>Ga0172381_10006386_pt1 | contig 11803 bp, 9 predicted proteins | sample Leawel6488metaG_FD_119754 | JGI IMG/M metagenome (GOLD analysis project Ga0172381, IMG submission 119754) | Leachate microbial communities from a municipal landfill in Southern Ontario, Canada - Leachate well 64-88 metaG | ecosystem: Engineered > Solid waste > Landfill > Unclassified | place... | reverse complement strand
TTTCACCACGGAGGGCATGGCGTATTTGCTGAATGTTATGTTCGGCGACGTGTCCAAAGCGGCTGCGGCTATTTTTTATGTCGGGATTTTCAAAACCAACGTCACTCCGGCCCTGGGCGATACGGCAGCGGCAAAACTCGGAGCGGCAGGAACTTACGGCGAGTGCCAGGATGCCGATTATGATTCTCCGGCAACCGATAAACCGGCCTACACGATTGCTGCAACATCCACAGCCACTTGCACCAATACGGCGGCAGCGGCCAGTTTCACCATGAATGCGGGCATTACGGTTTATGGTGCTTTTCTTTCCACAGTAGCGGCAAAAACAGCGACTACCGGTTATCTAATGTGTGCCAAGAAGTTCGGGACGGCCCGAGCGGTCATTGCCGATGACATATTGGCAGTAACTTATTCTATCTCAACAACGACGAGCTAGGCATAATCATTGACTATTATCCTCCTTTGTGGTAATTTTGCTAAAACATCACAGGGGGGGATAATATGGTAAATAAATTTAGGGTAGAGGGAAGCACAGTGGAAATGTCGGTAACCAATAGACAGATACTTTTTGATTTAGATGATTTGCCGAAGGTGAGTCGTTTTAATCAATGGAAAGTGAATAGGAGCAATTCTATTGTCGCGGATTACCGGGATAAAAGTATAGGCGGAGTTGTAGGGAAAATGCACAGGGTTATTTTGCACAACTTGTTGACGGGGTTTAAATTTGTGAAATGGTTAAATGGCAATCCCTACGACTTCCGTAAAGCAAATATGAAACAGGCAAAAGCGTCCTGCCATCACGTCGCAGGTGAGATGCCCCGAAAGGGGAACGAATACCGCGTAAAAGATGGAACGGTTGTTTTGTTTATAGAAAGCAAAGGGGTAAAACATGAGGCTCTGATAGACTGCGAAGATTACCTTATTATTCGTGAATATACATGGAACCGAAATCTTGTGTCTGGTTACGTACAGTCGATGACGAGAAATGGTAGAGAGAAAACAAGGCATGTTTATTTGCACCGAATCTTATTTGGTATTAATGATTCAAGCAAGCAGATAGACCATATCAATGGGGATAAATTAGACAATCGCAGATGTAATTTACGTGTTTGCAATCAGTCGCAAAATCTCCATAATCAGTCTAATCATCGGAAGGGAACGGTAGGAGTATCGAAGACACGATATGGGTGGGCAGTGCAGATGAAGATTAAGAATATTTATCATAGAAAGCAATTTAAGAATTTCAATGACGCAGTTGCTCAGTATCACGCTTGGGAGCAAGAATTTAATCCATCGGGATTAAATGGGAAAGGTGCCAAATGAGCCCGACACACGACTTCAATAACATCGGGGATGTTCTGGATTTTGAACTTCTCAAAGGTACGATCAAAAGCATAGATTCCGCCACGGACACTTGTACCGTGGACGTAGGCGGAACTACGCTTACCGCCCTGATCTTTTATCATTGCGATCCTGATTCCGTCATGCGGGAAAGCGGCGCTATTGAAGGAGCTGCGGCGGGATTTTCCGAAGATGATGAAGTCGTGGTACTGAAAAAGTATGATGATTCAGTAGTTAAGGTTATCGCCCATACAGATGGGATAAGGCATTGCAAATCCCTGTCTATATACTTTGGAGGTCAAGGAACAAGTGCGGGCACGGGTAAGGACTGCTGGTGTTTTGTATGGGATATTAAAAATGATGGTTACAAAGAGGATGTCCCGTTAAATAGAGGCGATGACGAAACACCTGTCACTTTTGCTTCGTTCCCGTGCAAAATGAGTGAAATATCCCAATGGTTATCAGAACAATCATCGCCAGATATATATGGTGATATTCTTCAATCGACATCAGTGATAGGTTCATTAGAACCACCTGCGATACATTTGACTTTTTATACAAATGATTCAGATAGTGTATCAGTTCCAGCTTTAATCGGAAGCGGAGTTAACACGGCAACAGGAACTTGGTCTCGTTCAGGGTCAGACGTGCAAACTCCTTATATTGGAGAAGAATGGCATTGGTCTGATATATATACCTACTCTTATAGCGTAACTGATGCTTATGGGGCTAATGGTACAAATCATGCTTGGCCTCCTGCGTGGTCACGGAAATATCTTATTTCTGAATATTTTGATAATGGTGGAGCTTATGCAGATTTCTTGACCTCTGTAGAAGAGCAGACGAATCTTTCTACGACAACTGCCGGATATAGAGGATATTATGACCACTCAGGCGACTATAGTGATTACTTACAAACCTCCAGCGGTTCAGCTACTCTGTCATGGACAGACCCGTTCGGAAACAGTTTCGATTGCTCTATGAGTTCTACATATAGTCTGCACCAATCTATGGGATCGGAGGAAACAAAAAGCGGATATGCTGACTCCATACGGCCAAGAATAGCGAATGGAGGATATTATGATTATTTCACGTATGAGTTAAAATCCAGTATTTACACAAAGACATTACTGTTTTATGTCAATATATCAATGTTTAAAGTAATGCGACAGGATAGGGTGGACTACTCATTTACTGAAACGCCTTATAGACATGTGTTTGCAGGGTTTAAGAAATGTGAAGACACCAAAGGGGAGTCGCCATTGGATATAGACAGAAATAGCGAACTAGAGACCGCTATTGCGGATGTTATTGCGAAACAGGCTGCTGAAATAGACATGACCGGGATTCCAACTGTCGCAGGGATACAGCTTACAGATCGTTACTGGTCCGCTTACATCTTTGGCGGGAAGAATAATTAATGAAGCATATCAGCACACTCATGAAATAGTAACAGACACATAAGGAGAAAAAAAATGTTTAAGATTAATTGTCCGAGAACATGGTGGAATTTGGTTTGCTTTGACCGAACAGGTAAACCGAAATGGGGTCTCAGAAACGAACATAACCTCATAACTAACCAAGGGAAAAACGCCAATCTGAATATCATGTTTCATGGCGCGACGCAAATCACCACTTGGTATTTCGTCCTGTTTGAGGCGGACTATACGCCTTTGGTGACTGATACCTATGCCGTTCCCGGTTATACCGAAACAACGGCCTATGATGAGGCGACCAGACCGGCATTTGTGGAGGCGGAATCTACGGCACAAAGTTTGGACAATTCCGCCAACAAAGCGACGTTTACCTTCAACACGATCAAAACCATCTATGGTGGCGCACTTGTCGGCGGCGGAACTGACCCCACAGTAAAGGGAGATACGGCTGGCGGCGGCACTCTTTATTCATCTGCAAAATTCTCCGAAAATAAGCCGGTTACGTCCGGTGATATTCTCAAGGTCTGGATCACATTGACCGCATCATAAGAGAGGAGTATTATGGGTACATATTATATCGATCACGTAAACGGTGATGACGGCAGTGATGGTTTGGCTTGGGCTACAGCATGGAAAACTATTACAGGTGGGGCTACAGCCGCAAGAACGGCACCTGGCGATGTCATTAAGATTGCGAAAACTCCCGATCCCACGAGCATTGGCAATGCCACCTGGACCGATCTGTCTAATACAGTCACACTGGCCGCTGCAAATACGGCCATTATTGATTTATGCGCGACGGCCTGGACACCGGCATCAAATGTGACCTGTATCACTACTACAACCCGGAAAGAAGGCTCTGCCGCCGTCTCAATCACAGTGGGAACATCTTTTACAACCGGGAAGATAGCCTATAAAACCATCGCTTCAACTGATTTCTCGGCATACCAGCAGATTTCATTTTGGATACAATCGACGGTTGCCTTGACCGCATTACAGATATGTCTGTGTTCGGACACGGCGGGCGCTACTCCTGTTGATACGTTCACAATTCCGGCAATATCAGTGGTGAGCAGATTCCATCCCGTCACGATAAATAAAGGATCGGCGTTAGGTTCGGCCATCAAATCCGTAGCCTTATATGCCATTGTTGATCCGGGTACTCCCACCATCATAATTGACGATATTATTGCATGCAAGGCCGTGGGAGACGCGGGCAGTCTGTCCTTGCAAAGCATTATCTCTAAAAACTCCGCAGCTTATGGCGGCACGGACAGCTGGCACGGCATCCAAAGCATTAACAATACCACTATCATGCTGGATCAAGATACAACCTGTTTGGCTGATGCGGGGAGAGGTTATAGCGGGACAACTGAAACGGTAACCACTTATAAAAGAGAAACGGTTAAATTGGCCGCCGCCGAAACCATAAATGAGACAGGGGCCGAGGGTGCCGTTTATGATTATGAATTCGGCTATAATACTTCCACTGATATTCAAGACGGAGAAACATGGCTGGACGGTTGGAATGGTTCTTTTTATTGTGTAAGCATGGGCACAAGGAGTTTTATTAAATTAAATCGCGTCAGCGCCGTAAGAGGTACCGTGGGGATATACATCACGGGAGGCTGCTATTTTTGTGAGATAACATTTGGTTCATCATGCAATAATGCTACTCTCGGGGTTCAGATTACTTCAGCGGGTTCCGCCAATATTATCAATGGACGGGATGCGTGCAACAATCAAACAGTAGGCGTTAGCATCCTTGGCGCGGGACACATCGTAAATATCACCAACGTGAATAGCAATAGAACTGTTGGCTTTCAGTATTCGACGGCCCTTGGATGCAGGCACAATATAACAAACCTGAAAAACAATGGGACATATGGATTGCAATACACCACGTCCAATAATACACGGGGAACCGTCAATACTGCGAACAATGCAACCGCAGCCGTTGCCATGGACGCAGGATTACATCACTTAAATAAATCAACTTTAACGGAAACCACTGAAGTAACCGGGTTAACGGCATACGGCGAAGGCCGGTTGTATTCCACCTTGCATGACAATACACCGTTATCACATAAAATATTTCTTGACGGTGGAACTATTCAAGGCCAAAGCGCCGTGCGTTATACCTCATCAGGAATAGCCTGGAAAATATCGCCTACCTCAACGAACAGAAATTCATTTTATCCGATTACTATGCCAATCGCCAGAGTTGCGGTGGATTCCGGCAGTTCTGTAACAGTGGCGGCATGGTTTTTACGGGACAGTATAGACATAACCGGGCGTATGGTTATCCAGGGCGGTCAATTAAGCGGGATAACAACCACTCTTACCGACACGATAACCGCTGGAATCAATACATGGGAAGAACTGACCTTGACTTTCACTCCTACGGAAAGCGGCGTAGTTGAGATAGAGGCGTGGGCGTATGGCGGAACCACGAACAGCGTCTATGTTGACAGTTTTAGGGCCGCATAAAGGATAATAAGATGGGACTTGCTACCGTAGAACAAGTTAGGGCAATGGATTATTGTTTCAATGGCCAGCCGTTTGTCGATACGCCATTGAACATAACCGTTGATATAGGTTCAATGAACTATGCCTTCGAGGGTCGCCCGTTTGCCGCCAATCGCCAGACTACCGCCGTCACGACCGTAGTAGAGATGACGCCGGAAACCATATCAATAGCAGACTCGCTAAATGCCTTTAACACTGTCTGCCCGATGTCAGAAATAGTGGCCGTAACGGATGCCCTGTCTAATGTGTTGCTGGTCTATGGCATGGCGGAAAACATAACCGTGACAGATGGATATGACCGCTACAATGCTTTGTGTACCATGGCGGAAGATACGGTTTTAGCGGATTTTATCAGCGCTTTTAATACCGTATTCACGTTTCCAACGGAAGATATAAATATAACAGATGCCTTTGTCCCCAATGCCCTTTATCCCCGTACCGTAGAGGACGGCATGGATATGACGGACGATTATTTATTGTCCTGGGTTAAGGTCCTGTCTGAATATCTGGCAATAAACGATATCTCTTCCGCTGGTGTTATTAAGTTGGTGGAAATACTGGAAACTCTTCTTGTTTACGATTCCACCAAAATAGGCTGGGCGCTAACCGCCGAAAGTTCCTTGGTCCTTGCCGATACCATCCAAACAATTTTGGGCATTCTCGTTGACGACTGGCTCACTCTGACCGACTCAGAAACGAGTAATTGGAATGGCCGAGAAATCGCAACCGATTCAATCACACTTTACGATATCGCTTCTGGTGGAAAGAGATATGCCGACACCATTGACGAGTCTATAGTTGTAACAGATTCAAGCCTTTACAAACTGACCATTACCGTATTGGAGTCCTTGGGATTTACCGATTTGGCGAACGCTTTAAGATCGGCCAGTGAATCGGTTAGCGACTCTGTCGCTTTAACAGACAGTCCCGCACATGCCCTCAGCTTCTTGATCGCTGAGACGCTTGATGTTGTGGACGCAGCCAGCATTATGGCGGCTTTCATCCACTCCATTGACGAAAGTTTAGGTTTGGCAGATGCAGCCAGCTTGATTGGCAGATTGGGCGTGACGGTTGCCGATCCCCTTGTGTTCACCGAAACAGTCAGTAGTAAAGCAAATCTTTACAACTTGGTTTATGACACCCTGGCCTTAAATGTCACGGTAGAACTCAACGGCGAAGTGTACGAATGTTATGTTTTGAACACTCCGAAGTTCCACCCCTCCATGTATTCCGGCTTTGATTTTAATTCTTACTGCGTCTTCGAGAACCGGGCTTTCGGGGCGAACAGCGTAGGCGTTTATGAACTCACTGGAGATACAGATTCCGGAGCAACAATTCACACCGGGGCGATTTTGAATGAGACGGATTTCGGAGCGCCGAACCAGAAGAGATTCCGCCATGGTTATTTAGGGATTTCCGGGACAAATCCGGTGATGGTTTTTGAAACAGAGGACGGGACACGGCAGGCGTACAATATCGACACCAAGGGCAAACTTGTTGCTTCCAGTGAATTGAAATCAAAAAAATGGACATTATCAGTTGCTGAATATGAGTCGCTTGATACTATTCAGTTAATTCCAATCATACTTACAAAGTAGGTTGCTTATGTCTGAGGCATTAAGGGAACAAGCAGCGTGGCGTAAGGGCAAATCTCCGATAATTGCCAAATACACCGACGATCACAAGAAACTGCTTTCAGTGATTGCCGGAAGGGGCTTCCTGGCTTTGCCGGGTTACGCCTACGACGCCGAAAATGGCCTGGAACTGACGGCGAAAATGGCCCTCTCTGAGCTAAATATGAAGATCCTCGGAGAGACGATAGAACGTGAACTCAAGCAATCCGGCATTGATTACGACCTGGCCTATAAAAATGCTTTAATAACCTGGGAGATCGAAAAACAGGATTTAATGGCCGCTTGGGAAAAGGAACTTTCTGGAATTAAAAAGGGTGAGGCCGAAGAGGAAGAAGTATTAAATCAGTTGGAAATCGAGACGGCCAAAAGAGGCACCTATCTAATTGAGCAAAAGACGATTATCGAACTGGCCGCCGAAGCCTATAAACTGCAACTGGCCGAACTCGACGGCACCACGGCACCTTACGAAGTCACCCTGGCCAACGAAAAGCTTTTAACGGCGCAAAAGAAACTTGAGATTATCCCGATTCTGCAAGCGATTGTCGTTAAAGAACAAGAAGTTCTTGTTTCCGAAAGAGCAAAGGCCGATGCCTACACACTCTTAATGGCCGCAGAGAATGAGATTGCCATAAAAAAACAGTCTTCATTGATTCCCGCTGTTCTGGATTTAGTGAATGTATCGGAAGAATATACCGGCGAACTTGCCCAACAGATTGTGATCGAAGAACAGATTGCCGATGAAAAGAAGGTTCAGGCCGGTATTGCCAAGGAAAATGCCGAGCAAAAGGTACTGACCGCCCAACAGGAAATCTTACTGGCCGAGGCGGACCTCGCGTTAGAGACACAGAAAGTTCTCTTGACTGAAGCCAAATACCAGACAGAAGAATCCTTGTTAACCAAAGGAACAAGCAATATTCAGGCATTGACGGCGGCGGAAACTGCGGCGGACGCAATGATATTGGCGGATGAAAAATCAACTCAAGCCTACACTCTGGACGAAAAGAGAACAACCATCAATGCAGAGAACGCGATTAAGCTGAGAAGCTCCGGCACTACGACCGACGCGGAGAAGGGCAAAATTCAAGGGATAACAAATAGCGAAACGAGCAAAATTGCGCGATTAGCGGATTTGAATGCAAAATCAACGCTGACCGCCAGTCTAACGCATTTGATCGGAGGATAAGATTATGAGCGGCGAAGCCTACGCAAGATCGCAGTCCAGGGAGAGTAAATTCTGGACGCCGTTTATCCACTCTTTCCCGTTCTCTTCCGAACAGATTGCGGATAGGATTATTATTTACGGCCTTTATTCCACGTCCTATAAAAACCAACATGGCTATCTGACAGAGATAGAAGGCGCGGAACTGCTTAACCTGCTCACTGATTACAACGTCAAAATAGCCGATCTTACCACTCAGCAGCAGAACGTAGTCGCGGATATTGTCACTAAAAGATATTTGGCCGGCATTGATAAACTGATCCATGACGGGAAGATGATCACGAAGGCCCAAGCGATCAGCGCCGAAGAAGCGGAATGGACGGCCAAAATTGCCGCTCTGGAATCAGACCGGGCCTCTTTGCTTACCCTGGCTGCGAAAGTCACGGCGGATACAGCCAAGACCAATGCTCGCATAGCAGAACTGCAAGCATATATCGCGGCGGAAAGTTACCATCGCAGCGAAGTAGACATTGAAATATTAAACAAGGAAATCCAATCGGCCAAGGCGGACATAGAAATATTAGACGCCGCCAACGCTGTCTTGAAAATGCAACTCGATGTAGTGAACGCGGGATTGGAATTGGTCAATGTTGACCTGCAAACCGCCAAAACACGCAACGAGATTGAAAGCATGCGCCGGTCTATTGCCCGAACCGGCTTGCTGGAAAGTGAATTAATTGTTGAACAGGCGCAAACGGAAGTAGCGGAGGCGGAAGGCGACCTCACTGCCGCCCGTGCAGCTATAATTGTAAAGAAAGTAGAAATCGCAGGGAAGGAAGTTGAGCTTTATGAGGGCATGGTTGCCAATGAAATCAGCATCCTGAATAAGAAACTTTTAGAACTGGAAGCGGAGCAGGCGCGAAGGATAGCTGCAATTAACGACAAAACGGCCAGCGCCCTCTTTAATTCAACCTTAAAAAAAGATGCGGCGGACTTCGACGCTGTTACTGTGAGCAAGGCGGCAACATTGCAGGTTGGTTTGGACACGGACAAAACGGAAGTTATCGGCTATCAGGAATGGTCGGCAAAAGCCATTGATACAGCGCAAATAGCAGCGGCAGTGACAGCGGCCAAGTCAGTTATCGCAACGCAACTTACGCACTTAATACAAAAGGCTGGTTAATGGCTGATCTGAAATCAATTATTGACAGTTTAAAGGGCATTTCCGGGAGCGGGGATATCCTGGGCCAACTGGTCAAATTAAGGGGCGGGAACGGGAGCCTTACCATGGAGCCCGGCGATTATGTCGGCAACAACAAGGCCATGGCCGCGCCAATCGGCACCGATCTTTGGTATCTATTTGGACAGGATAATTTCATGTCCCATTATTTTACCGAAGTGATTGGCGATACTTACGACTTCTCTACCTATATGAGCGAAAACCTGAAGGGGCTGGAAAACCTGACCGGATTAAAACCATTGAAGACATTGCGGTATCTGGATGATCTGGTTTCGTCAAAAACGTATAAATACGGTTGGGCCGTGGGGCAGGAATGGGCGAACAACGGAATGTACTGGATTAACTCTATTGCCTTTGAACTGTGGTTGAAAGATATAGGATTTCAATATTCCTCTGACGGCCCGACCGGCTTCAATCCAAATGATTACGTGGGCTATATTACATTCCCGGTAGGCCAGTTGGGAGTGATGGAAGTTATTTCCCTGATTCAGGAAACGAACGTCGCCGGGTACAAACATGACGGCAAGGATATAAAGGCGGCGGTTGCCCCTGATGCCGAGGAGGCTCCGGTTGCCAAATCTCCCGCTGAACTGTTTCCGGATACTGGAAGCGCAGGCAATAATAAGTGCTATGGGAAACACCTGATCGAACGTGGATATTTAATTCCCGATGCCGTCAAGCGGGACGTGGAACTATTATCCAAAGAAATGAAAGCCTACGCGGAAGATGTTAAGCCGAAGATGTGGATGCGGTACTGGATCCACAAGGAAAGCACCTTGCCGGTACCGGGTGAATTTATCGGGATACTCTGCAAACCCGTAGCAGCTCCACCGCACGTCTGGTGGTTTCAAGAATCAAACCCCTTTATTTATGCCGGGAACTGGATGGAGACGTGGAATCTTACTTCCGGTGTGATTACCAAAGTCACTTTGGAAGAAGACCGGGAAGATGATGAAGACGGCAACCAGTATGATATTAAGATTGAGGGTTGCGAAGTCACGTTGGAGGCCAGCGACTTCTTTCTTTACAAGGTTGGTGATCGTGTCGCCGTGGTAAAAATGGACAGTATCGAAACCAAGGCAACGAAATCCTTCACCTGGATAGACCAAAAAGAGACGGTGTTTGATTCGACGGACAAGGGCAAGATAATAACGAATTATATAGTCGTGCCTCTCGTATTTTATAAAGCATAAAGGAGAAAAATCATGGCTGATTTAGATATATCACGGTTTATCGGTGACTTCATGGGTGCGACTGAGGACTTCCGCAAAAAGAAAGCCCAGCAAGAGACGGACGCCCGCAACGCATTGTTGCAGAATAATCTTGATGTTGAAAATGCGAAGAATACCGGGGCACTGGCCAGGCAGAGCTTAATGAATAAAGGCAATACCGATGTGGCCGGCATTCAAGGAAGTACAAATAGGGACGTGGCCGACATAACGGGGAAGGCGCATGTCGCCGGAGCCAATGCGGAAGCCGGAGCGACCGAGTTTGCCGCTATCAAAAAATCCGATGCAGATACAAGGGGGCATGAGTTACTTGCCGACACCGAGAGGTATAAGGTCGATAAACTATCGTCAGCAAAAGAAGACCCGCGAGCGATGCTATTCAAGGCGTTCGCAGAAAGCGGGAATCCTACCCCGGAGAACCTTGATGCATTAACGAAAGGATATGGCAAAATATTTAACCAGCCATCAGGCAACGACAAGAACCAATTTTACGGAGGCAACACAGCCGACTCGACGGCAGCACCTACGCAACTAACTCCGGTAAAAACATCTCCGTCTCCTGCAAGGCAAACATTGATAAGCAATGCTGCACCCACAGCCAATGCCGAACCAAGTTTTTGGGCAAAGACAAAGAGTGCACTTGATCCGATGAACTCAACTCCGGCAAATCCGTTTCTGAATACTGCCAGCCAGGTAAAGCAAAACAGGGCGGCGCTAGATGCAGCGAATATTAAAGCAACAAAAGACGAAGAAGAAAGAAAGAAAAGACAGGCGGGAAATGCCGCAAGGCAAAGCACTTGGCTTAGATAATAAGGGGCTTTAAATGGCTTTTGACATCATTGGATACCAAAATAAATATAAAGATTATTATGGAGATACGCCCCTTGAAGACGTGGCGAAAGACGCATTCCAAAGAGGATACCACCAAGGAGAACCCGATTACGCGACATGGAGGCAATCAGCGGGTATTGATTCCGTCATTCAACAGGACAACCTGAAGAGAAATCCGCCATCCATTATGGACCGGTTGCGCGGGGGCACTTCCTCCGTGGCGCCATCTGACGAAAAGGAAGGCACGACGCTGGGCGCATTTGCAAAGACATTAACCCGCATTCCTGAAAACCTTATCGCGTCCGGCATTACAGCCGTGCAGGGAGGAGAGGGAGCCTCGGTTACAGACAGAGGAATAGGGGATAGGTTTGTCAATTGGGTAAATAAGCGCAATCAGGAATTAT
>Ga0172381_10006385_pt1 | contig 11808 bp, 9 predicted proteins | sample Leawel6488metaG_FD_119754 | JGI IMG/M metagenome (GOLD analysis project Ga0172381, IMG submission 119754) | Leachate microbial communities from a municipal landfill in Southern Ontario, Canada - Leachate well 64-88 metaG | ecosystem: Engineered > Solid waste > Landfill > Unclassified | place... | reverse complement strand
TAATTTTTTGTTTTTAAAATTTAAAAGCGGAGGAGGTGGGACTCGAACCCACGGACCCCGTGAGGGGTTCCTGTTTTCAAGACAGGTGCAATAGCCACTATGCGACTCCTCCGTGGCGGAGAGGGTGGGATTTGAACCCACGAGCCCCCGAAGGGGCGCAGGTTAGCAACCTGCTCCTTTAAACCACTCAGGCACCTCTCCAACTGCCCCTTATATTACATTAAAAAACCCTCTTCGTCAATTTGAAAAATAAACCTATTTGTGTTATTTTAAAAGTGAGATGGAAACTAAAAAAATTTTGTTAATCGCTGTTGTTATAACTATTTTTATCGCTGGGTTTTTAATTGTTTACTACTACAGAGATTCAATTTTAAATAGATTGCAAAAACAAGAAGGAATTACGCAAAATCAAACAATAATACTCGAAGACAAAATAATCACAGATACCGAAAAACCATTTGACATCACCATTAAATACCCTTATGTCTCTGGTCTTGATGATTTTAATAAAAAATCAGAAGAAATAATTAACAAAGAGTTGTCTGCATTCAAAAAAATATCTCTAGAAAACGACCAGGCAATAAAAGAGATTGATCCTGAAAGCTATGAGGCATACCCAAGAGAATATTATTTAAATATAGAGTACGACAAAGGAGTAATAAATAATGAAATAATAAGCACAGTTTTTAATATTTCAAATTTTACAGGAGGAGCGCACGGAGCAAATTATTTTATAGCATTAAATTATAATATTAAAAACAAAAAAGAAATAAAACTTACTGATTTGTTTCCAGAGCAACCTGACTATCTGCAAAAAATTTCAGAATTTTGTACTGAAAATTTAAAACAACAAATAAAAGAAAGAACAGGAAACGACGGTGGAGCGTGGCTGGACAGCGGAGCCGGACCTAATGAAGAAAATTTTTCGATATTTTTGATAAATCCCAGCGGCGAAGCCACCGAGGATCCTCGACAAAATCGGGATAAAGACACTATAACTTTTTATTTCCCGCAGTACCAAGTGGCAGCTTATGCCTTAGGAAACTTCAAGGTTGTTATGCCACGATAAATAAAATATTGCCCCCATAGTTCAATGGATAGAACGTGGGCTTGCGGAGCTTAAAATGGAAGTTCGAATCTTCCTGGGGGCACAATTAAAAGAATAAAGTAGCCCTTTTACAAAACGGATATCGTTTATAAGGAGGTATCACAATGTCCCCGTAGATTTAAACCTATTTTAAAAGGAGCGAAGCCATGAGTAAGAGGCGCAAAAAAGTTGTGCTTGTTCCTTGTAAAGAAGAAGCACAAAGGGATGAAGAGCAAGCTCAACGGGCTAAAGCTCTTCAGGAAAAAATTCGGGTAGCAAAAAAGGGAATCAAAGCAATCCAGGGTAGATACCCAGAAAAATCATTGATTCAACTTTTGCGCCGGATCAGAATGGAGCTTGGACCAATAGCTACGATGATAACGATTTTGAGGATTGAAAGAAATCAGGAAGACTGTCTCTCTCTGGATGATAGAGCATTTTTGGAAGAAGAAAGAGCTTTTTTAAGACAGGGCAACCCTCAGCTTGAAACAGACCTAAAAGAAATGAGTTTGTCTAGACTCTGACCCAGAAGAGACATGAAAGGAAAAAAATGGAGAATACGTGCCTCTTTCGGAAATAGGCGTCCCGACTTTGTTCGCGGACGCCTTGCTTATTTTTATCTCGCTGATAAAATGAATCTATGATTTCACTTTCAACCTCTGTTGAAGAATTACCAAAAGTTGGCATAACTTACGCCAAAAAACTTAAAAAATTTGGAATAAAAACAATCCAGGATTTGCTTTTTTATTTTCCTGCAAGATACGATGATTTTTCAGAAATAATTTCTATTAAAGAAGCTCGGCAAAGACTAAATGATACCGTGTGCATACAAGGACAAATCACAGAAATAAAAAATACTAAAACTTTTAAGAAATGGATGACAATGACAGAGGCGGCGGTACAAGACAATTCCGGAGAAATAAAAATTATTTGGTTTAATCAACCATATCTAGCAAAATCTTTAAAAGAAGATGATTTTGTTTGCTTAGCAGGAAAGGTCAGTTTATTCAAAGAGGGACTTTATTTAAACAATCCAACTCATGAAAAAATAAATGAAATAGGAGAAAATGAGGAACTAACACACACTGGCAGAATTGTGCCAGTGTATTCTGAAACAAGAGGAGTTACTTCGCGCTGGTTAAGATATGTAATAAAACCGTTGCTTTACAGATTTGCAGAACAAGTTCCAGAAAGTTTGCCCTCAGAAATAATGCAAAAATTTAAATTTTTGCCAGTCAACGAAGCTTTATGGCAACTTCATTTTCCAGAAACTTTTGAGGCAGCTGACGCAGCCAAATCCCGTTTTTCATTTGAAGAGCTTTTTTTAATACAGCTTCACGTTTTAAAAGAAAAAGCAAAACTGATGCAGAAATGTGCACCTGCCTGCCCAATGGATACCGATTTAATGAAAAAATTTACAGATTCTTTGCCATTTAAATTAACTGACTCTCAAAAAAAATCTACATTCCAAATTTTAAAAGATTTAGAAAAATCTGTTCCGATGTCACGTCTTTTAGAGGGAGACGTTGGATCTGGAAAAACAGTTGTAGCAACAATGGCGTCTCTTAGCGTCATTAAAGCTGGCCAACAGGTTGCTTTTATGGCACCAACAGAAATTTTAGCAAAGCAACACTTTAGATCAATTGCAGAGATGCTAAAGAATTTTAATGTGAGGATTGGCTTACTCACTGGAAAAGATGCGAGGATATTTGATCCTTCGTCGCCCACTGGCTCCTCAGAACCTACGGCTGAGGCCTTCGTAGTTTCAAAAAAAAGTATATTAGGCGATATAGAAAACGGACAACTAAATATAATTATTGGCACGCATTCTTTAATCCAAAAAGGAGTGGAGTTTAAAAACTTAGGTTTGGTTGTGCTTGATGAACAGCACAGGTTTGGAGTTGAACAAAGGGCAAATTTGATGCGGGGTAAAAAATTAGTCCCCCACCTACTTTCAATGACAGCCACTCCAATCCCAAGAACTTTGGCATTAACTGTTTATGGAGATTTAGATTTATCTTTAATAGATGAAATGCCAAAAAACAGAAAAAAAATAAAAACAATTATTGTAAATCCGAGTGAAAGAAAAGATGCCTATGACTTTATAGAAAAAGAAGTTAAAGACGGAAAAGGAGTCTTTGTCATCTGTCCCAAAATTGAATCAAAATCCTCAAAATTAGCTGAAACCATTGCTAGTAAAGGAGAAATTATCGGGAGTTTTGTACCGCAAAACTACCCAACAAATTCTTTAGCGTCTTTGGCAATACAAGAAGTCAAAGCAGTAAAAGAAGAATATGAAAGGCTATCAACAAAAGTTTTTCCTGATTTGAGAATCACAATGCTTCACGGAAAAATGAAACCTAAAGAAAAAGAAAAAATAATGATTGATTTTAAAAACGGTGAAATAGATATTTTAGTTTCCACCTCGGTGGTTGAGGTTGGAGTTGATGTTCCAAGGGCAACAATTATGATGATAGAGGGAGCAGAAAGATTTGGGCTTTCACAGCTTCACCAATTTCGAGGCAGGGTTGGCAGAAGCGATATGCAGTCATACTGTTTTTTGTTTACTACGTCCCCCGACCAACTGAACCGTAAAAGATTAAAAGCCTTGGTAGAATCAAATAATGGTTTTGAATTGGCCCAAAAAGATTTGGAAATAAGAGGACCCGGAAGCTTATACGGCACTCAACAATGGGGAATCCCCGACATGGCAATGCAAGGATTATCAAACGTATTTTTAGTTGAGAAAACAAGAACAGCTGCCAAAGAAATTTTAGAAAAAGATGCTGAATTAAAAAATTACCCTCTCTTAAAAGAAAGACTAAAACAATTTCAACAAAAAATCCATTTTGAATAAAAAAACCGCCTCTCGGCGGTTTTTTTATGTCTCTATTTTCGAACTTTTTCCGTAACCCAAAAGCCCATATATTTTCCAAGCATTAAACGGATTTGAGCATCTAAGGCTGGCATAGAACCAAATAAAATTAAAGTTACTGGCAAAAGTATCCATTGCAAAAACACAGTGGATTTTTTATACCAACGCACATACCACTTCATTGTTTTTGGGATTGGAGGCAAAAGCAAAGTGCTTAAGATTGCAGACACAAACATTCCAAACATTGAAACGGTCATAATTCTTGAAGTTAAAATAGGTAAATTAAAAGATAAAACAGTAAAATTAAAATTTTGGCCACCTAAAAATATCGGAAGCCACCCTAAAGCAAAAAGCAAAAGAGCTGCAGTTGCCCAAGACCAAAATCCATCTAAAATTGTGTAAAGATGAGAAAATTTTGCTAGTAAAGGTATTTTTTTATTTTTAAAAAAACCAAACATTATATAAGGAATTTCGGCACATCCCCATGCCCAACGTTTTTGCTGTTTATATTGATTTATTGTTGTACGCCACAAATTATTTGCCTGCACGGCGTCCATTGAAACCATATAATAAATAGGTACAACTCTGTAATTTCCATCGTACTGAAGATATGCCCGCCAAAAAATTCTTGAATCATCTGAAACTACATTTGAAGGATATCCCACTTCAAAAAAAACTTTTCCAGGAGTTGAGTGCGAAGAATAAGTTGTCAGCTTCTCTGATCTTTCTTGTTGAATCATCTGCCAGAAAGTGTTTGAAGTAGAAACAACGCGGGAAAGTGCAGAAGCTGACCAAATGTTGTTGTTATAAACAGGCACCGGCTGATAACTGGCCCTTATTGGATCTTTTTCTGTTAAATAATACCAAGTTAAACAAGCAAAATATTGAGGGAAAATTTTTGTATCAATATCAAAAGCTGAAACTAAAATATTTTCAAGTGGAATTTCCAACTTATCAATAATTTTTTCTTTGACTTCTTTGCCAGCCCATGCGGTATTAGAACCCTTACCTCCAATCTCCCCCTCAATATTTTCTGGATGGAATGAAACTAAAAATTTGTAAAATTTATCAGAATATTTTTGTTCAATAATTTTTGCCTGCTCTTCAAATTTTTTACCGGCTCTTTGCTCAACAGCCAAAACAACAACCATTTTTTCTTTTGGATAATTTGACTCTATAAGAGATTCTAAACTTTCTTCAATAATTTCTTTACTTTCTTTGTAGGTAGGCAAAATGATTATGTGATAGATATCTTCCCAGCCTTTCACGCCTAAAAATTGGGTTGCTCTTACTTCTTTTAATTTATTCATCCAATCTTTTTTCATGTGACTTTTTGTTCTAAGATAACCGACAATCTGATGCAAAGAAAAATAAAATATTCTAAAAAGATAGTAAAAGCAAAAAACAATTATAAAAACTGCAACCCAAGAAGGAATAAGCCAAGAAAAAACAAACACACCCAACAGTGTGCCCAAACTTAGAAAACCAGGAATCATTTCAAAAAACCTGTATAATCTTCGGTCTTTTTTGTTTTTTATATCCGAGGCTTTTGAAATATCTAAATAATCTTTTTTTTCCATATTTTTATCTGCTTATCACAAAAAGTAAAACGTTTAGCTGAAATGTGCTCCCAACCAGATTTGAACTGGTGTTACTTGCTTGAAAAGCAAATGTCCTGGACCAGGCTAGACGATGGGAGCGTATACTGACTTTATACATTAAAAATTGATTTTTTTCAAGTTTTTGCTATAATTTATGCATTCACCCCCACACCAAAACGAGCTGTTTTGTGGGGGATAAATATAGCTCATAAACTAATTAAACAAACCAAATTTTTAATAAAAATTTGGTTTGGTGGCTCGTTTTGGTGTGGGGGTAAAAATTTTAGCAATTGAGACAAGCTGTGACGACACTGGAATCGCAATTTTAGGGGCCAACAAAAATGGTGATTTTTCCGTTTTATCAAATATAGTGTCTTCTCAGATAGAAATCCATAAAAAGTATGGCGGAGTTTTTCCAGCTATGGCAAAACGAGAGCACCAAAAAAATTTAGTGGGAGTTTTGGTTAAATCTCTTAAAAAAGCTGGTCTGCTAAAATTAGACAAAACAAAACTTAAAACCTCTGAATTACAAAATATATTAGAACGCGAGCCAGAACTTTATAAAAAACTTATTCCATTTTTACAAAAGTATAAAAAACCAAATATAGATTTAATTGCTGTTACAAATGGACCAGGACTTGAGCCATGTTTATGGGTTGGAGTTAATTTTGCAAAAGCTTTATCATATTTTTGGGATATTCCAATTATTCCTGTAAACCATATTGAGGGTCATATTCTTGTAAACCTTTTAAAAAATCCAGAGATTAAATTCCCAGCAATTGCTTTAATTGTTTCTGGCGGTCATACGCAAATAATTTTAGTAAAAGGCGTTGGAAAATATAAAATTTTAGGAGAAACAAGGGATGACGCAGCCGGCGAATGTTTTGATAAGTGCGCAAAAATTTTAGGACTCAGCTACCCTGGCGGTCCTGTAATATCTAAGCTGGCTGAAAAAAGTAATCCTGGAAAAATAAAACTTCCTCGACCGATGATCAATACAAAAGATTATGATTTTAGTTTTTCTGGATTAAAAACAGCAGTTCTTTATTCTTGGCAAAAAATAACGACTGGTAGTGTTTTTGCCTCGAGGCAAAAACACTACCAGTCACAGGCTGAATTTGCCTCAGAAATTCAACAGGCGATTATTGATGTTTTACTCAAAAAAACAATAAAAGCCGTAAAAGACTACAAAGCCAAAACTTTAATTCTTGGCGGAGGAGTTTCAGCAAATAAAGAACTACGCAAACAATTTAAAAAAACACTGAACAACTCAACAACTGTTGAGTTGTTCGTTCCAGAACCAAATTTATCAACAGATAACGCTCTAATGACTGCAATCACCGCCTATTTTCATCGCACAAAAAAAATCGGCTGGAAAAAACTCCGAGCCGATGCAAATTTACGAATTAGCAAGTAAAAAAACTGCCGTTGGTCCCCGAAGGAACCAACGGCCTGATTGCTTTTGACAACTCGCCCCTAAACCCGCTTAAGCGGGTCAAAGTTGCCGGACCTTACTTCGAGTCCCCAGAAGACGGCGTAAATTGCCGCTCCGAGCAAACCGGTGTAGAGCACCGGTCCTCGTAGGTCGCCCGTGAAGATGAACCAGACACAGAACGCGCCTGCCACTATCCCAAATCCGAAATACGGCAGGTGCAAAATTCCTATCAAGCTAATCTTCCCTATGTCGGGAAAGCCCATATCGGGTTTGTGACCCTGGCTCATGCACATCTTGGCGAATCCCGCCGCAAGCGCAAAGATCATAGCTAAGAAAATAACCCAGTGCCAAACACCCAGAAAACCAGCCACCGCCAAATGAATAAAGGCGACGTTAATTATGGAGACCCCAACGGCGTCGCCATAAGTCATGGTCCAGAAGTCTTGAAAATGCAAGAACTTCTGATTGGTCCCAGGGATGATGGAGTGCCTGGCCGGCAAGCTCTTGTCGAGCTGTTGAGCCACGAACATCACGACCATCCAAAAAGAATTTACCAAAACCACAACAGCCAAAATCATCCACGAGAATTCCATCTCACTTCTCCCAAGATTGGGGTTGTCAACGAACTGGGCGACTCAATATCACCCTATTATTTAATTATATCATATCATAAACTTATTGTCAAGCTTTACCCAATTAGATATTTTTGTTAAAATTACTGAATTATGAAGGAACAATTATCGCCACAATATAATCCAAAGGAGGTTGAGGATAAAATTTACCAGCTCTGGGAAGAGTCTAGTTTTTTCAATCCTGATAAACTCCCTTCCCGCCACAAAAAACCTTTTTGCATAATAATGCCCCCTACTAATGCCAACGGGAACTTGCATGCTGGGCACGCTTTAGTTATGACAATTGAAGATATAATGACACGCTATAAAAGAATGCAAGGATTTAAGGCTTTATGGCTTCCGGGGTTAGACCATGCTGGTTTTGAGACTCAAGTTGTCTATGAAAAACAACTAGAGAAAGAAGGCCGAAGCAGATTTAAAATGACTCCCGAGGAACTATACAAAGAAATCTGGGATTTCACCGAAGAAAATAAAAAAAATATCAAAAACCAGGTAAAAAAAATGGGGGCTTCCTGCGATTGGTCTCGCGAGAAATTTACATTAGATAAGGACATTATAAAAACAATTTACAGTACTTTTGAAAAACTGCAAAAAGATGGCTTGGTTTATAAGGGGAAAAAAATAATCAATTGGTGTCCCAAACACCAAACTTCTCTTTCCGACCTTGAAACAAAAGATGAAGAAAAAAATGACAAATTTTATTATTTAAAATATGGACCATTTACAATAGCAACAGCCAGACCAGAAACAAAATTTGGCGACAAATACGTTGTGATACACCCAAAAGATAAACGATATAAAGACTACAAAGAAGGCCAAAAAATAAATTTGGAATGGATAAACGGACCCATAACCGCAACTATAATAAAAGACGAAGCAATTGACATGGATTTTGGAACCGGCGCAATGACAATTACTCCCTGGCACGACGCGGTGGATTTTGAAATTGCCGAAAGGCACAACTTAGAAAAAGAACAGGTAATTGATTTTTATGGCAGACTTTTGCCAATTGCTGGCGAGTTTACTGGAATGAAAATTTTAGAAGCAAGACCAAAAATAATTGAAAAATTACAGGCAAAAGGATTAGTTGAAAAAATAGAAGAAAATTATAATCACATTGTAAAAAAGTGCTACAAGTGCAACACGCTGATTGAACCCCAAATAAAAGAACAATGGTTTTTAAAAATGAAACCACTGGCAGAACCGGCCATAAAATCAATAAAAAAAGGTGACATAAAATTTATTCCAGCGCACTATAAAAAAATTGCTCTTCACTGGCTGAACAACATAATAGACTGGAATATCTCACGGCAAATTGCTTGGGGTATTCCCATTCCTGGAGATAAAGAAAATCAGGTTTTTGACACTTGGTTTTCTTCTGGGCAATGGCCGTACGCTGTGCTTGGTTTTCCAAATTCAAAGGATTCTAAATCTTTTTACCCCACAGATGTTATGGAAACGGGCGGAGATTTAATTTTCTTTTGGGTTTCAAGAATGATTATGTTCTCGCTCTATACCACAAAAAAAATTCCTTTTAAAAATGTTTATATGCACGGTCTAGTTTTGGATGCAAAAGGCCAAAAAATGTCCAAATCAAAAGGGAATGTTATAAACCCCTTAGACTTGATAGAAAAATTTGGCACCGACGCTTTGCGTATGGCTTTGGTAGTAGGAAACACCCCTGGTACATCTTTACCTTTAGACGAAAATAAAATACGTGGCTATAGAAATTTTGCCACAAAAATTTGGAATGCTTCAAGGTTTGTGATGATGAATCTGGCAGATTATAAGCCTGGTAAAATTACACTTACAGCTAAAGATAAAAAAATTATAAACCAATTTGAAAAACAAGCAAAAGAAATTACAAAGCTGATGGATGATTTTAAATTTTATGTTGCAGCTGAAAAAGCTTACCATTATTTTTGGCATATTTTTTGCGACAAAATAATTGAAGAAAGCAAGATAAAATTAGAATCTAAAAAAGATAGAAAATCAGCCCAATATATGCTTTTAAAAATACTTTCTGGATCTTTAAAGCTCTTGCATCCTTTTATGCCGTTTATTACAGAAGAAATTTATCAAAAACTTCCCCTAAAAAATAAGAAACAGTGTATAATGATAGAAGAATGGCCAAATTAAATTGTTATATTGTCATATTGTTATACTGTTAAACTGACGTTTCGTTCAATTTAGCAATATAGCCATTCAACAATTTAGCAATATAGCTAGTGGATTACAGAATTATCCTATATATTATTTTTGGAATATTGCCCAGCTTAACCTGGCTTTCTTACTATCTAAGAAAAGACTTACATCCAGAACCAAAAAGAATGATCATAAAAATATTTTTATGGGGCGTTTTGATAACTATACCTGTATTTTTTGTTCAAATAGGGTTGGCCTACTTATTAGAAAAAACAACATTAAATCCCATAATTGCTTCTTTGATATATTGGTTTTTAATAATAGCCCTGACCGAAGAGATTTTTAAATTTTTAGTGGTAAAAATGAAAGTAATGAATAGCCCAAACTTGGACGAACCAACAGACATAGTAATTTATATGGTAGTTGCCGCTCTTGGGTTTGCAGCATTAGAAAACATTCTTTACTTATTTTCACCAGTAGATTACCTTTCTTTTGAGGCAATAGTAAGCAGAACTCTGCTAATAAGTTTTATAAGATTTATAGGTGCAACATTTTTGCATACTTTATGCTCAGCAGTTATTGGGTATGCCTTGGCCATATCTTGTTGCGACGAAAAAAACAGATCCATAGAAGTTATTTTTGGTATAGCAATGGCTACGCTATTGCACGGTTTGTATAATTTTTCTATAATGACATTAGATGGATACTTAAAGGTTGTTATCCCTGCAATTGTTATAATAACGCTTGCTTGGCTTGTTTTTTCAGGATTTGAAAGGCTTAAAAAAATAAAAAGTGTAACTATATTAAACCAAAATTAAACGAAAGAATAAAGGTACGCCGTAAATTGAAATAAAGGTATATATTATATAAACATTTCAATTGACGGTTTTAAAATCAAAGGAATCGTCGCAAGGCGTTACGACGTAAGTGTAATTTACTTCGTAAATAACCTTAGCTTCGCTCATAAATTCACATGGCAACCAAATTAAAACCGAAAAACGTAGAAGAAACAGAAGTAATTCCAGCCGGAGAAATTTTTGATCAGGATGGTGAGCTTGTTATAGATGTTTTTGAAACAACCGCCGACTTTGTTGTGTTGGCTGCAATCGCAGGAGTCCAAATAAAAGACATTGATATATCTTTAGAAAAAGACATGATGATTATAAAAGGAGATAGGCAGGACCCACACGGACATCCTAATAAAAAATATTTTTATCAAGAATGTTATTGGGGACCATTTTCCAGAAAAATTATTTTGCCAGAAAATATTGATATAGACAAAGCAGATGCCCAAATGGATAAAGGGGTTTTAACTATAAAAATTCCGAAAGCTGAAAGCAACGGAAAAGTAGGAGTAAAAATTTCTTAAACTTTTAAAGACGCAAAGCAAAAAACCGCCTTTCAGCGGTTTTTTGCTTTGCGTAGTGCGGGTAGAAGGATTTGCACCCTCACGGGATTTCTCCCACCAGCTCCTAAGGCTGGCGCGTCTGCTGTTTCGCCATACCCGCATATACACCCCAATTTCCTGCCTACCGGCAGGCACCACGAGGGCATATTTACTTGTATTCTTTATACTAGAAAAACAAAAATTTATCAATGAGTAAAAATTGGACGAAACACTTGACAAGGATTGTATTATATGCTATACTGTACGCAGACCATAAGCTCATTGAAAATCAGTTGAATTTCAGTTTCTGGCGCTAGGAGCGTCAGAACAACTGTTTTAATGGGCTATTTCATTAGGAGATGTACGATGAGAAGCTTTATGATTTGTGTGATGGCGTTGTCCTTGACCTTGATGGCCGGCTGTAGCGGTTGCTCGAAGAGCGACGAGCTCGACAAAAAGCTCGAGAGGCTCGAGAAGCTCGAAGCCGATGAAGTGACCCGTGTGGCCACTGAAGCTGAAAAGGCCAGAAAAGCCGAGATTGCTGAGATAGCCGAAAAGGCCGTGAAGGAGGCGAAGATCGCCCCCCCCGCCCCGCCGTCCCAAGAGGAAAGGGAGATGAAATTCGCCGAAATGGCAGCAAATTCGT
>Ga0172381_10006384_pt1 | contig 11808 bp, 9 predicted proteins | sample Leawel6488metaG_FD_119754 | JGI IMG/M metagenome (GOLD analysis project Ga0172381, IMG submission 119754) | Leachate microbial communities from a municipal landfill in Southern Ontario, Canada - Leachate well 64-88 metaG | ecosystem: Engineered > Solid waste > Landfill > Unclassified | place... | reverse complement strand
GTATTGTCCTTGTCTGTGAATCTTATATCGAATGCATTGGCAAAACCGTCTCCGAAATAGTGGCTCGTGCCGCTTTGCAAAGCCTTCCTGTCATGCATCATGCATTCTATCGTGTATGTTTCCAGAGCTCCCGCGAATTTTTCCCTGTCGGTCTTTCTGCCTCTTACAACGGGCATCGCAAGGTATTTTTCCGCAAAATCAGCATATATTTCAAGCATGCGCCGCGTTTCTTCACGCGCTTCTTCTGCTGTAGCATGTATGGTATGGCCTTCCTGCCACAAAAATTCGCGGTGCCTTAAAAAAGGCCTTGTGGTCTTTTCCCATCTCACCACAGAACACCATTGGTTATATTTTTTGGGAAGATCCCTCCATGATTTTATTATGTTTTTGTAATGGTCGCAGAAAAGAGTCTCCGATGTAGGACGCACGCAAAGACGCTCGGTCAGCTCTTCGTTCCCTCCGACAGTTACCCATGCGACTTCGGGAGCGAAACCCTGTACATGATCCTTTTCCTTCTGAAGAAGCGATTCGGGAATGAATAGTGGCATGTATACGTTCTCGTGCCCGGTCTTTTTGAACATATCATCCAATACCTTCTGTATGTTTTCCCAGATCGCATATGCATAAGGACGCAATATGAGGCATCCCTTGACTGCCGAGTAATCTATGAGTTCTGCCTTTTTTACGACGTCAGTGTACCACCTGGCAAAATCATCTTCTCTTTTCGTTATCTGCTCTACATCCCTTTTTTCCTGCGCCATGCTATTTATCCGTATCTCCCGATCCTCTTTGTTTTTCCTTGACCATATTTATCTCGCTTGTAAAAGTGTCAAGATCGTTGAAGTGTTTATAGACAGATGCAAAACGCACATATGCGACATAGTCCACGTCTATAAGATACTCTAACACCTTATCCCCTATTTCCTTGGATGTGACCTCGCGCAAATGCTGCTTGTGAAAATCAAGTTCTATCGCGTTAACGATAGTTTCAAGCTGCGTTATCGATACAGGCCTTTTTGCGCATGCTATCATGAGCCTGTTTAAAAGCTTCTGTTTGTCGAAATTCTGTCTTGACTGGTCTTTCTTGACAACAATTAGGGGTTTTCTTTCAATATTTTCATAAGTAGTGAATCTTTCCCTGCATTTAAGGCATTCACGCCTTCTTCTTATGGCATAACCTTCTTCGCAGGGTCTGGAATCTATTACCTTATCTTCCTCATATCCGCAGTTCGGACATTTCATTGTGTGCACATCCTTTCAGATACAGTATGAAAAAAAATATCAATAATGGTCCTGTTCATTCCAATTATATTCTTTATTGATATGCCATGCAATCAGAACTGCCTTATATCTTCTGCAGTTTCGCGAACTCCATGACAAGCCTTTTTACGCCTGCAAGATCGAAATTCACTTCCACGATATCCATCCCTCCGTCATCATACAGGTCTTTTATATTTCCTTCTCCGTATTTCTTATGCACGACTCTGTCACCTATAGAGTAATCCTCTTTTTTCATCGGACTGTCGTTTCTCGAGGTAAGGCCGGGGATGTCGATCTTTTTGCCTCCGCGTGTAACTAAAGCGCTAAGATCAGTCGGAGTGAACGAATTTCTGTCTGATCCGTAATATGGCTGTTTCTGTTTCATGTGGGCTCCGCTTACAAGCAATGCAGGTATCTCCTTTAAGAATCTTGATTCCTCGCACGGTTGCGTTTTGCCGAATTTGGTCCTTTCTTCAGCATGTATGCAGTATAACTTGTCCATAGCCCTGGTAATACCAACATAACAGAGCCTTCTTTCCTCTTCCATATTGTCAGGATCCTCTGTCACCGACTGTATCGACGGGAACAGGCCTTCTTCCATGCCCACAAGGAATACGACCTTGAATTCCAGTCCTTTGGCGGAATGAAGAGTCATAATAGATACAAAATCATCCGCCTTGTCATCCTTGTCAGCGTCGGTAGCTAAAGTGACATTTTCAAGAAAAGCTGTAAGTGTGAGCAGTTGCCCGTAATCCTCTTCGTAAGACTGCTGCATAGTCACGATAGCACTTTTAAGTTCCTTTATGTTCTCTACCCGTTCTCTGCCGTTTTCCTCATCTTCGGTTTTGTAGTGCTCATCGATCTTAGTCAGCTGCAATATGATATCGTACAGCGTATCGAGTTTACCCGCTTCGTTGTACTTCTGCATTTCCTCGATTATATCCGCAAAAGCAAGAAGCTTTTCCTTAGCAGAAGACAGATCACTGAAGTGATCGGCATGCCTTATGACGTCGAATGCCGTCATATTCTCTTCTGCCGCGATGTTCTGCACTCTCTTTATCGTTGTATCCCCTATGCCCCTTTTAGGCTGGTTTATGATCCTAAAAAGCGATGCATCGTCTTGCGTACTGAAAGTCAGTCTCATGTATGCAAGCACATCCTTCACTTCCTGCCTTGAGAAGAAACTCAAACCTCCGAATATCCTGTAAGACAGACCTCTTTCTCTGAAAACCCTTTCAAAAGTCCTTGACTGCGCATTTGTCCTGTAGAGTACTGCAAAATCCTTATGAACATGTTCCCCGCTGTTTATTGACTTTGATATCTCGCTTGCGACATAGATGGCCTCATTGAGCTCGTTATACGCTTTGTATACCGTGATCTTTTCCCCGTCATCCCTGCTTGTCTTAAGACACTTGTCGGTCCTCCCCAGATTATTTTTTATGACCGCATTTGCTGCTTTCAGTATATTTGCAAATGAACGGTAATTCGTTTCCAGCTTGATCACTTTACTGTCCGGAAAATCCTTTTCGAAATTCAGTATATTTTTTATGTTCGCTCCCCTGAAACTGTATATGGACTGGTCGTCATCTCCCACAACGAACAGGTTCCTGTTCTTCATGGAAAGCATCGCGAATATCTTATACTGGGCTATATTCGTATCCTGGAATTCGTCTATCATTATGTATTTGAATATATTCTGGAAATGTCCCAATATATCCTCGTTATTCTTAAAAAGATAGTATGTATTGAATATGATGTCATCAAAGTCCATCGCATTGTATTCCATGAGCTTCTTCTGATAAAGCTCATATATCGTACCTATGACTTTAAGCTGGAAATCATATGCATGCATCGACTGGTATTTTTTAGGATCTATAAGTGAATCCTTTGCCCTGCCTATCTCAGCAGATACGAAACTTACTTTAAATACATTATCTGATATGTTTAACTCCTTCATGCAGTTCTTTATGACGCTCTTCCTGTCTTCAGTATCATATACAAGGAAATTGCTCCTGTAACCTGCCTGGGCAGGATACTGCCTGAGCATCTTCAGACACACAGAGTGGATGGTCCCTAGCCAGAAAAAGCCCCCTTTATAGTCCGGGCCGACAAGCTCATATACGCGTTCCTTTATCTGGCCTGCAGCCTTATTTGTAAACGTAATAGCCAGTATCTGGTTGGGTCTTGCCAGTCCCTGATCTATTATGTATGCTATCCTTCTGGTCAGTACCCTTGTCTTTCCGCTGCCTGCTCCCGCAAGCACCAGGACCGCGCCGTCCGTTTCCGTGACTGCTTTGTACTGTTCATTATTCAGATCATTCAATATGCCGTTCGTCTGTGTCATTTTTACCTCATGTTTCCTATACCTGTATATTTTAGCATACATAAGGTACGAACTTAAAGGCTGATTGCGGTTTTTATATTTCTGTGATACTATTCCGATATTATATAAAAATACGAGGTAATTACTATGTCCGCACAGCTCAATTCGCGTGAAAGATTCGTAAGGACATTAACAGGACAGTTTGTGGACAGAGTTCCGTTCATGAGGATGTTCGGTTCAGCTAATTATGCTTTGCCTTCATGGCTTTCAGAGAGACCCAACCTTCCCGTTTATATGGACAGGCTCCTCATGTTTGAAGGCGCCAACCGGGGATGGGCCGTGTTCCCTGCAGAATTCAAGCTATGCGGCATGCCTCCTGATGTTCTGGTACGTGAAGAGGGCGATATACATATTTACAGAAACGGTATCGGTGAGGTAAGAACATGGGTAAGGGACAAAGACTATCACAGCGGTGTGCTTGAATATGCCATGAAAGACAGAAACGATTGGGACAGGATACGCCCTTATGTAGTCACAGATGTTGAAAAGAGAATACCCAAAGACTACAAAGAGCTAGCGGAATTCTATAAGAACAGGGATTATCCTTTACAGCTCACATGTGGCGGAGTATATGGATTTATAAGAAAACTTGCCGGCGACGAGGGGCTGGGATATCTTTTTTATGACGATCCAGAGCTTGTGACCGAGATCATTACTGCATACATAGACGTGTGCCTTGAATTATGGGAAAGGCTTTGCGACAAGGTGGAATTCGATCTGATAGAATGCTGGGAGGATATGGCTTACAAATGCGGCTGTCTGATATCGCCCGCCCACTATATGCAGTTCCTGGCGCCTCAGTACAGAAGGATAAGGAGTTTTGCGGACGCTCATCATATACCTATAGTCCTGGTGGACAGTGACGGCAATACAGACAAGCTTGCAGAGCTCATGTATGCGCAGGGCGTTAATGCGATGTATCCTTTCGAGGTACTTGCAGGATGCGATCCTAAAGCGTTACGCGAGAAGCTTCCTTTCATGGGCGGTATAGGCGGTCTTGATAAAGACTGCATGTCCAGGGGTAAAAAAGAAATGGACAGGGAACTGGAAAAAGCTGAGATGCTTATAAAGCTCGGTCGGTTCATACCCGGACCTGACCACATGGTCTTGAGTAACGTATGTTTCGATAACTACCGTTACTTCATGGGCAGGCTGAGGGAAATAATTCTGACAACAAAACCATAAAAAAAGAGCCGGTGATTTATCCGGCTCTATACTTATATTCAATCGCAGATATGCATCATCTGATCACTGGATTGGTACCAGAAGACCGTAATCTCCGTCCTTTCTCTTATATACCACATTGATGATTTTGGTTTCTTCATTCTCAAAGAGGAAAAATTCATGGTCAAGCATTTCCATCTGCATGATAGCATCCTCCACAGACATAGGTTTGACGTTGAATTTCTTTGTTCTGACCAGTTTATAGTCTTCTTCCACAATACCGGCGCCCATGTCGATACCTTTCCAATTACTTGGTACATCACCGTGGAATCTCTTTTCAAGACGCGATTTGTTCCTGCCGATCTGCCTTTCGATCACATCAACGGATTTGTCGATCTGTCCTTTCAGATCATTACCGGAAAGCTCTGCACGGAAGATGATCCCCTTCCAGACGATAGTCGCTTCCACCCTGGTGTGCCTGCTTTGTTTAAGAGCCTCGACCACTACTGTCACTTCCGTGTTACCATCAAAAAACTTGTCAAGCTTAGCAAATTTCTTTTCTGTCCAGTCTTTTATTGCCTCAGTGATCTCAATTTTTTTACCGACAATTGAAATTTTCATAGAAATATCTCCTTTCTATTTTATGTTTTCTGATACTTATATTATAGAACACATGAAGGTCCTGCACAATGGACTAACTGTTAATAATTTGTGAACATTGATGCTTCGTCATAAAATACTTCAACAAGGCACAGACCGCAGGCTTTTAAAGTGATGCCGGCTTTGTCTCTGTCTTTGCTTTCGATTATGTCTTTCACCCTGTCAGCAGGTATGGCGCCTCTGCCTGCATCGACGAGCGTACCGGCCATTATCCTGACCATGTTATACAGAAAACCGCTTCCCCATACGTCGATATGCACAAGAGGGCCGTCTTTAGCGATTTCCAACCTGTATATGGTCCTGACTGTATCCTTTATCTTGCTTCCGCTTGCCATGAATGCCGAAAAATCATGCTGTCCTATGAAATATCCTCCCGCTCTTCTCATCTGATCGATATCCAGATCATACTTCACATGGCATGTGGAGTGGGCATATATGGCTGAAGATATCTCCCTGTTACATATTGTATATCTGTAGTGTTTGCCTACCGCTGAATATCTTGCATGGAAACGCATATCTGCCTCTTCTGAGCTGAGTATCCTGATATCCTTGGGTAAAACTGAGTTTAAGGCCATATAGAAGTTTTCCGGCGGTATCGAACAGTCTATTTTAAACGAAGCGGTCTGTCCCTTTGCATTGACTTTTGCATCGGTCCTTCCGCTTCCGTTTATCTTTATCACCTTGCCGGTAAGATCAAAGATACCTTTTTCGATCACATCCTGTATGCCAACGCCATTTAGCTGCTTCTGCCAGCCTGCATAATTCTTTCCGCTATATTCGATCACTATAAATATATTTTTTAACATGGCTATATTGTAAGTTATTAAGACTTTTAAGTAAACAAAAAAGGAGTTTCACAAGAAACTCCTTTCGTTTGGTATATCTATGATCAGTCTGCAGTGTCAGGTATTTCCTCTCCCATTATGATAGAGAGAGTCATCGTTGTTCCCGCTCTTACTATCACTATCTCGACTGACTGTCCTACTTCGCATTCGTCAACTAATGATTTGAGCTGCGCTCCGCCTGTCACTTCGGTTCCGTTGAATGAGACTACGCGGTCCCATGCTTTGAGCCCTGCGGTTTCCGCTGCGGATCCTTCGCCGACGACTCCGATATATGTTCCCGCATCTGTAAGCTCCATGTCATACATCATGTTATACCAGGATATCTGGTCAGCTGTTATATCTCCAAGAGAAACTCCCAGATATGGCCTGCCTTTTACATATCCATATGCGACTATATCGTCAAGTATGTCTTTCACGTCATTGATCGGTATCGCGAATCCTATTCCCTCTATCTCCTCGCCGTATGATTTGGCATTAATTATACCTATCAGTTCTCCTTTGGTATTGATCAGGGCTCCGCCGGAGTTGCCGGGATTAACGGATGCATCTGTCTGTAAAAGCACCATGGCTTCATTTTCCAGTGTTATTTCTCTCTCTAATCCGCTTATATATCCAACAGTCAGGCTTTCATTGAGGTATCCCAGAGGATTCCCTATTACAAGGACCAGATCACCTACAACTACTGTGTCGCTGTCTCCGATCTCCATAAATGAAAGACCGGTCGCTTTGATCTTAAGCAAAGCAATGTCCAGCTGCACATCAAGCCCTACAAGTTCAGCGGTATATGATTCACCGTTATTTAAATAAACAACAATGCTGGATGCGCCGTTGATGACATGGTTGTTTGTGACTATATATCCGTCAGAGCTTATGATCACGCCCGATCCTGATGCTGTCGATGTGTATGTTGACCAGCCCGATGTAACTTCCATTTCCACTTCGATACCGACTACGGCATCTACCGTCGCGGCGTAAATGTCAGCGACCGTGTCATATGATTTACCTATATCCGATGTGGTATATATTGAATCTGTATTATCGGACGTTTCCACGGTTTCCGCTTCCAAAGACGGTGTTTCACTGTTACCGGCGATATCAGTGATATCCGCTGTCTGCAGGTAATACCTGCTTGCAACGAAACCTCCTGTCAATCCCAGTATCAGCGAAAATACCGAACAGAGTACCACCGCTATGATCATCGTTCTTTTTACTGATGAGTTCTTCTTTTTTGCCTGCATGCTATTCAAAGTATTATTGTACTGGTAATACATATTTGATGAACTTGTGTTGTCATATTCGTTGTATTTGTTGTCGTTATTCATTCTGCTCAAACCTCCGTTTGTATTGCTATGGCACTATTATATTTTTATCATGTGATAGTAATGTGATGAATAATGATAGTTTTTGTGAAGACACGCACACCTATGTTTAACAGCAACATCACGGAACAATCACATTCAGTTTATATTATATACCTGACATTGGTTTAGCAGATGATTTTCACATAAAACCTATCACAACAAGTATTTTGTGGAAATCAGGAATTCTTTGGAATCGCGCAGGAATGCGCCTTGAGAAAGGAGGAGAAGAAAATATTCATAAAATAGTGCCGTATTCATAAATAAACTGCCAAGTCGAATATGATCACGACATAAAAAAGCCGCTTGAAAAAGCGGCTTTTTATTACTGTCCATATCCGGTCATTCTGAATCATCCTTGTCCAGCTCAAACCAGAATACCACTCCGGCATTGCTGTTATATACGCCGTATCTGTTGCCGTGCATTTCCTCTATTGCTTTTACAATAGACAGTCCAAGGCCATAACTCTTGCTGTTACCACCCCTGGATTTATCTGTTTTATAGAAACTGTCAAACAGCAGCGGTATAGACTCTTCTTTTATGCCGGGATGCGAATTATATATGCATGTGCGTATATGGCCTTCCATTTCAACGACATTTATATTTATTATCTTTCTCTCGTCGCAATATTTTATGGCATTTTCAAGTAGATTAGTTATTACCTGCAGTATTTTATTGTAATCGCCTTTTACTACATAATCATCCTGGTAATTGAATGTAAGGCTTATATTCCCCTGATCGATCATTATTTTACAGTCCTTAAGCACTTCCGATATGGCTTCATTGAGACAGAATATGGTACTGCTGACCTTTGCGGTCCCGCTTTCAAGCTGTGACAGCGTAAGCAGCTGGTTTACCAGAAGATTCATCTTTACGCTTTGCTCCGATATTATATCCAGCTGTTCCTTCGCTTCCTGATCTTCCTTATACTTGTCCATCAGGATCTCGCTGTATGCAAGGATCAGCGACAGAGGCGTCTTGAAATCATGCGAGACTGACGCGATGAAATCCTTTTTCTGCCTGTTGGTGTTTTCTTCCTTCTCCAGATCAGCTTTCAGCATGTCCGCCCTCTGGGTAAGGTAATCTATACTGTTCTGAAGTTTCACGCTCATGGCATTGATGCTTGCCGCTAAATTGCTGATTTCATCTTTGCCTTTCACCTTGCATTCCTCATTAAAGTCGAGATTCGCTATCTTATTTGCTATCGCGGTTATATTCGTGATAGGTTTTGTTACCCTGTTCGATATGATTATTACCACTATGACCGCTACCGCAAGCGTTGCAAGGGAAATGTAAAAGACAAACTGCTTGGCTATATCGGCAACAGAGGAAAGAAACTCCTTCGGAGTGCTCAGGACAATATATGTTTTTCTAGTGCTTCCGCTCACCTGTTCCGTCATTTCATATACGAAAGTGATCAAGCGGATATTGGGAGTGCCTATGATGTCCACTTCCTCTATTATATTGTCATTGAGTTCCGTAAGCTCATTGAGAGAGCCGCTCGCGATAAGATCTTCCGTCATCTTGGTAGCGGAAAATTCGTCGAGTCTATCCTGCATCGGCTGGTCCTGTGGCCTGGTAGAATAAGCTATCATATATTCAGCATTTTCATTGCATGCAAACAGGGTAATATCAATATTGTTTCTCTCGATCATATCGAATTTTCTTCTCAGGTTATCTACAAATCCTACCGCTTCCATATCTTTGAAATCCGATTGGAGTCCGCTTGCGTAACCTAAAAGTTCTTTTTCCTTCGCGTTTATATATACTTTTTCAAATACTATATTGCTGAAAAGGACCGTCGCAAGAACGTTCAATAAGAGAACGCACACTATCACTAATATGAGCTTATTCCTGAGTTTGATCGCCCTATACCTCCAGTTTGTATCCGTATTTGCGTATGGTCTTTATGCATTCCCCTGCATCCTTCAGTTTCGTTCTGAGGCATTTCATGTGTGTATCAACGGTCCTTGCGTCTCCGAAGAAATCATAACCCCATACCGCAGACAAAAGGTTATCTCTCGAATGCACAACATTCCTGTTTTGTATCAGATACTGCAGAAGATCGAATTCTTTTGGCGTAAGGCTTATTTTCTCTCCTTTGACATATACTTCATGTTCCCTTACTTTTATAAGTATATCATTGGCAGAGATCTCATTGTCTGAAAGCATTCCTGATCTTTTAAGGATGGCTTTGACCCTTGATACTAAAACTGCAGGGCTGAAAGGTTTAGTTATATAATCATCGGCTCCGAGTTTCAGGCCGTAAAGCTCGTCATATTCGGTATTTCTTGCTGTCAGTATCAGCACAGGGACAGATGATTCCATCCTTAGAGTTTTCAGCACCTCAAACCCGTCGATCTTTGGCATCATTATATCAAGTATGACCAATGAGGCATTGTCACCATAAAAAAGATCCAATGCCTCCTGACCGTCTTTTGCTTCGATCACCGTATAGCCTTCTTTGACAAGGCATGTTTTAATCAGTGTCCGTAAAGCTGGTTCATCCTCAGCTATTAAAATTTTATTTAACATCAGATCCTCCAAATATCCCCGTTTTTCTACATTATATCATCGATATGTGAGAATATTGTGTGTATCAGATGCATTTGGACCGAAATGCCGTATAATATGGGTTATTATGTGGTCATGCTATATTAATACGCAGATAAAAGAAAGAGAACGTAACATATATGGGTAAAAACAAGGAAGCCTTAAAATACAGGTCTATCACGATATCCTGCTTTGTAGGGATATTCGTTCAGGCTCTCAATTCGAATCTTACGCCACTGCTTTTCATAACCTTAATGAACATGTATGGGCTTTCATATGTGCACCTTGGCCTGCTCATGGGTATAAATTTCATCTCACAGGTATCAGCGGATCTTCTGCTCAGCGGTATCATAGATAAGCTGGGATTTAGAAAATTGGCCCTGCCTGCGATCTTCTTTTCCGGTCTTGGGCTTGTGATGTTCGCATTATCGCCTTCTCTGTTCCCTTCTAACATAATGACAGGTTTCATCCTTTCAACTATCCTTTTTTCTTTTGCTGGCGGTCTTCTTGAGATCCTTTTAAGCCCGATCATAAACGCGATACCGAATGATAACAAGGCAACGGCAATGACGCTTATGCATTCCTTTTATGCATGGGGCCAGGTCGCGACCGTGATAATCACCACACTGTGTCTTTTCCTTATCGGTAAAGAAAACTGGCAGTACATAGCATTAGGCTGGGCTGTTGTCCCGGTCATAGCATTTTTCATGTTTTACAGTTCGCTTTATCCTCCTTTACTGCCAATATCAAAACAGGAAAAGGTCAGAAAGACTCTTTTCAGTCCTTTCTATATCATCGCTCTTCTTGCCATTTTCTTCGGAGGCTCAACGGAAGTCGTAATGGCATCATGGGCATCCTCTTTCATGGAAAAAGGACTTGCCTTGAGCAAGGTAACAGGCGATCTTCTTGGAATGTGCGGATTTGCTGCTTTTATGGGACTTGGCAGGCTCATCCACAGCATCTTCGGTGAGAAGATGGACATGTCCAGGCTGATCTATATTTCCGCTCTTACCGCATTCGTGTGTTATCTTGCGGCTGCGTTTTCTCCTGTCAGCAGTATAGTTATTATTGCTGTCATCATATGCGGTCTTGCCTCTTCACTTCTGTGGCCGGGCACACTGCTTTTAACGGCAGAAAGATATCCTTTTGCAGGAGCATGGATATTTGCGATACTGGCGGCTTTCGGTGATTCAGGAGCCGCAATAGGTAATATCTTTACCGGATATGCGGTATCTTTGAGCACAGATTCAAAACTGTCTCTTTTCTTTTCACAATGGATGGATATATCCTCTGAACAGGCATCGCTAAGAATAGGTATCTTGTTTTCTGCCATATTCCCTCTTATGACTTTCGTCACACATTATCTATTATACAAAAAAGGTAAAAGCTCACAGACAGACCTCAGGTGATATCATAGACAGATAAATAGGTATAAAAAAACACTCATAAGAGTGTTTATTTAAAAAATATACCCGGCAACGACCTATTTTCCCGGACCGTTACCAGCCAAGTATCGTTGGCGCAGACAAGCTTAACTTCCGTGTTCGGGATGGGAACGGGTGTATCCTTGCCGCAGTAATCACC
>Ga0172381_10006383_pt1 | contig 11809 bp, 18 predicted proteins | sample Leawel6488metaG_FD_119754 | JGI IMG/M metagenome (GOLD analysis project Ga0172381, IMG submission 119754) | Leachate microbial communities from a municipal landfill in Southern Ontario, Canada - Leachate well 64-88 metaG | ecosystem: Engineered > Solid waste > Landfill > Unclassified | place... | reverse complement strand
TCGCCGCAGATAAGGGTGACGACGTTAAAACGATAAATACCCCACGTAAAAAACCCGAACGTCAGAAAGACGACGATGTCGAACTAGTCACCGTTAAACAACTTGCAAGCATGTACGGGATTGAGTCTAAGAGGGCTCGGAAGTTGTTACGTGGTCTGTTTGATAGCGCAGATGGTAGGTGGGAGTGGGCGGTAGGCGATCCCACACTTAAGATCATCCACAAGAGCTTCAGGGAGAAGTTCGGGGAACCAGAGGTTGATTAAGCCCGACCAAGTGGCCAGGGCGTTAGATATCTTGGCATTACTTGCAGTGGACGATACAGCAGCAAAAACAGGGTTTGCTAGTCGTAATGCAAAAGGAGAATGCCCATACTGTGGAGGTGATCAATGGGAATGGATCGACGGAAAATGGTTAGTGGGCCACGACGTAAACTGCCCCATAATCAAAGCCCGAGACTTAATGACCGAGATCATCAACGACTTATAGACTTAGCTGTCATAGTAGTATCCACAGTTGGAGTAGTAGGGTTGATGATCCTGTTGATTTACATATGGATCAAGTTTATGGTCTATGAGATAGGAGGTTAAAGTATGGCAACGATAGACAAGACTCTAATACTAGACGCTATCCAAGAGGGTTTAGACTTATTAGCTGACTCTGAAGAGCCCTGTCTGCTTATGGACGAGAACCCCCTGAGTGGTTGGGATAAGAGCGATGGGGCTCTTTGGTTGAGCCTGGAAGATTCGATGGGCCTTGTACACACTATCAAGATCACAGTGGAAGAAATACCACCGTGGAAGGAGGACAAAGATGAAGAAGATATTCTGTGATAGATGTCAGCACGAGCTAGGGACCTTGGAAGAACAGGAGAAGGTATTCGAGGATGGAGACTATGTGGTAAACCTGACTTACAGCACAACGGAGGACCCCACAGATGATACCCTCGACTTATGCGCTGATTGCGTGATTGCAATCATCCGCAAGTCATTAGAGCTCGACGCTGAGGTAATAGTATGAGCAACGAAGCTTTAGCCCTGCTCATGGTCGGACTAGTACTGGGCTTCTTGTCAGGCAGGAAAGCATACAAGAGGAAAGCTCATATCTACCTCTACCAAGGTAGTGCTGATGGTTACTCGCCCGTGATAGTAGCCCAGTCTTATGAGTCTAAGGAGAATGCTATGAACATGGTAGTTGCGAGATACGATATCAGTAAAGACCGCATCACAATACAGTATATGGGCCGGGGGGAAGAGGCCCTACTATCAGGAGGTATGAAGTGAAGAAGGATCTGCCCCGGATCTGCCCCAGATGTAGCTTAGTCTACCACGGTTACTCGGCCTTGAGCGGAGCTGACAACAAAACAGAAATATGCCAGACCTGTGGAATCACAGAATCACTGGAGGTAGCAGCCTTAGCAGGCAAGGGGGCTAGTAGAGAGGATATTCGTAAGCTATTGATGGACAGGTTGTGTAGTAATCCCATCGAATCTATATCAGCAGAGCAGATGAGACAGCTGAAGAAGTGGGGTGTACAAAGACATACCTGGCCCCAGTGGATGTCTGTTCTAGCTGAGGAGGTTGGAGAAGCAGCACAAGAGGTTAATAAAACCTTTGAGTCTGGTCATAGCACTTTGCTAGAGTCTCAGCATAGAGTTAAGCTGAGACGAGAGCTAATCCAAGTAGCTGCTGTGGCAGTAACCTGGGTAGAACAACTAGATGAAGAGACAAGTAAGGAGAATAACTCATGCCCAGGAAAGTCAGACGAGCACTAGAGTTAATACTGCTGATAGTGATGACTATACCCATACTCTGGGTTGTGATCATGATCGTGAGATTCTTGTTCTGTACGATAGTATCTACAGAGCACTGGTATATCTGGTAGACAATAGGAGGGCGAGATGAAACCGGTATTGTTTAAGGGATTTAACCACATACTGAAGAGGCCCAGCAACATGACAGAGGAAGAATGTGCTGATCTACCTGTACACGTAGATGGCAGATATGCAATCAGCTGTTGGCGATTGAGCTGGAAAGACCTCATACAAGTTATCATACACAGGAGAGTTTGGTTGTGGGTATACAGTCGAGCACATCCTCCTGTATCGGTAGAGGCTAACAGTCCGTTTGAAGAACGAACCAAGTTCTGGCAGTTGAAAGCAGGAGGTAAGAAATGAGAAGATGGTGGGAGTTCTGGAAGAATAGACCACAGAGATACTGTAATGAGTGTGCTCATTATGCTAGGATTAACGACCGAATCGTAGTTATGTGTTTAGCTGACGAGACCACAGACTGGGCTACAGGCAAGATTAGCATCAGCCCTGTACCTTGCTATGAGCGTAATGTCATGGGATACTGCAGGAGGTTTAAAGAACAGAATGAAGTGTAACAAGCGACATTGCCCCAAGTGTGGGGGCCACAGTGGCTGGACAAGATACAGCTGGGGCCAGGATAAAGACCGACACGCCTGTATTAAGTGTGGTCACACCTGGTACACGAGAGTTGGTGAACCACCAGAAGAGTGTACTGAAGGAAAGAAGCAGGTAGCACCTATAACCGAGCTCGTCAAGTGTAAGGTTGCTATGAAGTCTGCTTATAACGAAGTCTGTGGAGCAGAAGTACCGTTGAGCTTAGCTTATAGCCACTGCGCTCATGATCTCAAGGTGGTTGAGAAGATCAACCAAGCTCGTAGGCTACGCTCTGAGTTAGAGGCTAAGATGTTAGCTATCTGTCAAGAGTTAACTGAACAGATGGCTAAAGAGAACAGCAAGATGAAGAGCCTAACTAGAGACGGACAGGTTAAGCTGATTCCCCTAATGGGCCCGTTGGATGACCCCAGCGATGTTTAGTCGGGGAGACACTGTGAAGTTGAAGCCCGTCGAGGGAGTCCCACAGATGTGGTGGGGTAGAGAGGCCTTAGTGGTGGGAGTTGTAGAGGCCAAGGCATACCGAGGGTATCACCTAGTTGTGGGAAGCTTCAAGTTGTTCGCCTATGCTGAAGAAGTTGAGGAGGCAAGTTTTGAGTAGTCTTCAGGGGGTGGTGCGCCAGTTCACCACCTGTACACCACTGTATGGTGGGCTTACACCACTGTCTGGAGGGATTAGCACGTTATCCACAGTTCAGGTTGACTGGTTGAGCTTGGTAGACAGTCTTAGAGGGGGTGGTGAACTAGTGGTGCGGTCAGTGGTGAGGGTGGTGCGCAATCCCGTGGGTGATCTCAGAACTCTGGGGGTGATGACTGGAGAGAGACTGAAAAACCTGTGGGTGAGATATGTGGGAAGTAGTTATCAGAGGAGATTTATGGGTGGTGAGGGGGTGGTGAGGGTTTTCACCACTGACTGTCCTAGATACTTTTGGTAGTGGTGAAAGAATAATATTGTACCCCCCTTTAGGGGGGTAATATTGTTCACCACCCATAAAGGATGGCGCGAAGACCTGGTTTTTATGGTTAATTTTTAGGGACTGGTAGTAATCTTAGTTGTAGTTTAGTTAGTTGTTAAATAAATGGGGGTGATTAGGATGATAAGGGTTACTCAAAGTAAGGGTGGAGTTAAGGGAGTTAAGGAATACGAAATCGTAGGGAGACTGTGTCCGGGGTGTATACACTTAAGGGAGAGGGAAGTCAGGATTAAGAGGATCTATAAGGATGGTAGGGAGGTAGAGGGAGTCGGTAAGAGGGTCTGGTGCGATGTTTATGTCAAGATGTACTGGGAACTGATGGAAATGGAAGACGGTGGGGTTGGAGGGAAACTCACTGAGACTGATAGGGTATCAAAAAAGCTTATTAGCCTACTTTCACGGGGGGATGAGGGTAAGTGTAGGGGGTACTCAGATGATTTTATCGTGGAGTTTAATAGGCTTCTAGAGCAAGTTCAATATGTTAAGTCTCATGGAGGACGAATCGACAGAGCATTGAGGGAGGAGGTTCGTAGAGCCATTGAGAAAGTTAAGGTGCTTGCTAGGGACGTTCCAGGCTGGGAGAAGGTGTATTATGGAGAAATCCACAAGAAGCTGGTCAAGTTCTGTGGAGAGAAGAGCGAACGCACTCACACAGGGGCTCCTGCTAAAGGGAGGAATCGGATGAACGATGCTCTGTGGGGAGAAGTTGGGAAGAAGTGGTACAGGGATTAGGGTATTCTCTGCAAGCTTCGAGGTGAGTCTCAAAAAGCCTGGTCAAGCCTGGTCCCACAGGGGATTACAGGTAGTGCGCGAGTATATAGCAGTCTTCGGTACTCAGGATTGGATCTCATGGATTGGGTGAAAAAAGTTAAAAAACTTGCAGCAAAACTGTTTACAAGAAGCACAGGATTGTGGTATAATTAATCATAATCAAATTAAGGGAAACGCATTGGGATATACCCTTAACCAATTTCTCACTAGGAGGACTAAGATCGTGGCAAAGAAAGAAACAGCAAAGAAAGAAGCAGTAAAGTACATCGGCGTCGTTGAACTGGCCGAGAAGTTCGGGATCGAGGGACGCAAACTTCGTATCATGCTCCGGAATCTGGGCTTGGTAGCTCCGAGACTCGAGGGCGTCGAGGGCTTCGGACCTCGCAGCAAGTACACCTGGGTCGATGGCTCGAAAGAGCTCAACGAACTGATCAAGAAGCTTACGCCGGTCGTCGAGGCATTCAAAGCCCGACAGGAAGCCATCGCCGAGCACGTCGTTCAGGCTACTAAGAAGCAGAAGAAAGCGCCGAAGCACCCGTCCACCGAGGAGGAATCCGAAGAGGAGGACGAGGACGACGAGGAGTACGAAGAAGAAGAGATTGAAGATGAGGATGACGACGAGGAAGAGGAAGACTAAACGCTTTCCTTCCACCTCCCTCAAGGGTACCGCTTAAGCCATTGGGCGGTACCCTGCCCAACAACTTAGGACTTCAATCGTAGCATAACCCAACTCTCTAGGTGGGTGCCTGTGGACAATGGTCCCCCTCGGTCAATGGACCAGAAGATCTCATACATAAACTCTTGAAGTCCTGTGGAGTTTGAGATTAAAAAGAGTCTCAAAAATAGTTTACATTTGATTAGGGTGGTGGTATAATTAATTATAACGAAAACGTCGAATACGACGATTGGGAGGCACACAATGGCAAACAAGATATCCGAATACTTCGAAGAGCTCAAAAAGAAAACTCAGCTCTACCCAGACGACGATGGCTACGACCTCTTCGCAGGCACCCAACTTGGGACCACCACTGATTCATTACTCAACCGGTTCCAAGAATTCCTCGCTACCACCTCTACCGAGGACATCGACACGTGGTTTGCCGAGGCACACAAACCGATCGACGACTTCACCAATCAAGCCGACAAAACGATTCACGGTTCACTGGATAGCTGGCTCCTCAACGTGAACCAAGCTACACTACGAATCGTCCGAATCCGAAGGCTCTTAATCTTCGCTCAAACCGAATATCGAAGCACCGACTTTTCTCTCAAGTTTCTTACCGATCTCATCTACGAACTTCACGGGGACGACCCCGAGCTGTTCTGCTAAAGGAGGCACACAATGGCAAACACAGACTACAAATACACGTATCGCAAGATCTACATGCTTCAACCGGTCATCACGATTGACCTCGCAGACTTAACCCGGTATGCTCAATCACTCCCCGAGGAGGAAATAGGCTATTCTCTCGATGAAGATCCGATAGAGGCCTACGAAGGCATACTATCACTTCTTGGGGAAGCTCACCAGGCTCTCGACTACTTCGATATTAAACAATCTGGGCACTCTATCCACTATCCTGCTTATCTTGATCTGGGGCTGGCTTCTAAGGTGGTCCAGGAAGCCGACATCATACTCGACGAGCAAGGTCAACTCACTAATGAAGAATTGGACCCTTACCAGTTCATCAAGACTGCTGGTCAATATATAGCCGATGGAGATCCTGACTCAGGCTATGCTCAGATGATGGGGCTCGACTACTACCGAAAACTGCTCAGTGGATACGTCGGGGGCGACGACACAGTCTATGATTATCACAATTCATACGTAATCACCATACTCGAGCTCCTCCAGCACTACGTGGGACATGCAGTTCTTCAGTAGACTCGAAAAACACCGCCCGGGTGCTTTCTGCCCGGGCATTTCTCTGTGGGACGTTCTGGTCAATGGACCATGGACCTTATACTATATACTAATCAACCGAGTAACCCCAACGATACGTTTAAGGAAACCCCAGTTGCTTGGTCAAATTTCGTCACAGAGAGCTGTGTACCCAGTAACTAATATATTTTCAGGGGTGCACTGTTCTGCATGGGAAATCCGCGCACTGCAACAAATCAACGGCTAAATCGTAGCACCTCCGGACTTCTCTGCTGCTATCTATCCTGTGGATATACTGGTCAATGGACAAGGAGCTACTGATTAGTTCCTCAATCGTAAGAGAGCCAGCTGATTCCCTGCAGAATCTTAGCACGTCCTGACTCTGCCCTCTCCATACTCACGTCGTATACGGGGGATATTTCGTCGTATTCTTCACACTTTCGTCGTATTTGTCGATATTTCGTCATATTCGTATCGTTTTTTCGTCGTATTTACGATTTTTTCGATTTAACGATTTTGTCGTATTTGTAAACGTTTGAGACGTAAAAATACGATAAAACGGTGAACGACGAAAGGCGACGCGAAACGACGCGATAAAATATATGTTGACACTACGCGAAAATATGGTAATATGTATTTGCGTATAGCGCACAAGCGTTATATGGTAGGACGCACATTTACAACCAAAAGGGAGAACAAAACAATGGCAACTACTGTTACAACTGAAGTCGTCAAGGATATCAAGCACACTGCAAAGGGCGAGGTCGTTTACATTCGACATCTCGCAGATGAGTTTGAAATGAGCGATAAGCGCATCCGATCACTGTTACGCAACAGTGGCAGGCATGGTAAGGACTACAGCGCAAAGGGTATCTATGGTTGGCGCGAGGGTAGTAAAGACCTCCAAAACGTTCGTGAACTGCTTTCTAAAGCATCTGAGGGAGTTACATCGTTCAACGAGATAGACCCCGACACCATCAAAGCACGATTGGCAGCAAAGAAGTAAACAAACGAAACACGCTTATGAACCTACCACATAAGCGTGTTTTTTTGCGTCTACATTCGCCTTTACGATGTGTCTACCCCCTAAAACGACTATAACCTCATACGACGCTAACCCCGACGGTAAAACGACGTTACGACGTTCGATTATCGCGTATACCCTACGATTTTACGTATCTTCACCCTCGTATTTTCGTTAAACTTCATTATTTATTCCTTAACCCTTTCGTCGTATTTACGATTCTATATACGACAATACTATTAACGATTACGACGATACGACGACAAACGATATTTAACGATTTCGTCGTATTTATCGTCATTTTGTCGTCAGCCCAAACGACCCCCGTCGTATTATATGCTACCTGCCTTCCCACCAGACGACCTGTACCAGAATACCAGTCCTCAAGACTATAGGACTGGGGACTGGGGGCTTTTGCTCGATGCGCGGATTGCTCGAAAACCTCACCTGCCCTTTCGATTTCCACCGCTGGGACCGAAAACCCAGACCCTGGCAATCTTGCCACTTGACTGTGGAGAGGGTAAAGCAGCCTCTGAGACTGTGGTAAAAATAATTGCAGCTTTTTTTCCTCAAAACTATTTACTTTTGCAGCTCAACTGTGGTACAATAATACATGAGGGTTCTAAGTGTTTTTAGTTCCACTCAACAGAGGGGCACTCAGTCAAGGATTGACTGTTCAACCGTTCTACTCTCATACCGAGAAGGGCGGTTGATCTCATGAGTGCCCCTATATATTATAACGTAAGGAGGCTTGGAACTGTGGCCAAGATCAAGAAGCAGAAACTTAAAATTCTGGACCCCGGTCCAGGTCATAGGAACAACATTGAGGATCACGGCAGTATCGTCATCCAGAAAGCTACGGCTGAGAGCCACAAGATTAGGCTGGGGTTGATGAAGCCGGAGGAGAAATCGCTCACTGACAAGGAGGTCTTGTTAGCTGAGCAATACGTGATCCACGGCGACTACCACCGTGCGGGCATGGCAGCAGGCTATGCTAAGATGAACGCGCGAGTCTCAGCGATGAGGAACCTCAAGAGGCCGCACGTCCGGGCGTATGTGGAGAAACTTCGCAAGGAGCGGGCTAAACGATGTCGGGTGACTTCCGATCAGGTGATTGAGGAGTTGATGAAGATTGGCTTCTCTAACATCTGCGATATCATCTCTTGGAACGCCAACAAGAAAGAGATCACCCTGAGGTCGTATGACTCTATCCCAGACTCTGTGAAGGCCTGCATACAAGAGATTTCAGAGTCACCGGGGCCTAGAGGCAGGGGCAAAGTGATCAAGCTGAAGCTTTACGATAAGCCGCAAGCTCTGACCCAGATCGGTCGGCACCTCGGCATGTTCACAGATAAGGTGCAACACGGTGGAGAGGTGGACGTCAAGAACCTCTTCGAGCATCTAGCTAAGCTAGACCGTGGGGTCTAGACCATGGCACTAGTCTCTAAGCATGAGCTGGGAGCTGAGGTCTTACTCCGCTACCAGTATGATTCTGTGGGGTTCGTGAGGGACTTCTTTGGAGTTGAGCCTGACGACTGGCAGATTGACGTGCTTAAGGCAGTGGATGATGGGGACAACGTGGCTATCAGGTCCGGTCATGGTGTTGGCAAGACGGCGTTACTAGCATGGATAGCTATACAGACTACCGCGTGCTTTCCCTTTTCTAAAGCACCATGCACGGCACCAACTCAGCACCAGCTTTCAGACTTGCTATGGGCTGAAATAGCCCTGTGGTTGAGTATGAGCCCACTGAAGGGGGCGCTCAAGTGGACGGCTACTAAGTTAGCCCCCCGTGGATATGAGGATGCCTGGTTCGCGGTCGCACGATCCTGCCGGATCCCAGAGAACTTGGCGGGGTTCCACGCTAAGAAGATCAGGTTCATCGTAGATGAGGGGTCGGGCGTCCCAGACAACATCTTTGAGGTGGTTGATGGAGCTCTAACAACTGAGGGCGCCCAGATGATCATGGCTGGGAACCCCACACAGCGCTCTGGTTACTTCTTCCATGCGTTTCACAAGAGCAAATCTAAGTGGCACACGGTACACATCTCATCAGAAGACAGTCCGAGGGTCAGTAAACAGTACCCCAAGGACATGGCTGAGAAGTGGGGCCGAGATACAGACGTCTACAGAGTTCGTGTTCAGGGCGACTTCCCGATGGCAGACTCGGCGTCGTTCATACCACTAGACATGGTAGAACGGGCCATCATGAACGAGGTCATGGTCTTCAAGGAAGACCCTGTGGAGATAGGCCTAGACGTTGCTCGCTATGGCGATGACCAGACGGTCTTTGCTATACGTAAAGGTCGTCGAGTTCTGCCTCTGGAAGCTCATCGTGGATGGAGCACTACTCAGATAGCTGGTCGAGCGATACAGTTGATTCAAGATCACTCAGTTGATGCTATCAAGGTGGACGACACAGGCGTCGGGGGAGGGGTCGTAGACATCCTCTCAGACACTATGGGAGAGTTAAGGTTAAACTGCAACCTGGTCCCGTGCAACAACGGTGGACCTGGGGATGACTCGTATCACAACGAGGCAGCTATCATGTGGGGTCATGTTAAAGACCTCATGAAGACTAATGACTTGCAGCTCCCAGACGATGACGAGCTTGTGGCACAGTTGACCACACGACACTACAAGCTAAGCCAGAAGGGCAAGATTCAGCTGGAACGTAAAGAGGACATGAAGAAGCCTCCACGTTCGCTACCTAGCCCAGACAAGGCAGATGCTCTAGCTTTAGCTTTGTTCGACCGATCGGTACCCCCGGCGGGTGAAGCTGTGGAGGTGGACGACAGTTGGGAGTACTACAGAGCCGAGAAGGCAGGAAGGGACTGGTATCACGATGCGGAAGCCGGTAGAACTATTAAAAGGGTTAAAGAGGCGGCTGGCCTCAGCAGAGATCGGAGCCGTAGAGCACGAGAGAGATTCTCTGGCTGAAGTTGTTAGGGCCATGGAAGCCGATGACCGGAACGCGGGTGCTTACCGTCGACTGACTTCCCGGGCTTCTGAGAAGTTGAACCCCCTGGACCAAGACACAGTCTTGAACATGATGCGGTATCTCTACTACGCTAATCCGATCTGCCGTAGACTTGTGGAGATTCCAGCTGACTTCAGCTATAACAACACAGTCAAGTGCAAGAGCGAGAAGGTCCAAGAGATTGTAGACAAGTTCTGGAACCATCCGTACAACAACATGCCTCTCTTCTCGGGGCAACTCATCGAGCAGTTCCACCTAGATGGGGAATTACTGCTGCCTGTGGAGGTGAATCCACAGGACGGGTTCGTGAAGTTGACCTACCAGGATGCAACTCGAATCAAGAAGATTGAGGCATTTGAGGATGATAATCGGTACATCGAGACTATTCATCTCAAGTCAGAGGACTTGAAGGAATCTAAGAAGTATCAGATCGTGAGGTACAGGGATGACACGTCAGCAAAGATTAACATTGGTGAAGCAAATACTGGCAATAGTAAAGAAGTTTCTGCTACTGGATTCAGGGTTGGGGAGGCTTTCTACTTCCGACAATGCCATTTAATAATGGGTAGGGGTCGGCCGCCCCTAGAGCCTGTGGCAGACTGGCTGGACGCTCATGACTACACGTTCTATGATCAGCTGCGTAACATTGCGTTGCAATCAGCATTTGTGTGGGATATTACCCTAAAGGGCGCCTCTCCCACGCAGGTTTCTAAGCGTAGGGCTGAAATCAAGGCTGAAGGGCCGCCCAAGCCAGGATCACTCAGGGTCCACAACGACTCTGAAGAGTGGAAGGCAGAAGCTCCTCAGCTCCAAGCAAGAATAGCCACTGACTTGCTAGTACAGGTCAGGAAGGTCGTAGGACTTGGCTCTGGTAAGTCTGAGACTTGGATGGCTGCTTCGGAGGACGTGAACAGGAACACAGCCCAGGTAGCTGATACCCCGCCTCAGAGGCATCTCGAGAGACAGCAATTCCAGCAAAGCCTGATGTTCAGCGAGATTATTGAGTTCGTCATCGACATGGCAATACTGCATGGTACTCTAAGTATTGCTAGTGAGGACGAACGTAAGTTTACTATCGAGCTTCCGGACCTTACTACAGCAGACAACCTGGCTACCGCCCAGGCTCTAGAAGCTGCAACAACAGCTGTGGAGAAGGGCCTTAACCTGGGTATCATCAACAACAAGACGGGTATTACACTCTTCTACAAGATATCTGGCCTAGATGAGCCTGAAACTCTGGAAGAAGACGTAGCTAGGGAGCGAGACGAGAGAGATAAACGTGCTTTCGACAAGCAACGTCAGGCAGCAGAATTAGTCTCTAAACAGCAGGAGGGCAAGCCCAATGAAGGTCCTAGTAGCAAGTCCGGTATGCAATAGAGCCTGGATCATCCGAGAGTTCTTAGCTTGTCTAGAGAATCTGGACAAGGGCGAACACCAGGTTGATTACTACTTCATAGAAAATGGCTCTACAGATGAGACTCTGGCGATCCTGTGGGATCACTGTGACAACAAGGACGGTTGGACCGTAGGCTGTATGGAACTTCAAGAGCCAGTCTATGACCGAGGAGAGAGTCCAGTAGAGTCGCTCAACCGACTAGCCAAGATTAGAGATAAGATCAGAACTCTGGCTATAGCCGGAGACTACGACTACCTCTTATCTGTGGACTCAGACATCCTGGTACCCACTAATCTTCTGGTAGACTTACTAGCTCACGAGCAGCACTTCGTGGCTGCTACTGTGGCTAATCCAGCCTAC
>Ga0172381_10006381_pt1 | contig 11813 bp, 13 predicted proteins | sample Leawel6488metaG_FD_119754 | JGI IMG/M metagenome (GOLD analysis project Ga0172381, IMG submission 119754) | Leachate microbial communities from a municipal landfill in Southern Ontario, Canada - Leachate well 64-88 metaG | ecosystem: Engineered > Solid waste > Landfill > Unclassified | place... | reverse complement strand
GGGTATTGAAATTGAGTATTTGAAAAGACGCGTCCCGATTGTTTCGGGAGCTGCGGGATCGTCTAATGGTAGGACAACGCCCTCTGAAGGCGTCTATCTTGGTTCGAATCCAGGTCCCGCAGCTCTCGACGGAATCGGGAGTTACTGATTAGAATATGACAGAAATCACAATTAATTTAACGAAAAACAGCACCTCTTTTTGAGGTGTTTTTAATAATAAAATTTTTTCCAGTAATAAATATGAAAATAAAAGATTTGGCAAAAGTTGATCGGCCGCGGGAGAAGCTGGAAAAATATGGATCGGATAAATTGACGAATCCGGAGCTTTTGGCGGTGTTGCTTGGATCTGGAATCAAGGGGTTAAATGTGATTGAACTATCCAAGAAGATTGTAAAGATGATCGAACGGACGGGTGCGGATAAGATCAGCTTGGAAAATTTATTGAAAGAAAAGGGATTGGGCAAGGCAAAAGCTTTACAGGTGATCGCGGCGCTGGAATTCGGCAAGCGGTTGAATTCGGGACAGAAACCAGAAATATTATCGGCGGAAGATGTTTGGAAATTGAGTACGGATATCCGTAATTCAAAAAAAGAACATTTTTTGGCATTTTATTTGGATGCGCAAAATAAACTGATTGAGCGGCAGATAATTTCCATTGGTACGCTTAACGCCAGCTTAGTGCATCCCCGCGAAGTTTTTGAACCGGCAATCACTTTGCATGCGGCGAGCATAATCGTCGCCCATAACCATCCAAGCGGGGATATAAAGCCATCGGATGACGACTTGGCGATAACAAAAAGATTAATTGAGGCTGGCAAGATTTTAGGAATTGAACTGGTTGACCATATAATTTTTTCTGAATCCGGTTTTTTAAGCCTTAGAGATAAAAACTTAATTTAATTTATGCATTGGAAGAGGCCTCCAGCCTCTTTTTTATGGGTATTGACGTTCCTTGGTCGCTGTGCTATTTTAAGGACACAGGTACTTATATGCAACAGAAATTAAAAGAAATAGCAAATTTAATTTTAGGATTTACTTTCCGCGGAGCGATAATTCCGGATCAAAATGGGGATTATTTTGTCTTCCAGGCAAAAAATATCGTCGGAGATAAAGCGAATGTTGATTTGCAAAACCTGGTGAAAATATCATTTAAAGGCTTAAGGGGTGCTCATTTTTTGCAAAATGGGGATATCGTTATAACCTTGCGTGGAGCGAACGTCGGTTCTTTTAGGGCGGCTGTTATCCAAAGTGATGTCAAAAATGTGATTGCTTCGTCTTCGGTGATGATTATCAGACTGACCGATCAAAAAGTTTTACCTGAATACATGGCGGCTTATTTTAATTCGATGGATGGGCAGAAAAATATTTTAAAATCGGTTACCGGCTCTTATATCCAAACAATTTCAGGGCAGAAGCTTGGAGAGGCCATTATCCCGTTGTCGTCTTTTGAAGATCAGCTATTAATTATCAAATTAGCCGATAACTTAAAACGCCAACAAGAAATTTTCGAACGAAAAAATAAAATCAAAAAAAATATTATCAACGCAATTTTTGAAAGATAATTTAAACTTTTATGACTCCAAAAAAATACACTCAAGAAGATCTCAACAAAGTGCTTTGGGCTGCGGCTGATTCTTCGCGAACGCAAGTAGATGCCGGCGTTTATAAGGACTATGTTCTGGCGATGCTTTTTTTTAAGTATTTGAGCGATTTATCAAAAAAGAAATACGAGCAGTACCGGGAGCGGTTTAATGATAATAGGGAACGGATTGAAGAAAAAATGAAAATGGACCGTTTTTATCTGCCTGAAAAATCTTCGTTTGACTATATCTATGGCATTATCGAGCAGGATAATATCGGGGAAGAGCTGAACAAAACGCTTGGTCGTATTGAAGAAACGAACCGAGAAAAACTTGAAGGAGTATTCGGCGTCGATTTTAACTCGGAGTCTATTTTGGGAAAGATAGCGGAGCGCAATAAAATGCTGCGCCATTTAATCCAGGATTTTGCCAAGATTGATTTGGCGGACGCAGGAGATGACATTATCGGTAACTCTTATATGTATATGATCGAGCGGTTTGGCGCGGCCGCAGGGAAAAAAGCCGGGGAATTTTTTACCGTGCGCAATGTGGCTAAACTGGTGGCAATGTTGGCCCAGCCGAAAGCGGGCGATAGAATTTGCGATCCTTGTTGCGGATCGGGCGGTTTGCTTTTGTTGGCCGGAGAAGAGGTAGAAAAAGGTGGGTCTAAAAACTATGCCCTTTATGGACAGGAGTCAACGGGGTCAACGTATCAGCTGGCAAGAATGAATATGTTTTTACATAGTAAGGATTCGGCTCGGCTTGAATGGGGAGATACTCTTAACAATCCGTTGCTAACGGAAGATGATCAGCTTATGAAGTTTGATACGATAGTTGCCAATCCTCCGTTTTCTCTTAAAAAGTGGGGGGCGGAGAATGCTGAAAGCGATAAACACAAGCGTTTTTGGCGCGGCGTGCCACCCAAAGACAAAGGCGATTTTGCTTTTATTACCCATATGGTGGAAACAGCTAAACCGAAGATTGGCCGCATTGCGGTAATCGTTCCGCATGGCGTATTATTTCGCGGCGGGGCGGAAGGAAAAATTCGTGAACAGCTAATTAGAGAGAATATTATTGACGCAGTGATCGGGTTGCCTGCAGGATTATTCCAGACAACCGGAATTCCGGTAGCTATTTTAGTAATTGACCGTTCGCGCGAAAAAGGAGGAGCTAATGAAAACAAAAAAGATATTTTGTTTATCGAAGCGTCAAAGCAATACAAGCCGGGCAAAGCGCAAAATATCTTAGCCGAAGAGAATATTGAAAAAATTTATAATACTTATAAAAACCGCAAGAATATCGAAAAATTTGCCCGAAAGGTTGGGTTTGACGAAATCAGCAAAGAGAACGATTTTAATTTGAATATCACCCGTTATGTCGACACTTTTGAAGAGGAAGCGCCGATCGATATAAAGGCTAATTTAAAAGAGCTGGAAAAGTTGGAGCCGGAATTGAAAAAATTGGAGAAACAAATGGCCGAGTATTTAAAAAAGTTAGGAATTAAATAATATTTTATGACCATTTTGTTGGCGTCAACAAAATGGTTGTGGATTATATATGGAAACCAACAAACTTATTGTAATTTTTGAAGAACAGCCGGTACGGCGTTCGTGGGACGGCAAAAAAGAAAAATGGTATTTTAGTGTGGTGGATGTTGTGGGGGTTTTGGCGCAAAACGATCGACCGAGAAAGTATTGGGACGATCTTAAAAGAAAGCTTAAGCAGGAAGGAAGTGAGTTGTCCGATAAAATCGGACAACTGAAATTAATGTCCAGCGATGGAAAGAAATATTTAACTGATGTAGCGGACGTTGAGGGCATTTTACGTATAATCCAATCAATCCCGTCGCTAAAAGCCGAGCCGTTCAAGATATGGCTGGCAAAAGTAGGTTATGAAAGAATGCAGGAGACCATTGATCCGGAATTATCAATCACGCGAGCGAGAAAAAACTGGCAAATGCGCGGCCACAGCGACAAATGGATACAGCAAAGGATGCTTAGCGTCGAGGTGAGAAACAAGCTTACCGATTATTGGGCGGATAATGGAATTGAGAAAGCCGATGAATATGCCAAGCTAACCAATATTATCCATCAGGAATGGAGCGGATTATCGGTGAAAGGACATAAAGATCTGAAAGGTTTGAAACAGCATAATTTACGAGACCATATGAACGAAGCCGAATTGATTTTTACCGCTCTGGCGGAATTATCAACAAGACAAATCGCAGAAAAAGACGAAGCGCAAGGATATGATGAAAATGAAGGTGCGGCGCACAAAGGCGGCAAGATTTCCGGCAATGCCCGGCGCGAATTGGAAAAAGAAACCGGCAAGAAAGTGGTCAACGGCGGAAATTATTTAAATCCGGCGGCGGGCGATAACAAAAAATTAAAATAAATTTATGGCGGAAAATATTTTTGAACAAATAAAAAAAACCAACGAATACAAACAAGAATATTGGCGCGCTCGCGATTTGTATAAATTGTTGGGATATACTGAATATGGCAAGTTTTTACCGGCGATTGAGCGCGCTAAGAAAGCTTGCGAAAATAGCGGGCAGGAAATTGATTTGCATTTCGCTCAAGTGAGCGAACCCCAAAAATCGCGCAATCAATATGGAGAAATACAAGGTCAAATGATCAATGATTATTCACTTTCCCGCTATGCTTGCTATTTAATTGCGCAAAATGGCGATCCGCGAAAAAAAGAAATTGCATTGGCGCAAACCTATTTTATAATTCAAACCAGGAGGCAAGAGGTTCGCGAAATTGGGATTGAAGATAGCAAACGAGTATTTTTGCGTGGTGAAATGAAGGAGCACAATAAAAATCTTTTTAAAGCGGCAAGAATCGCGGGAGTATCAAATTATGGCAATTTCCAGGATTATGGCTATATCGGACTTTATGGCGGATTGCGCCAAAAAGATATTCATGCCAAAAAACAGCTTCAAAAGGGCGAAGCAATACTTGACCATATGGGAAGCGAAGAATTGGCGGCCAATCTTTTCCGCACAACGCAAGCGGAAGCGAAATTAAAAAGGGAAAATATTTTCGGCGAGGATAAGGCTAATTTCGCGCATTATGATGTGGGTAAAAAAGTGCGCCAGACAATCAAAGAATTGGGCGGTACGATGCCTGAAGAACTCCCGACGCCGGAAAATATCAAGGAATCCAAGAAACGAATAAAGCAATCAAGTAATAAAAAATTGCCAAAAAAACGTTAAGAAATTAAATGGGTAAAATTTAATGAAGATATGATTAAACCAATTAATATCAGTTCTTTAAATACGACTAATCAGTTGGAATACAGATGCGAAAAATGTGGCGACTTTGGGACAATTAATCTTGTCGGTAGCATTGTGAATATAGGTGACGATGGAAACCCAATAGAGCCATTGGATGATTATGATTGCCAAAAATGCGGAGAAAAATTATAAACGGATATAAAAATTATGGAATTAAAACAATTTGTTAAAAACGTGCTTAAAGATTTAGTGGATGCGGTTGAAGAGGCAAGAAATGAATCGTGCCGTGGCATGAATTTAACCAGTTCTCAAGATAATCGCACTGTTGAGTTTGATATTGCGGTAACGGTTGAAGATTCCATCGCTTCATCGGGAAAAGCAGGGATAAAAGTTTTTCAGATTATTGAAGGCGGCGGGAATATGTCTAAAGAATTAAAAAATTCAGAAGTTAGTCGCATTAAATTCGGGGTATCTATTGATAGTTTTACGAAAGAAGAATTGTCACAGATCGGGCAAACAAAAAGTGCACGGCCGAAGAGCGGTAATTATCCTAGGCTATGAAAAGGAATAAGCAGATACAAAAAAATATTCCGGAGGGATGGAAAACGATAAAACTTGGAGACATCGCTACCATAGGCCGCGGCGGATCACCGCGACCCATTGAATTTTATATAACTGATAAAAAAGATGGATTAAATTGGCTTCGAATTGGTGATGTTGATTTGGGCGCAAAATACATTTATAAAACTAGTCAAAAAATTAAAAAGGAAGGATTGCACAAAACAACATTAGTAAATGAAGGCGATTTCATTTTATCCAATTCAATGAGTTATGGCCGCCCTTATATTATGAAAACCAGTGCGTGCATTCATGACGGCTGGCTCGCTTTAATGGAAATTAAAACCGAGTTGATTGGCAAAGATTTTTTATACTATCTATTATCGTCAAGAAAAATACAAAACACATTTATTTCAATTTCAGCTGGCTCAGGAGTCCAAAATTTAAAAAAAGAAACAGTTATTAATGTTTTGGTTAATTTACCTTTAGTTGGAGAACAAAATAGAATTGCAAAGGTTTTGGAAATTTGGGATGAGGTAATAGAAAAACTGGGGCGGAAGATTGAGGTTAAGGGGCGGATTAAGAAGGGGTTGATGCGGGAATTGTTGACGGGCAAAACTCGGTTGTCGGGGTTTAGCGGGAAGTGGGAAACAGTTGCATTTGATGCTGTTTGTAAAATTAACATGGGACAATCACCTTCTTCGATAGCTTATAATGAACAAAAAAATGGCTTACCGCTTATTCAAGGAAATAATGATATTAAATTTAGAAAAACGATAAGAAGGATTTGGACAACGGAAATAACTAAAACCGCAGATATTGGCGATATTATCATGACGGTGAGAGCACCCGTTGGTTGTATTGGTATAGCGATTGAGAAGGTTTGTATAGGCAGAGGGGTTTGCGCTATAACTCCATTAAAAATTAATCACAATTATATTTTAAAATTTCTTGAACATAAGGAACCTAATTGGAAATCGCTTGAACAAGGCTCGACATTTACCGCGGTAAATAGTTTGGATATAAAGAAATTGCAAATTAATATTCCTATTTCAAGAGAAGAACAAAACGCAATTGCCGATATTTTAACTGTAGCGGATGAGGAGATTGCAGGACTGGAGAGGAAGTTGGCGATTTTATCGGAACAGAAAAAGTTTTTGTTGAATAATTTGATTACCGGGGCGATTCGAACGCCGAATAATTTATAAAAAATATGTTGGAAAAAGTTAATTTTGATGAGGCGCGGCAGTCACAGCTTCCATTTATTGAGGTGCTTTTGAATATGGGCTATAAATATGTTTCCAGCGCGGAGGCGTTGCGCCAGCGCGGCGGCGATGAAGGGAAATTTATTTTGGCCGAGATCGCGGCGGAGAAATTGATGGAGATCAACGATTATGAGATCGGCGGCGTGAAATATAAATTTAGTGCCAAGGATGTGCGCGATGCGATTGATGAGCTGGAGCATATTCAATACGAAGGCTTAATTGATACGGCGCAAAAAATTTATAATACGATTATGCCGACCAGCGGCGGCAAAACGATCAAAGTTTTTAACAGCGGCAAAACCGAATCAAGAAATTTTCGGTTTATTGATTTTGAAAAACCGTCTAATAATATTTTTCATATCACGACGGAATTTGAGGCTTCTGGCCGGCAGAATATCCGGCCGGACATTGTTTGTTTTGTTAATGGAATACCAATTGCGGTAATTGAAAATAAAAAATCCAGCGTGGCGGCGGTTGAGGCGATAAACCAAATGAATCGAAACCAAGGGGCGGAATTTTGTCCGCGGCTGTATGCTTTTGCCCAGCTTTTGATCGGCACTAACGGCAAAGAATTAAAATATGGCACTACGGGTACGCTTGCTAAGTTTTATGCGATCTGGAAAGAGAAGGGCAAAACGATTGATGAAATTGACGCGCGGGCAGATAAATTAATCAGAAAACCGATAGATAGTAAGGTTTATACTCAAGTGCTGGCGGATTTGAATGGCGCCACTCTTGGCCATACTCAAAAAATTGATCGCTTGGTTACCGAACAGGATCGCGGAGCGATGTGCCTTTTTGAACCTAAGAGGCTTTTGGATTTAGCCAAAAATTTTGTTTTGTTTGACGCGGGCGTTAAAAAGCTGTCGCGCTATCAGCAATATTTTGCGATTCAAAAAATGCTTGAACGGGTGGCGCAAATTGAAACAAATGATCGGGGCATCGCGCGGCGCAAAGGCGGGTTGATTTGGCATACGCAGGGATCGGGAAAATCGCTGACAATGGTAATGTTTGTAAAAGCATTGATTGAAGATCCGGCCATCAGCAATCCGCGGGTGATCGTAGTTACCGATCGCAAAGATTTGGACCGGCAGATTAAAAATACTTTCAAAAATTGCAATTTAAAAAAGGAAGTGATCCAGGCGACCAGCGGCCAGAATCTTATTGATCTGATCAAAGAAAAAAATCTGGCGGTGATTACCACGCTAGGGAAAAAATTTGAATCAGCCAGAGATAAATATCCAGGATTTACCGATACCGACCAAAATATTTTCGTACTCATTGATGAGGCTCATCGATCTCAAGGAGGTATTGCCAATTTCGAAATGACCAAAACCATTCCTAATGCCTGCTATATCGGATTTACCGGCACGCCGTTAATGGCTAGCGAAAAAGAAAGCTGGCGGAAATTCGGCGGATATATTGATAAATACACTATTGATGACGCGCTTTTGGATAATATTATCGTGCCGTTGATCTACGAGGGGAGGTATGTCGTTATGACCCATAATGCCGAACAGATCGATCGCCAAGCTGATAGAGTTTCGGAAGGGTTAAACCAGAAGCAGAAAAAAGAATTGCAGAAGTATGTCGGCGAAAGGATTATCAAAGACAATCCTCAAAGAATTACTGAAATTGCCTATGATATTGAAAATCATTTTACCGCGCATTTCCAAAATACCGGATTAAAAGCGCAAATTGTGGCACCATCAAAATATTCGGCGGTGCTGTTTCAGAAATTCTTTGAAAAACAGGGTAAAATCCGCACCGCGATAGTGATTTCCGACGAGCACGAAGACGGGGACATTGATAACACCCATAAAAAAGAAGTGGTGGTTTATTTGGACAGTATTCGGGGAAAATGTAGCAGCGTGGCTAATTATGAAAAAGATGTGATTGAAAGCTTTAAACATAATGACGACGGCATCGAAATGTTGATCGTGGTTGATAAGCTTTTGACCGGTTTTGACGCGCCAAGAAATACCGTGTTGTATTTAGCCAAGGACTTGAAAGACCATAATCTATTGCAGGCCATCGCGCGCGTTAACCGGCTTTACGAAAACAAAAAACTTCCTAAAACCGCGGGGTATATCATCGATTATTCGGAAAACGCCAAGAATATCAATACGGCAATGAAGTTGTTCGGAAATTATGACGATAATGACGTCAAAGGGACTTTGATCGATGTGAGCGAAAAGATACAAGAGCTGGAACAAAGCTATGGTCTATTACACGACTTGTTTAATGAAATTAAAGGTTCGGCGGACGATGAGGAATATTTGCAGTTTTTAAAAGACGATCCTCGGCGCGAAACTTTTTATAAAGAGCTGAATGATTTTATCAGGAAATTAAATGAGTGTTTTGTTTTGCAGGATTTCGCTTCCGAATTTCAGCATTTGGAAGCTTATAAAAGAGAGCTTAAAAAGTTCATGGAATTGCGCAAAGCGGCCAGTTTGCGATATGCCGACCGGATAGATTTAGCCGAATACAAACAAGCCTTGGTGAATATATTGGACCGGTATGTTGACGCGAATGGCGTGGAATTATTGACCAAGCAGATAAATATCACCGACCGCAAACAATTTGATGAGGCGGTGGAAAATTTTGGATCCGATAGGTCAAAAGCTGAAGCGATCGCGGCGCAAGTGGACAAAACGATAAAGGAGAAAATGGAAGCCGACCCGGAATTTTATGATCGGTTTTCCAAGAAAATAAGCGAGATATTGGAAAAAATGCATCAGGGAAAACTTTCCGATATCGCTGTTTTGGGGCAGATGAAGCTTATCCGCGATGATATTTTGAATAAAAAAGACGCGGATTTGCCCGAGAAAATCAAAGCAACGGCCGGCGCGGATGTTTTTTACCGCAACCTTAAGGGGCTGTTCGAAAAATATTCGCTAAGCGAAGACGAATATATCGTTATCGTGCTTGATATTCTGGAGATATTGAAAAAAGAATCCATCGTTGACTGGTATAAGAACATTGATGTGAAGAGAAGAATGATGAATGCCCTGGATGACTATCTTTATGATATTGTCAAAAACGAGAAAGGAGTTGATTTGAGTAATGAAGAAATAAAGACATTGATGGCCGATATTATGCAGCTAGCCGTTAATAATTATGGCCTTTTTCTATAATTGATATGGAGAAGTTTATTTTCGGTTCATTTGAGTACAGTTATGATTTGATTAAGCAGAAAAGGAAAACTTTAAGTTTAACCATAAAGCCTGATTTAAAAATTATTTTAAAATGTCCGGTTGAAGCGAGCGTAGAGCGAGTGGAAATTTTTCTGAAAAGAAAATGGTTCTGGTTGGAAAAGCAGCTTAGCTTTTTTAAAAAATATCAAAGGAAAATTTATAAAAAAGAGTATGTTTCCGGCGAGACATTTTTTTATTTGGGCCGCCAATATCGTTTGCTGGTAAGGCGAGCAGGAGATGGTCGGGTTATTTTAGCAAAGGGGAAAATAACTATTCATACTTGGAAGAGCGTTTCTGATGGAGGGTACAACAAAAAATTGTTGGATAGCTGGTATCGTATAAAAATGGAAAATATTTTTACGGAGAGAATCGCCGCCATCACCAGCAATTTTGACTATAAACAACAGCCGGCGCTTATAATCAAGAAAATGGATAAAAGATGGGGCAGTTTTTTGAAGAGCAATAAAATAATCCTTAACCCCAAGCTGATCTGCACATCAAAAGATTGCATTGACTACGTTATTACCCACGAATTGTGCCATTCAAAATACAAAAATCACGATAAAAAGTTTTTTGATCTACTCGAAAAAAGATGTCCAAACTGGAAAAAAACAAAAGACAAGTTGGAAATAATAGGATCTTTAATCAAATAGTTTATATATTATGGAGGAAACTAAAGAAACAAATAATAATACCGAGAAAAAAGAAGGATTTTTAGACGAGATCGTTTTAGAATTTAAAAAGTTTGGTATGGATGAGAAAATACTAATTGAATCGTTTATCCCTCTAGTAATAAAATTATTTGACGAGCTGAGGAGGGAGACTTTTAGATTCGAAGGGGAGCAAAAAAGGATTTCCAAAATAAAAAACGAAGTTTTACCTAATGTCAGAAATCTTATTCTCCAGAACATATCTTCTACAAGAAATTTTTTGTTGTCTTTGGTGACTTTTTCCTTAACGGTTTCAGGCGTATTTATATCTGCGATTGTCTCTTCAAGGGTTGATATTTCCGGACCAGTTATTTTCGGAGCTCCATTAGCCTATCTAGGATTAGTGTCGTTAGCGGTGTCCATCATGACTGCGGTTTGGTATTTAACCTTTATTCACGTTAGAGAAGGAGAGGAATTGAGAAATTATTTATGTTCTCAGGAAGAAATATTTAAAGATTTCGATGGCATCCTTGAGAAATTCTATAAAGACAGGCAGTCTTTTGATGAATATTTGAATGAGAGACACTCCTTATACGATAAAAAATTATGATAGATCTAACGGATGATCTTCAAACGATCATTGTGTATCATTTGTTAAAGTTAAAAATTAGCGGAATACAAAATGAAAAAAATATTTATCGAAGGGAATAGTATCGTTGATGACCTTTCTCTTGATCTTGAATTCAAGAGAAAGTTGACTTCCAATGTATCTTGGGTTGATTATAATAAATCGGTCGGGCTTAATTTGAATTCTATTAATGATTTTCTAAGAGGTGGTTTTGGGGTCTATGATTATGACGAGAATGTGGAAATAATATGGTCAAATTCAAATGTATCTCGTCAAAAATTAGACAACATCAAAGCAAGCTCTAAAAACAATTTGTTTGATGAAATTATTGATCTTATCAACAGCCATAAGAATATCAAACTTCGGCTTGAATAATTACGACAACTTTACAATTAGAATTATCAACTTTTTTCGTAAGTTAGTTTTTTATATACGATTTCGACGGAACCGTTAAAATGTGTTACTATATATAATATAGTTTCGATAATTTTTTCCTTGCGCCGGGTTTGGCGCCGGGCGGTTCTGCCAGAAGGCGAGGTGCGCGGGGGAGTCTGCCGCAAGCCAGATGAGTCGTCTCGACTGATCGCGAAAAAGCGGTTGGGAGATTCCATTAACCTAAGAGGTATAATTTTAGGTTGTTCGTGGAAGCTCTTAGCCGCTTTTTTGTTAAGATGCCGCCGGACATCCGAAAGAT
>Ga0172381_10006380_pt1 | contig 11814 bp, 7 predicted proteins | sample Leawel6488metaG_FD_119754 | JGI IMG/M metagenome (GOLD analysis project Ga0172381, IMG submission 119754) | Leachate microbial communities from a municipal landfill in Southern Ontario, Canada - Leachate well 64-88 metaG | ecosystem: Engineered > Solid waste > Landfill > Unclassified | place... | reverse complement strand
GTGGTTCATATTTCTAACCTTGCCAGGTTGGTTAATTTGTTGTTTAAATTAACACAATCTCGGTTAGATTTTATATGTCCCAACGATGGGGGCGATGGTTAGATTTTAGATGTCCAAATGCGAGATGTTGACGATAATCGTATAAAACGATACTATGTCGTTGTGCGCAAGAAGGGGCGGTTTTGGAGGCGATGCGGGGTGTAGTGCAACGGCAGCACGAGTCCTTTGGGAGGATTTGATCTCGGTTCGAATCCGAGCATCCCGACAGAAAATAAAATCCGAAACACGGATATTTAAATCCGAAACAATATCTAATTTTTTAAATTACAATCTGATGTTACGCAAAACGTAATTTTCCCCGAATTGTAGGGGCGGGTCTCGTGCCCGCCCGCTTGGCTGAATACATTGAATGCGGGCAACCACAAGGGTTGCCCCTACAAAATACAAATACGGGTTACAAAAAATTTGGTCGATAGTTATAAATTGCGTAACATCAATTACAATTTTCAAAACAAAATTCCAGGTTTAGTTTTAGACATTTAATATTAAAAAATTTAGATTTGTTTTTAATTTCGGATTTCAATATTCGCGTTTCCTCGCTTTTGGCGAGAGTTGCGGGCATAGTGTAGCAGCAGCACGAAACCCTTCCAAGGTTTCGGCACGGGTGCAAATCCCGTTGCCCGCTCAAAAATTTTGAGTGCAAAATTTTTGAGCGAGGTTCGTTCATTTATTGATGAGCGACCCGCTCAAATTTAAAAGCCGCCCTCAACGAGGGCGGCTTTTAAATTTGAGCGAGGTTCGCTTCATCGCAAAGCGATGAGCGACCCGCTCTCCGATTGTTGCAAGTTTGTCTTTTGCCGATTTTTTTGCGTCAAAAAATTTTTCCCTGTATAATAAATGCAGATTAGTTAATAATTACAATGAATAAAATTTTAAAAGAAATCACCGGGCAAATGGATATTTCCGGCCAGTGCAAAAAATACAGCGTTCCGCTGAGGCAGTGTCCGCAGTTTCTTTTTTTGGTGATGGGGAGCGTTACCATTGCGGCGATGGTGGCCACTTATTTCATTGGTATTCGCGACAACGATCCGGAAAAAATCGTGTTGATCGTTATTTTGCTGGCTACGGTTTTGCTGGTGATTTCATTCATCATCGTCCGCAGTTTTGAACAGTTGGCGGAAACCAGCCGTTTGAAAACCGAATTCGTGAACATTGTTTCGCACCAAATCAGGTCGCCGCTCACCAACTTGAAATGGATCGTTGAAATATTGATGTCGGGTATTTTGGGAAAAACCGAAGACAAACAAACCGAGTATTTTAAAATCCTGAAAGAAAATCTGGAAAGGATGCAAAAATTGGTGAGCGAGCTTTTGACGGTGTCGCGGATTGAAGCCACCAAGCTTGTTTTGAAAAAGGAGGATTTTTCAATGGAAAATTTGGCGCGTGATTTGGTTTCCGAATTTGAGCCGATTGCCAAATCGTCCAATGTCAAGATAAAAACCGAGTTTGCCGGCAAAATTCCCAAAGTGAGCGGCGATCCGTTTCAGGTGTTGCAGGTGGTGGAAAATTTGCTTTATAATGCCATCCGTTATATCGGTTTTGCGGCCGACGAGTCCCCCGATGGCAAAAGGCAGGGTCAAGTCATCGTTAAGATTTATTCCAAAGGCGAATATGTTTATTGCGAAGTGCGGGATAACGGCATTGGCATTCCCAAGGCCGACCAAAAATACATTTTCCAAAAGTTTTTTCGGGCGGAAAATGTGCGGCGGTATCAAACCGGCGGTTCGGGGCTGGGGCTTTATATCGCCAAGAGCATCGTTGAAAGATCGGGCGGGAAAATGGGTTTTTCCAGCAGTGAGGGCGAGGGTACGATTTTTTGGTTTAAAATTCCGGTTGCAACCGGCCAAAATCCAAAATTTCTTTAAATTGCGAAACTGTTCTCCGTTAACTTTTTTGCGCCACCGCAAATTTTATTGCTATAAAATTTGCTTTAAATTCGCGCCGATCGCGCTCAGAAATGGCGCAAAAAAGATTAACTGCGCCCAGTTTCGCAATTTAAAGAAATTAAAAAATCAAAATGAAATATGAAAAACATACTTTTTATTGAAGATGAAGCGGTGATGCAAAAGGCGGTGGGCGAGTTTCTCGGCGCCAAGGGTTATAATGTCCTTGCCGCGCTGGACGGCGAATTGGGGGTGGCGATGGCGCGGGCCAAAAAGCCGGATTTGATTTTGCTGGATATTGTTTTGCCCAAAAAGGACGGTTTTGAGGTTTTGAAGGATTTACAGGCGGCGCCGGAAACCAAGACGATTCCGGTGATTGTTTTGACCAATCTTTCCCAGATGGGCGATGTTAGCAAAATTATGGAGATGGGGGTGACGACTTATTTGGTCAAAAGCGATCAAAGTTTGACGGATATCCTGGCGATCGTTGAAAAAACATTGGCCGCCGGCGGGAAATAAAAGTTTGATTTAAACTTTGAATTACGAAACTGTTCTCCGTTAACTTTTATTGCGCCACCGCAAATTTTATTGCTATAAAATTTGCTTTAAATTCGCGCCGGTCGCGCTCAGAAATGGCGCAAAAAAGATTAACTGCGCCCAGTTTCGCAATTCAAAGTTTTTAATGCATAAACGATTCTATGAAAGTTGAACCGCAACAGCTTAAAGCGTTTTTGATTGATGCCAACTTGATCACCGCCAAACAGTTTGAAAATTGCGCCGAAGAGGCGGCGCAAAAAAACCGGCGGCTTGACGATGTTTTGATTGCGCAAAAATTTGTTGATGGCGAGCAGCTTTTGAAATTGAAGGCCTATATATTGGGAATTCCTTTTGTCAATCTTGAAAAAGAAAATATCCGTCCCGAGGTGCTGAATTTGATTCCCGAAGCGGTGGCGCAGGCCAATAGCATTGTGGCGTTCCGAAAAACCGGCGAATCATTGGAGGTGGCGATGCTTGACCCCGAGGATTTGCGCATAATTGAATCAATCAAGAAAACCACCGGGTTTGCGGTTTTGCCGCGCTTGACCGATCCGCAAAGTATGAAAGGGGCGATTTTGCGGTATCAAAAAACGCTGGTGGCCGAAGTGGGAGATATGGTGGGCGAAGAGAATGCAAAGTTTGGCGACGCGGCGGCGGCGGAACAAGGGGAAATGCTGCAATATCGGGGAATATCGGCAGCGGCGGCGGGGCGCGAAGATGGCGGCGACTTGAAAAAAGCCGCTCAGGATTTGCCGGTGATTCGGATTGTTGATACGCTGGTCAAACACGCGATTTTGGAGCGCGCCAGCGATATTCACATTGAACCGACGGAAAAAGAGATGGTTGTTCGCTACCGCGTTGACGGCATATTGCACGATGCGATGACTTTGCCCAAATCCGCGGCGGCGGGAATCACGGCGCGCATCAAAGTTCTTTCCAATTTGAAATTGGATGAGTGCCGCTTGCCGCAAGACGGCCGCTTTAAAGTGGAAAGCGAACAGTGGAAATATTCGTTGCGCGTTTCCACGCTGCCGGTGTTTTATGGGGAAAAAATCGTAATGCGGCTTCTTTCCGAAAGTTCCAAGCCGTTCCCGCTGGAAAAACTCGGTTTTCGCGGCGCGGGATTGGAAAAAATCAAGAACGCACTGCATAAAACAATGGGGATGATCTTGATGACCGGGCCGACCGGATCGGGAAAAACCACCACATTGTATTCAATGATGGACATTCTGAATGTGCCCGGGGTGAATATTTCCACCATTGAAGATCCGATTGAATATCAGATGCCGCGCATCAATCAGACGCAGGTCAATGCCAAGATCGGGCTGACATTCGCGTCGGGATTGCGCACGCTTTTGCGCCAGGATCCCAATATTATCATGGTGGGCGAAATCCGCGACAACGAAACCGCGTCTTTGGCGATCAATGCGTCGTTGACGGGACACTTGGTGTTGAGCACTTTGCACACCAACACCGCCGCCGGCGCGATTCCCCGATTGGTTGATATGAAAGCCGAACCGTTTTTGATCGCGTCAACGATTGATGTGGTTATCGCTCAGCGCTTGATTCGGTGTTTGTCGGATACGCGCGAGGAATACCGCTTGAAAGATGCCGATATCGTACATTTGCAGCAATATTGCGACCCGGCGCGGATTTTGAAAATTTTAAAGGAAGAAAAAGTTATCGCGCCCAAAGCGACCTGGAAAACAATTCCGTTTTGGCGGCCTTGCCCGTCCAAGGACTCGCCCGATGGTTACAATGGCCGGGTGGGCATCCACGAGGTATTGCAGGTGACGCCCAAAATCAAAGAATTGATCGTGAAAAACGCCACGGCCGACGCGGTGCAGGAATTGGCGGCCAAAGATGGAATGATCACGATGTTTGAAGACGGGTTTGTTAAAGCCGTTGAAGGCAAAACCTCAATTGAAGAAGTTTTGCGCGTGATTACCGAATGATGTTTTGCGGTTTTTTTTTGATGTTAAAAAAAGTTGTCAGACCGTCGGATGCCGGCGGTTTTTTTGCGAGAATATTCCAAAATTTAATTTTGTCAAACCATCGCTCAATTCCGCTTTAAATTCGGCAGTTATCCACAGTGGCGCCGCCATCGCGTTTATAGTATAATTTGAAGTGTGAGGGGTATGGAAAAACAATGATGTTATGGCGTTGAGGAATCATAATCAAAAACCGCAATTTTCGCTAAAAATTGTGCACGCGTTTTTAGTAATTTTGTGTTGCCTCGGCGCGCCGCTTTCAGCGATTCTTGCCTCCGGCGGGGTAAAAACCGCTTCGGCGGCCACGGAATTTTATCCTTCCAATCCTTTTCAGTCCGCCGCTTTTGATTTTAAATATTTTACTCAAGAATCTTTTCGCGCCGCGCAATCGGCCGGCCGCCAATTTTCCGAAGGCGTCGCCGCGGCGAAAAATGAAGTGTTTCCCTATGCTTCGGCGCTTGCCGCGGAAAGCGGCCGCCGCGTCGCCGCGGCTTGGGCGACGGCGGCCGCGGGCACAATGAATTTTACCGAAAAGTCCGCAATGAAAATAAAAGACGGCGCGGATGATTCGGCCGCCGCGGTTTTCGGAATGATTGGAAATTCGGTTGAGCGGACCGCGGGTTTGGGAAACAGCGTAGCGGCAACTTTGGCGCAAGGAATTTATTTCACGGGGAATACCGCCGCGGAAAATGTCGGCGGCGCCGGTTTGGCGGCGAGCGAATCTTTGATAAATGGGTTTGACTTCGCAAAAGATTTGGCAAATGGCGGGCTTCGCCGCGCCAAAGTTTTCGCGCAGGCCGGGATTTGTTTTGCCGAAACTTCGGCAAATGGCGTTTCCGACGGCATATCCGCGGCCGGAGCCGCGATTGTGGCGGAAATTGGAAACGCCTCCGATAAATTTACGGTTGCGGCAATCGGCGCGGCTGGCGGAGCCGCCGCGAATTTGGCGGCGGCGGCAAATTCAATTGCGCGGACCGCGTGCGCCGGAGCCGGTTGGACGGCCGCAAAATCGTCTCAAGCCGCCGCCGCAGTTTTTGCCAATGTTGAAAATTCCGCCGAACAAACCGCGGCGCTGGGCGCGTGCGCGGTGAATTTGTCGGCGCAAGGAATTTATTTAACCGGAAGCGGCGCAATCGCCGTCGCGGATAATTTGACTGCTTCCGGTTTTTCCGCCGCGCGGGCGTTTGGCCGGGGATACGCCGATTCGGCGCGGGATTTCAATTCTTCTTTTAACGATCTTGGCGGTACGGCGGGAATTGCCGCTTCCATTGTTGCCGGCGAAACCGGGATAAACATTCGCAAAGCGGAATTCGCCGCCAAGCAAACCGCGGCGGCGGGCAAGGAATTCGCGGTAACTTCGGCAAAATTGGGTCAAGCGTCGCTGTTTTCGTTTTTTGACCGCGCGAAAAATAATATTCGCGGCACGGTGCGCCGCTGGCTGGGAACGGAGCAAATAATCAATCAAATGGGCGATTTTCAATTATCAATAAATGAAATTAAAGAAAAACAACAAGACATTGATTCAATCAGCGATCAAACGCCGCCAGCCGCCAGCCGGTCCGAAGAATCCGATCAAATTATTGAAATAAATGCCAATTTGCCCGCCTCCGATTATTCTCGCGGGAATGTTCAACCGGTCAAAGAAGTGCAAACCATTCATACCGTTACCAACACCAATTTTATTGTTGACGAAGAGACGAAAGCCAAAGTCAATCAATTATTGCGCCAGTTGGATTCCGATCGGCCCAATTTTTCCGTGGGACAAGTGGTGTCGTTTCCTTCAAAACTTTATGGCGAATTGTTAAATATCGCCGCGGGGAAATTTACCATTGACAATGAAGGCAATGCCCGCGCCGCGGGAAATTTGATTGTGCAGGGAAATTTCACGGTGAGCGGCGCGCAAACCTATTCGGGCGCCGGCGCGTTCACCGCTTCCACCACCGCGGCGGTGTTGACCGCGATTCAAAACGGGTCGGGGTTTGCGCTGCTGGCCGATAATGTCGCAATCAAAGGATCCGCGGTTTCTTCGCAATCCGGCGATTTGGAATTTGGTGCGGAAAGCGGTAAAATAAAAGCGGCGGCGGGCAATGTTTTTTACACGGAAGGCGGCAATCCGATTCGCGCCGCCGGCGAGGAAATTTTGCGCGGTTCGGCGCCGATTTTTGGATTTGATTTGCCCGCGCGCACCGCGTCAACTTCGTTTGTTCCCGTGTCGCGCGCGGTGGCGCTGGAAACTTTATCCCTTCCCGAACCGATGGCGGGAACAACGCGGGTTTATCGGTTGTCAATCCGTTATTCAAACGCAAGCGCATCTACCACTGCGGAAAATTTTTCATTGGGAATCTACGATTTGGGAGCCGCAACAACGACCTCTGAATTGAAAATTTCTTATTCGTCCACCGGTGATTTGGATGAAGGCGCGGTTTATCTTACCGAGCCGGTAACGATTCCCGCCGCGCCGGGCGCGAAGTGGCGCGTGGAGGCAAAAACCAATCCGGGGATAATTATTCAGATATTCCAAATAAATTTGCAGGCATATGATCGGATACGATAACAAAAACAATTTTCAATTTTCAATTTCCAATTTTCAATGAATGATTCAAATTCCAATGTTTCAAATAAATACAATAAATACAATGATGCATTTTGTTTGGCTCATTGAATCATTGTAATTTTATTGAAAATTAGAAATTGAAAATTGAAAATTAATGCCGATTATCATCTAATTTCTAAAAATTTATGAAAGAAAAAGAACAAAAAGAGATAAAAATAAACAAGAACGCGAAGAGGGCTTCGTTTCTTTTTATCGCGGTTTCCATTTTTGTGGGCGCGGCGATAATCAAAGGGGCGAACATGTATTATGACATTGACGCGGGCAAGATTATCGTCAACGAAGTTCAGCGGGTGGCCAAGTCGGGGCAAACGGCTTTGGAAATACTCGGCATTGCCAAATTCGGCGACGGCGGCGACATAAATTATGCGCAATTCTCCCAAACCGGAGACCTGTCTTTCTTTGGCGCGGCGACGAGCACGATTGCCAAATCCAACGGCGCGTTGGCCATCCAAACCACGGGGCAGAATTTGGCCATTCAAACTCTCGGTTCGGGTGACTTGGAGATAGTTTCGGCGGGCGCGTTCAATATCGCCGCCGCTTCGTCTTCCGTTTGGAATTTTTCCACCACTACGCTTGCGGTGATTTCGGAAAATTTCAATGTCAATGAAAATGGAAATATCACGGTGCAAGCGGGCTATGGTTTGGATGCCACCGGCGCGGGCGCGCTGAACCTCGGCAACACCGCGGCCACCACGGTAAATATCGGCAATGGCGCGGCGACAACTTTATCGGTTGGCGCCGGAGGAAGCTTGGCGCGCGCCATCAACATCGGCACGGGCACGGGCGCGGACACCATCAACATCGGCACGGGCACGACCACCGCGGATATTATTAGATTGGGCGGCGGCGTCGGGACGCTGGCAATTAATACCGGCGACTGGGATATCACTGCCGCGGGCGAGATGACGGGAATTTCGGGGATCACCACCGACGGCGGCTACACTCAAAGCGGCGCCGGCGCCAATCTTTTTACGGGCGCGGCATCATTCACCGCGGACAACACCGGTCTTGCGGTAACCAACAATGCCACCATCGGCGGCACTCTCGGAGTTACTTCAACTTTGACCGCTTCAAACGGATTGACTTTAACAACGGGCGCGTTGAATTTAACGGCATCGTCCGCATCTTATATCAATGCGGGCGGCAATACTTTCAATTTGACTTCGGGCGGCGCGTCGGGGTGGACAAACGGCGGCGATTTGTCGTTTATAACCACCGATACCGGCGCGCTGGCGCTCACTTCCGCCACCGCGATGAGTTTGCGATTTGCTCCAAACAGTATATTCACCCTGGGGAACGGCACAACCAATTATTTTCAAGTTGCCGCCGATGGAACTTTGACTTTGGCCACCGGGGGCGCAACCGCGATAATTTTAGACCCGGGAGGGAACGGCACGGCGGGGACAATTCAGCTTGGGCCGGGCGATATAATCACCACTTCCGCCGGCGGCCCGGCGACCCGGGTGAAAGATGAGCAAGTTTTGCGGGGGATGGTGCCGATTTTCGGCTTTGACACGCCGGTGCGCACCGCGACGACGACTTTTGTGGCGGTTTCGGGAGTGATTGAGGATTATCCGTTTCCCGAGAAAATGTCGGGCACCGATCGGGTGCATAAATTCGTTATTCGCTATGCCAATACGGGAAACGCGTCCACCACTTGGGAGGTCTACAACACAACCGACAGCGCCGCGGGCGTTTCATTTGAGGTGCCGCCATCGGCCGCGCCCGCTTTGATAGATTTGGATGTGGACAAGGGCAAGGTTTATACCACCGATATCGTGGCAATCCCCATTGATGGCGACGATTGGCGGCTGAATGTTAAAAATACAAGCGGCGCCATTCAGATATATCAGATATTTTTGGCGGCTTACGATCAGGTGAAATAAGCCAAAAAATAATTTTCAATTTTCAAATTACAATTTTCCCGCCTTTGGCGAGGCTCGCCTCCGGCGGCAATGAATTTTTCAAATTCCAATGTTTCAAACAAACACAATTCCGCATTTTGCTTGATTCATTGTAATTTTATTGAGAATTGATAATTGTAGTTTGAAAATTAATCCAATGAATGTTCCAAATAATGGCAAAAGCTACGACTTGGAAGAACGAACCGCGAAGTTTGGCGAAAATATTATTATTTTTTGCAAAGTTCTAAAATTAGACACTGTTTCAAAACCGCTTGTCGGTCAGATTATCCGGTCAGGCACCAGTATCGGTGCGAATTATATGGAAGCAAATGGCGCCAGTTCCAAAAAAGATTTTAGAAATAAAATTTGCATTTGCAAAAAAGAATCTCAAGAAACAAAGCATTGGCTAAGAATGATCGCGGTATATTTTCCCGAAAGAAAAGAAGAAATCAGAAAATTGTGGCAGGAAGCGCAAGAGCTAACAATGATATTCCAAAAAATAATAAATTCGGCACAAAAGGAGAGTTGAATTTGTTTGAAAATTGAATCATTGTAATTTCATTGAAAATTGGAATTTGAAAATTGAAAATTATTTTTTGTATTTTATGTTTCGTCCCACTTTGAAAAACAAATTATTGGCGGTAAAACCGGCTTTGGCGGCGGGGGTTTTGGCATCGGTGGCCGCGGGCGTTGACGCGGGATTGCCAAAACCAACTTATGTTTTTATTGATGCGTCAAACATTATTTATGGTTGTCGGCAATCGGGATGGCGGATGGATTTCGTCAAGCTGTATTCTTATTTGACAAAAAGATTTGCGGCAAAAAGAATTATTTATTATGCCGGCGCCGATCAGGCAAACGCCAAGCAGCAGGAATTTTATAATTTATTGCGCAAGATCGGTTATGAATTGGTGGTTAAGCCGGTGAAAATATATTCCGGGAGAAATGGGGAGATAACAAAAAAAGCCAATGTTGATGTTGATTTGACTTTTGAAGCGATGCTTTATTTCGGCGAATATGATCGCGCGGTATTTTTTACCGGCGATGGCGATTTCTACCGTTTAATCGCGCATTGCAAGGCGAATAAGGGGCGGGTTTGGGTTTTTGGCAATGCGCAAAGAACCGCCAAGGAATTGAAAGTTTTAACCGGCCATCAATTTGGCAACCTTGATAATTTGCGGAATATATTGAGCTTTATAAAAACAAAAGAGACGGATACTACGATCGTCTCCGTCTCACGTTTTATGGAATAATTATATATTTAAGGGAAATATTTGTCAAGCAAAGTAAAAGTAATTGATCGCTGGGGTATGCGCAATTCGTGCTTTTTAACCGCAAATTTCACAAGGATTCACCTTGCCGATTACGGTTAAGGTGAAACCTTGCAAAATTTGCTATCCCCAGTGAAGGATTACAAGTAAAAGTAAAAAATTGAAAATTAATTGCCGCCGGAGGCGAGCCTCGCCAAAGGCGGGAAAATTAGAAATTAGAAATTAGAAATTGAAAATTATTTATCGCATTTTATGTTTCGTCCCACTTCTAAAAATAAATTGATTGCGATCGCGTTTGCGCTGATGCCGGCTTTGGCGATCGGGACTTTGGCGTGGGCGGCAAACACTTATTATGATTTGGATGCGGGCAAAATCATTACCAATGAAATCACGGAAATAACCAAAGCGCTGAATGTCGCGGGTACCGCCACTTTCAGCAACGCCGCTTATTCAGCGTTGTTCACCGGCGGCAACGTCGGCATCGGGACGACCGCGCCCGGTGCGCGGCTCCACGTGGTCGGGGCGGATAATCTGGAAAGTGGCATTGCTTTGAATGTGACCAACGCCAGCAGCACCAGCGCGTTGTATGTCAATAATCTAGGCAACGTCGGCATCGGGACGACGGCACCAGCGGGGAAGTTGGATGTGCATACAACGGACTACGCGCAATATCTGAGATGGATTGTTGATAGTGGGACAAATAGTGGTGCTTATTCCAAACTTTATTCAAACAATACATATGGTGCATTACAATTAGGCGGCGGCGGCGGCAATGCCATTTTGTCTAATACTACTGGTGGGTGGAACTGGAGTACGCAGTTGAATATATCCGGCAACGTCGGCATCGGGACGGCTGCGCCCGGTGCGCGGCTCCACGTGGTCGGGGCGGATAATGCGTCCACAAGCGTGGCTTTTAATGTTACCAACGCCTCAAGCACCAGCGCGTTGTATGCCAATAATTCGGGCAACGTCGGCATCGGGACGACGGGGCCGGCTTCTAAGCTTGGCGTTGTTGTTGCAGATGGAGGAACAATTGTCGTTGGCACAAGCGGTAGCGGGACAGCGGGAATCGAGTTTAATTACTCTGGTAGGACGGGCGGGAATGATAGAAATATTGCAAGGATTATGGGCCTTACACAAACTGGTGGTGGCGGTGATTTGCTATTTGAAACTGCGCCTTCTGCCGGGTCGGCGTATGAAACAAAAATGGTGATTCAAAGAGCGGGCAACGTCGGCATCGGGACGACTAATCCGTATCGGCCTTTATCTGTGGCTAATGTTAATGGTATTCAAACGGGTAATAATTTAGTTTCGCTTTCAAATGGTTTGGTAATGGTACAGGATTCATCTGCCCACAAATTGATTGGTTATGAGAATTTACCGATGAGCTTTTTTACAAACGCAACGGAATGGATGAGGATTTCAACATCCGGCAACGTCGGCATCGGGACGACGGGACCAACGGGAAATCTGACGGTGAAAGGTGCCGGCGGGGCTGTTAATTTAGCCGAATTTTGGGGGTCAAATGTTACTTCTCCCGCGGTATATGTTTCT
>Ga0172381_10006379_pt1 | contig 11817 bp, 12 predicted proteins | sample Leawel6488metaG_FD_119754 | JGI IMG/M metagenome (GOLD analysis project Ga0172381, IMG submission 119754) | Leachate microbial communities from a municipal landfill in Southern Ontario, Canada - Leachate well 64-88 metaG | ecosystem: Engineered > Solid waste > Landfill > Unclassified | place... | reverse complement strand
TTACTTGTATCATCCCACGCATAGTAACCTAACTTACCATTACCTCCGCCAGTACCCAAAGAAATCCACACACGCTTATTATGGCTATCCCAACAGTAACAATCTGCACCTTCAAGTCTTGAAGTATCAAACCAGTTAAATATATTCTTTATGCCTATATCATTTGCTGTTGTTGCTTCCATCCAGTTTGGGGATAAATCATTGTTTAGCCTTGTTGCGTTTATGCCGGGGTCAAAATCAGCTTTCGCCGTCTTTATGTTTTTCTTGTAGTCTGCTTTTCTCTGTTTTACATTTCTCCATGTATTTGTTATTGTAGAGCCTTTAGGCTGTCTTGAAATCTGTCTGACCGTATGTCCGTCATATTCCCATACTCCAACGCTATTCGCATATATAATTGTATCTCTTGAAATATGTTCGTCCTCAACGTGAAATTCCTGTATACTGCCATCAAGCGTACATCCCTGAAAACTCATGCCCCTATAAAGATAATATTCATTTGACGGATATAAAACAAACAATCCGTTTTTCTTAAAACATATTAGCTGATTAAAAGCCTTGTAGGTTTTAAGTCCTGTTATATATTCTCCGTCATCCACGTTCACAGCAGTAACGTTATCAATTAAAAAATCCTCAAAATTTTCAGGTTCAGTCCAGTTGACTTCTGACGGAGCATCTAAACTATGACCGGCAAAAAGCCTGTTATCGTAAACTTCAAGAAACCTTGATTTAGGAGGTTGAACTGATATAACACCAGTTCCGTCATAAGCTACCGTTAAATCAGCATCCGCTGTATTAAACGTAAAGCTTGTAGCCGCACTACTTGATGCAAAAGTCTCTGCAAGATAATAGTCTTCCGCACCTGCTTTTGTAGCCCATATTTTTCTTTCAAGGTCTGTTGCATCTATTCCAAGCGGAATGCCTGTAACCAATATATCTTTGTTTCCTGCAACCGTTATTTCAGTTATAACATCATAAGCGTAAGTAAAGCTTGAAGTCGTATACGTTATCTTAAACTTATGAACTCCATTTTCTACCGTACTTCCGCTTGCCGATAAAGCCAAAACAGCACCACAAAGTTTCTGTGCTAAAGTCATAGCCCCATCCCAATAATACATTTCATCAAACCCATTTGAAATAATAAGTTTATCTTTGAATGTAGTAAAGGCAGGTAAATAATTTTCATTCAGTCCTGAAAGTCTTAACACCCACTTAACCATATCCTGCGAAGAATAAATCTGTCCACCTGCGTATGCTATAACGTATTCACTTCCGTCTCTTTTCTGATATGTGTAAAGTTTTTGTGAGCGTTTTGTTTTACCCAAAACTTCTATACCTGTTTTCCAATTAGGCAAGTTCGTTACGCTATCAATGCCAGTAATTACAGGCGGTCTTTTCTGCGGATAATTGTCTTTATCAAAAACAATATTCTGACAATCCGAAAACTGTTTGTTTTCGATTATTGTGTCATCATCGCAGTTGTTTAAACCGCCTGACATGATGCCCGGATTGAAAGAATATTTTCTCATGTTACACCGTTACAGTTAGAGTTTCAGGGTTAGACCATGAATTACCTGATTTTGTCTGCCAAACATAGTAAGTTCCAACAGGCAACCACCATGTAGTTATCCCGTCCGACTGACTATACTGGTCTGCTGTAATAGCCGTATTGCCGTCTATGTCTGACGTTATATATACCTGTACTCCTGCAACAGGGTCTCCATTTGCATCGTTGCTATGCCATAGTATCTGATTAGAGCCGTTGCCCTGTCCTGCCCTTGAAACATACTGGTCTAAATATTTTCCGTCTTCAATAACCATATAGTCCTCAAAAGCATAATGTTTTGCATTATAAACGAAGTCAAACCTTAATTGATATGTTCCAGTTGCGTATGAAGTTATATCAAGTTCTTTTCCATAATAGCCTGTCTTGCTGTCAAACTTTGCAAGGGTTAATGTCTCAACAGGCGTAGCCGTATTTATAGTCCAAATATCACACGTACCACTTGTAGGGTCTGCGGCTTCCCAATTCTCTATAACAAATTGCTTTCCTATCCATACAGTTGTTTCAATGTTCTTATCAAATAAAAGCATATTTCACCACCTATAATGGATAATCAAACAGGCGAGACCTATCCCCGATAATAGGTACTTGTTTGATTATTCTTTTTAGTAAGTCCTGATTTTCATTTGACTTTTTCTGATAAATATAATACTTATCGTTTTCTCCGTCTCTAAGCATAAGTTCGCCGGTTGAGAAATTTATCATGTACTCATCAGCCTGTGGTGTCCAAACAGAAATATCCGTGTCCGCTGATAGGTCAGCCGGATATGCGGCATAATACTGTCTTAAAGTATATGCGCTGTCCGGTGTCGGATAAAGAACTATCCTGTCCGCTGAATACTCACACCATTGGGAAGGTCTTCCAAGAATGGCTTCAAGCGGATTGCCGTTGTAACCAATATTTAAAAGTGTAGAATATTTTTCAGGTTCGCATCTGTAATTGTCAACAACCACATTTAATAGCTGTATACAATCATCAGGTTTGTCATAAACATTTGTACCTGCCGTAGTTGTAGCATCAAAGAACGTAACATACGCAAGCGTAAATTCGGCAATACGTCTATGCGCCCTATTAATAGCTCTGTTTATATCCGTATCGGTATAAAACTGGCTATCATTATGCAGGTTACGTCTTACCTCTGTGCGTAAAGCCAACAGGCTTCTATCTGAAGTAACGCCCGAAGTAATGGCATTAGCATTTGAATTAATTATCTGTGCCATAAATCACCGCCTCAATCAGCAGGGTTCGGACGTTTTTCTAAAAGTTTTTTCTCTTTAGCAATAGCTTCTTTAAGAGCTTCCTTATCTTTTTCAATTCTTGCCTTTAATGTTTCTATTTCAAGAGAAAGTTCATCAGCTTCTTTTTTCTTTGCTATTTCAATATCCATAAGTTTCTTTTTTTCAAGAGCCTCTGCGATAGCCTTTTTTTCGTCAGCAAGTTTTTTCTTCGCATCCGCTTCAGCTTTTACCTTTGCATCAGCAACTTCTTTTTCTTCCTTCTTAATCTTTGCAACCTGCTCGTCTGTCATTACAACTATCTCCGAAGCCGCCCTTGTCATAAGCAGTTTATTGACAAAGCTGTCTTCCCACTCCGACCTTCCTGCCGGTATCTGCATAGGTTTTTCATCAACAGTAACTCTTAAAGGTTTAGAACCTCTTGTAAAAATCATTTTCATTTTCTTTTCAACAGCCATTTTATTTCACCGCCTTTTTTGTTTTCGGGCAATACGAGCATTTACACTCAACAGGATTTTCTATCTTTCTCAATACCTGCCTTTTTTCGCTCGTGTTTTCCCAATAATGCGTTACAAGTTGCCAATCATGTTTACCTATAAAACATTTAAACTTTCTTGAAATTTCAATTACTATTTTCTTCATTAAAGGATAATCAAAAGCACTATCAAGACTACCCTTCATCGGCGCAAGTAATTTACTCCACGCCTTATTGTTACTCCCTACACGCAACTTATCCTTTAAAACAACCTTTACGTTTTCAAAGTTTTCTCTCTTATGGCTTTCGTTAATCCGTTCTTTTATTTTCTTGTTGCTAACCTTTGATTGAAGATACCAGTTATTAGCTCTTGTTTTACCTGCTCTTGTTGTAAAATCAAGTTCCATGTAATCTCCTTAAACGTAAAGTTGTGAAGATGAACTTGCGCCTGTCTGAACTACATATAAACCTTTTTTAAACTCTATGTTCGGAAGCATAGCATAAATATTTGTAATAACTCCCGAAGTAGTAACGGTTGCGGAACTTTCGTATATCAAGTTTGCGGCAACAGCAGTATCATCTGTCAGGCAGTCATAAACCTTGATTGAATTTGTAGTTGCGCCCGGCAAAAAATTTACGCCATGAAGTGTTCCTGCTTTGCCAACAAGCAAAGAACCACCGGCTAAATTTGCTATTGCCCCTGCCGCCACCTTTGGCGTACATTTCTTGTCCATATCTTTTACCTCCTGATTTTTGTTCGGGCAGTTTTTTAACTTCAGAGAAACTGCCCGAAAAACTCTTGCTATCTTTTACGCCGTTGTTTCCGTTATGTCTCCTGACAGCATGTGTTTCTTTACAATTACATCACAAGCCGCCGAAGCATTTGTGGAAGTTAAAGAAATGTTATCAGCCGTAGGCAAAGACGGAATACAATGGTATGCCACTTTATTAACGACTACAACTTCATCAGGCGTAGTTCCGAGAGAATGAGTAACAGTAATTGTCGCATTACCGACAGTTATGTCCTTGATTATCTCGCAGTCCGAAGAACCATCCTTAAACTTATTTCCAGTTACGTCAGCCATTTTAAATTACCTCCTTTGGTTAATAACCTATTGCAATTCCTTTAAACGTAGACGTAGCCGCATGCGTTGATACAGAAATTGCCGAACCGCTTACTATCTGCACGGCATAAGTAAGTCCTGCCGCATCAATAAACACATCGTATGTGCTTGCACTTGTAAACGCACTTGTTCCAAAACTAACAACCCTATTAAAATCAGCCGCCGTTCCTGTGAACCTGACTATTTTCTGCACAGTATTTGTGGTTGTAGTTCCATCGCAAATACCAATCTGTGTTTTAAGAAGATTGGCAGAACCCGAACCCTTATTTGCGATAGACGATACATCGGTCATAGATGTATTTGACTTAACCACATACGCCGTTCCCGAAGTATCCCAAAGAGGTAAATACGCCCCAACTCCTGCACCCATTAAAGCAAACATCAAAAGCACCGCACCAATTACAAGTAAGTATTTTTTCATAGCCTTGTTCCTCCTGAATTTTTTTAAGTGGGGAGTTTTACCTCCCCACCATTATGTCTTAACTTATGCTTCTGTTATACCGTAAGAATACGGTATAGCATTAGGTCTTGTTACGAGAAGGTTGCAATAAGAACGCAGAGCCATCTCAACAGCATCGTAGCCGGACACGGGATGTAACTGTGAACCTGCATTGAGGATATATTCAAAATCCATAACCCTCAACAGTTTCACAACAGTCGGGTCAATCAGGTAAAGATACCCTGCCTGACAGTCGTTTTCAGTTACAAACGGATAGCCATGATGAGTAAAGGTTTCAACGCCACCGGCTATTTTCACCGTGTTGGAGTGCCTTATATCACCACGCAGAATTTTATCCCAAACTTGGTCTGCTACCTCAAAAGTAGTCATCCAAAAACGTCCGGGTTCTTCGTTCTTCTGCTTTAACGCCGCAGTCTTCAACGCTTTCAGGTCTGCATCTGCGATAGTTCCAACAGTCGAGCTTACCACGTTGCCAGTAGACCATGTAGCCGTTGCCCTATTAACACCATGTATTTCACCTGTAACAGCAAGGTTGTCAATAAGCCCGTTGATAGCGTTATTTTGGTCTCCTGCTTCAAACACATACGCATCATCGGTTATAGAAACCGCCTCTGCGAGTGTAAGAACAAGTCCTGAAATGCTTGAAATTTTCACGCTGTCAACTTCCTGCGTTCCTGCCGTTTCGGTTGTATAGGTATCAATATACATCCCCGGTTCAAGACCTCTTGTGCTGTCAACAGTAACGGATGTTGAATTTGAAACTGCACCGTTTACCTGTGTTATAGCACCAGTTGACTTCCTGTAAAGCGCAAAGTTGAATTTCTTTTTCACACTTTCATCCATGCCTTCCTGCAACATACGCAGAGACGGCATAAACGCTTCCCAATCCTGTTCAGCCTGTTTAATAGTCTGTCCAGTTATTGAAGTCCTGACATATATGGACTTTGAAGAAACATACATATTTGCAACCTGTGCCTGTGTCGCATCAGGAAGCGCACCGCCTTCAGCTCTCCAACCACGACCGAATAACCTGCCGTTCATAATTGGTATAACAGACCTGCGCCCACCCATATCTATTTCCTGAAGATCAGAGGTTGAAAGTTTCTCAATCCTCTTGTAAAACTCTTTCTGTTCCGAATACTGTTTCTCGAAAGTTCCTATCGGATAACTTTCTTTTACCGCCGCATCTATTGCCGCTAACGTGTTGAAACTCATGTTTAATCTCCTTTATTTTTTCCGGGCAAGTCCAAATCTTTCCGCTATTGAACTACCTAACTTCTTATGGTATTCAGCGTACTCCTTTGAGCCAAGCCGAGGAATTTGGTCAGGTGAAGTCATAACCCCACCTGCGCCTGTGGCATCACCAACAGGCTGATGGTAATTCCTTGCATTTTTCAAGTCTGACATTTTCTTTGCCATAGGGAAAACCTTTTTAACCTTATCTTCAATGTACTTATTCAAGGTTTCCTTATCAGGCAACTTCTGTGTTTTTGCGTGTTCTGACATTGAATACATCCACGCATCCTTTTGAAGAACGTCCTTTTGGTCTTCCGTAAGTTCAACTCCAACAGCATCTATTGCAGAACTTATGGCTGACGTTGCGGTATTGTAATTCTCCCTGATAGATAGTTCCTGTTCCTTTTGTTCCATAGCTGTTATTTTATCAGCGAGCTTTTTAAGTTCCGCTTTCATAGCGGTATCAGCCTGTGAACCTTCGGTAGGTGCGCTTCCGCCTTTAGTGTATTTAGCGGCAATCTTCTTGACTTCCGCTTCCATTTCAGGATTGCTCGTTAAAGCCTGTGCGAGTTCCTGAATGTCGGCAAGGGATGCTTCTTTGTCTTTTAAAGCGGTTTCAAGTTCGGCAACTTTTCTACGTTCATCGGCTATTTCCTGCGTTTTCTTTGTGTAATCAGCCTGTAACATAGAACCCCTGTCGAGTTCTTCATACCGCTTCTGTAAATCTTCCGCAGAAGTTTCCTTGCCATCCACCATAATTTTCCCACCTTCAACAACTTTTATTTCCATAATTAATTCTCCTTGTTTTGGGATAAAATCCCTTTTACGAGTGCCATTGTGAAGTGTTCCCATACGGGAGTTTCATAAGGCTTATTCGTTTACTTCTTTACAAACAAGTAGTGGTTCACCTGCCTTTCACATAAGTTCGGGTGGAATTTGCATATCTTCCATTCCCGGAATTTCCATTGGCATATCACCGCCCGGCATCTGCATTGGAGGCATTTGTTCATTCGGCATTGGGGTGTCCTGCGGTAAGACAGGTGCTTGTCCGGGTTGCGGAATGTTCATTTTTGCCACTAATGCTTCTTCGTGTTCGGCTATATGCGCTTCGTAATTTTTTTCTATTTCAGGATTTTCTTCTATAAGTTTTAAGTACGAAATTTCCATCTGTCTTTCTCTGTGTACCTGAATATGCACTTCGTCATTATCCCAAGGATGCCGAGGCATACCGTTGACAATAGTCTGCATACCGCCAGTAGGTATCTGTGCGCCGGTCATAGGGTCAACCTGCATAGCAGGAACTTGTTCTTCAGTTGCCATGCTTTCTTTCGCCATGTTATCGAGTAAAGCGTTTTCCCATTTAGCCTGTTCTTCAAGAAGTGCTGAAGCGTTCAGCGGATTAAAACTTTCAAGGTTCAACATCTGCACAGCCATTTTACGACCTTCTTTTGTCGGCTGTCCATCTCCACCACGAGGTATTATGCCGTTCATAGTCCATGTATTTACAACGTCAATCGCAGACTGTTTATTCAGCGGAAGCGCAGACCGCAACTCAACTGTAACGTTATTGTTGCCTTTCAGCATCTGTCCTTTGAAATCTTTTATTTCTCTTGACCTGTTATTGCCTACAACAGAAATCAAACGAGGAAGGTCATAAGTTTTTTCTATAATCTGCAAACAAAGTTTTCCAAACTTCGCAAGACCTTCTTCAAGGTTGACCTGTAACGGATTAATTCTCGCTTCACCTGCTGACTGTAACAGGGATATAGCTCTACCGCTTCCAACACGTTTAGGTGCGTTCCCTGCTGATACACCTGATATACCAAGCATTTCAGACATCTGATTTTTCAGCATATCAATTTCTTCAATGTACTGCCAGTTAAACTGCGGAGGCTGTAAATAACCGGGTGCGCCGCCTCTTTCATTTGCCATAGACGGGGTGTAGAATATTTTTTCATTAGGTCTATTTGTAGACTGATTTTCTGAAATACCGCTATCAGTAGGAATAAGCAAAGGTGGAAACATATATATATTTTTAAAAGCATTGAACTGTGTCCAAAGAATATTTAATTCTCTCTGTAACGGTCTCATGGAAGTAACAGGCGGTATGCCCCAATATTTTCCCTGCACAGTTTTCCAGTCAAGTTTTGCAAAAGGAAGTTTTTTTAATTCAGCCAATCCCCAAGGCAATCCTTTATCTTCGCTGACATCTGCGCCGTTCTCGTCTTTAGGTTTATCTTTTTTGCTGTCATAAAGAACTTCATGATTATCTGTAACAACAGCGAACTGTCCGTCCGGATATTCGCTATCAGGAAGTCTCCAAAGTTTTCTTATGACAACGCTTGACTTATCGTGAAAGTCAACCTTTGTGCCGCCAAAAAGATTATTAATAAATATTTTTGTTGCTTCAGAAAGTCTGACATCACCGAGGTTGGTAGCTTCAACTGTCTTGCCCCATGTTTTATAAACATACGCTTTACTTACAACTTTTGTAATAACATTCCACTGCTGTTGTTCATCATCGGCGGCAAGTGGGTCGCTATCACATTCAAACGGTGATAAAAAATCGCATTCAAGTCTTCCTGTGTATCTATCCTCTTTCCAAACTTCTTCACCGAAATACTCATTGACTTCCTCTTTAGAAACTTTCAAGCCTTTGCTTGCATTGAAATACGGGTGTAATACAATCGTTCCGAAAGTAGCCATAAGAGGTAAAATGCGTAAAAGATTTTGGCGCATATTTAAACCACGCCAAACTTCGCTGTCAAGGATTGTATTTGCAATATCAGCAGAGTATAAATCCGCAGTATCGTAAGTATTCGGTTGAACCATGAGCCGGGGGATAGCGGAAGTAATCTGACCGATAACCGTATCAACAAGCGGCTGAATAACGTTCATGGTATATCTTTTTGGTTTAACGGTTTGGTTGCGAGTAATAAGACCTGTTGATAAATCATATTGCGACCATTGGTCTCCGCGGTAATAGCAAAGGTTTAAATTAAGTTCAGGTTCACGTTTACGTTTATACTCTTTGCAGACTTCGAGCATATCCGCAACATCCTGACAAACCTTTGGGATTTTATTTACCAAGTTAGCCATTCTTACCTCCGTCTATAATTTCAGGTTCATGTCTTAAATCTTCTATCTCCTGCGTAATATTACTATCAAGACTTTTGCTTGTAGCCTTTATTTTCTCCGTAACTTTTTCATTTAGTCTGTGAATATCAACTTCGTGTAAGTTACGAGCCAACAATTTGTCCGTCAAGTCTTTATTACTTTTGATTAAAATATAGCAAAAGATTAACCAAAAGGCATTAGAAATCGTAAGTAAAAATAATAAAACTACAATATCCGGCTGTATCATATCAATTCCTCCAGTAGGGAAGTATCGGGAAACACAGGGGAAAACACGCTATCCTCTTGTTTATCCCGTCTTATTTGTTTCATGCGTTCTTCTTTTGCATACCATTCAAAGCGAGAAAAAGGGTCTAAGCCCTTTGTTTTATTAAACATCTCGTCAACCTGACCGGGAAGCGGTTTGAAAACAAAGTCCTGAAAATAGGCTAAGGTATCAACAACGTCTCGTTTATCACCGCCTGAAGCTCGTTCAGAAGACCAAGTAGTTTTAAAGAGTTCGTCTTTCATAACGAGTATCATGTCAAGTTCAAGTCCGTCAGTATTTTTATACATAAGCTCTTTCGGGAAGAAAATTTCACCTTCACGGAATTTAGGTTCAAGATTTTTGATACGGTCTTCTTTGCCACGATTTTTGGGTTTGAGGTCTATAAGTGAGAATGAGTATTTTTTGCCAGTAACCGCCATTTTAGCTTTTAAGTCTTTCATCACATAAGCCTGAAAGCCGAGTGTTTCGATAGCAATATGTTTGGGTTCATAGATTTCAGCCATGTGAAGGATTTGTTTAGACAGCGCACCAGGAAGAAGTTTGTCTCTGACAATATCCCTGATGTACCACTTGTTGTCAGGTGTAACAGAAATGACAATAATAACGCTGAAGTCGGATTTTTTCTTATCTGTGGTTGCAGGGTCAACAGCAATAAACGTCCAGTAAGGCTGTGGTAATTCATTGTAATACTTAAACATATCAGGTTTAAAAGGCATATCTTCGGAGGCTATGGGATAATTCAAATACTGTGCCGAGAACTCCATAGCGGTCTTCTGTCTTTTTAAACGTTTAAGAACTCCCTTGTTTAGCTTCCAAGGAAAATTGAAAACACAGGCATCATCGTCAATATTGCCTTCATAAGCCTTTTTCCAAAAGACATTGAAATCGAGTATATGCCCTTTGGTTTCGTCCATTATCATGCTATACAGGTCTATAAAATCCCACCGAGTACCGATAACGTCAATCACGCCATGCGGATGGTCGAGCAAATCCTGCAAATCCTGAAAATACTTATACACGCCCTGTTTGCTTTCGATGGTCTTTATGTTTTCCCTTGTAACCAAGTCATCAGCAATTATCCAATCGTAGTGTTTGCCAGTCTTTGTGTGCGCCGGTGAGCCAGTCTCAATCGTTAATTCCTTCTTGTCTATCGTTCTGCCCTTTACCGTTATCTCGTCCTTACTCCACACATCACCCTTCAAATCACCAAACAGTTCACGGAACTTCTCGTTCCTCTCGATATGGCTCTTTATCTCCGCAAGAAACCTTTTCGCCACATCCAACACCGCATTCGTTATTAAAATCCTTATGTTCTGATTTTTCGTTATCTCCAACAACACAAGCCCAATCGTCAACAAACTGCTTTTCATGCAGTCTCGTGGTATCAAAATCAGGTTATAACTCTTTTCCTTGTTCCTATCCCGAAACTGCTGTGCTATATCCTCATACACCTCATGCCCTAAATCCTTATACCCCAATACTTCCGTTACGAAATACACCAAGTCTCCCTGACATCTCTCTTTCTCCAACTCGTTCTTTATTTCCCTCAACCTCTCCAATCTCGCCAATATCGCAGGATTGCTTAAATCTTCCTTACTCAACCCTCCCAATACTTCCCCTATATCACTTTCTCCTCCACCAATATGAACGCTCATATTATTTCATCCTCATTCAACTTTACACCTTCTATTTCTACTATTTTCTGCACTTTGTTTTTTTTCGCCGTGAGTGAAGCGTCAACTAATAGAGAGCCGGGGGTCGGGCATATACTACTGGGGGGGGTCAACTTGACATAATTAGTATTATGCGAAGTATCAGAAATCTCCCTTATTTTATTAGGGTATTCTGTTTTCTCGTTTTTATTTTTTACTAATTTCCGGATATCGGACAATATAGAATTGTACTCATCCATTAAACCCTCATAGTTCTTTAATGTTTTAATTTTACCCTCTTGTAATTCATAATCTTTTATCTTATCATAGATAACGCCGACAGAGACAGCCATATTTTTAAGATCGTAATTAGTAAACTTGCTTTGTTTATTGATACTTTCTATCATTTTTGTAGTAATATCAATCATTCCGTAAAAATTAGTCTTTAAACGCTTGAATGCGTTTGTTTTGGTTGCCTGTTCAGGTGAAGCCTCTTCCTTTGGAATATGAACGTTCATTTTGTCATCGTGGATTGAAATAGGTGTATCCTGTGGTGTTATTAAACTGTCAAGATCGGGTTGTTTGTCCATGATTAGAGTATACAAGGGGAATTGTAGGCAGTCAACATATAAGGTAAGTAAAAAAGTGTATTGCAAAGCATTACAGGTTT
>Ga0172381_10006378_pt1 | contig 11819 bp, 12 predicted proteins | sample Leawel6488metaG_FD_119754 | JGI IMG/M metagenome (GOLD analysis project Ga0172381, IMG submission 119754) | Leachate microbial communities from a municipal landfill in Southern Ontario, Canada - Leachate well 64-88 metaG | ecosystem: Engineered > Solid waste > Landfill > Unclassified | place... | reverse complement strand
TTAATCCTCAATTCAGGCAATTTATGAATAGCTATTTTGCAAAATATGGTGAGTATCCAGAAGGATTTGCTTCCTTAGCTTATGATGGATTGCATATTTTGTGTAATGCCATTTTAGAAAGTAAAGAATTCAACACTGATATGATTAGGGAAAAATTACATCAAACTCAAAATTATACCGGAATAAATGGGAATATTAGTTTTGATAGTGACGGCGATGTGACTATGCCTATTGTAATTAAAAAAGTTGACGGTGAAACTTTTAAAGTAATATGGAAATGACAACAAAAAGCTATATCATTTTTCGCTCAAGATTTCAACCAGAATTTGGGGAACACCATATTATGGCGAATAAAGAATTATCTACTAAATTCAAGAACGAATCAACAGTCTTGTATGGATTGGTTGATGATGATTTATTTCATAACAGAATTGAGAAAAAAATAAAGGATAAAATTGATAAGTTGTACGAACAAATAGGGAAGGAAGAAGATGGTAAAAAATATAAGGAAAGATTTCAAGGACTGTTAAACCCTAATTCACCAGGTAAAGTTCAGGCTTCGCTTTATAAGGCTTTAAATGGGGAACAAGTTCAATTGTTTTTCACTCCTAATGTCGTTATTTCCTCTTCTGTGATATACAATCAAAATCATTTAAATCAAGATTATGAGATAATAAGTAGATACAACATTCATGAAGACCCAAAATCTTTAAAATGGTTTTTTCCAATTTTTGATAAAGATGATTTGAATGATATGGGATTTATTAGCGCAAAAATGGCAGATATATATGGTAGCCCTTCTGCACCATATCCTGATATTGATCTAATGAATTTTAGCCGATTTAATTACTACAAAAATCACAAGTACGTGCATGATGATAATAATACCTTTTTTGGTGCTTATGCTAATGCAATCAAATACAAGGCTTCTTCATATCTTAAAAAAAATAAGAGATTATTAGATGGGATGACTTTCCCTGATGTTTCGGAAATACCATTTATATATTTGTGGGGTGATGCTACCAGATTAACTGATAAAATTATCGAGGTTCTAAATTATTACATTCTTCACAATGAGAAAATTGCTGAGAAATTTATAATAGTTTTAAGAACAGAATTAGAAATATTTGCCAAATTTAAAGCACAATTAATGGACACTACCTCAAATTACTCAGACGATTTGATTTCTTTTCATAGGTGCTCGAAAATTTTATTAAAAAAACTAGGAATTCTTAAATCTACATCTCTTAATGAAATCAATAGTTTTATCAAAGGAGTAGAGTTAATTAGTAAACAAGAAAACGATAATTGTGAGGCATTTTGCATACAAGACAGAACAAAATGCGATAGTTGTTCAACTAAAACCACTTGTCTGGATTGGCTGGAAGACAGTATTAAAGGACACAATAGGATGGAAACAATTTTAGAAACTTTTAAAAAAATAACTTCATGAAATTAGCAAAAATGTCAAATTTTGTTTACCAGAAAATCGGAGCCGATGTTTTTTTGGTGATATCAACAGCACTTATTGCACCACTTTGGGTTAATAATGGCTTAAGTTTGTTCAATGACTTCAATTGCAGCATTGCTATCCTCCTAAATCTGTGTTGCATAGTTCCAGTATTTTGGGGATTTTGGATTTTTAGAAATTTGCAAAGAATTGAAAAAGTTATTTTGTATTCACTTGATAATAATACAAGGAAAAGCATAAAAGAAGCAGATGAAGCAGTAAAGAAAACCGCAAAGGATTTCATCGCAAATAACGAACCATACAAATCGTTAGCTATATATGCCTTTTTCTGGTTCCTTTGGTCAATAGGAATTATAGTTTTGCTTGGCATTAGAATTAGTAATAATTAAAAACGAAAATAAAATTGAAAGCATCCAGGTCTAACAAATTGATAATGGGCTTTTTCTCCAAAAGAAAAGCTTATCTCAATGAAAACATTGATGATAAAATTCAATTTATTTTAAACAAACTTGAAATCCCATTTGATAATTCTACTGAGTCGAATCAGGTTAATGATGAAGATTGGGGTGAAACTGACTTTCATTTAAAAAACAGAATTCATTTAACGAGACAATCAAATAATGAAATGTTTAACCTACTTTTTGAAATTTATGAGCTAAGTGATGTTCATAAAGAGCGGTTAAAAGAAATTATTAAACGTGGTATTGAGTTTAAAAATGGCGAACATTTTTTTTATGATTTTAGTGTTTTACCACTAAATATTATATTGGGTCTGGAAGTGATAAAATATTTTATCCCTCCGATTGACTACTTTACTCTAAACTCGACTAATCAGGAAGACCCATACGGTATAATAAAAGGTAAAACAAGAAGTAAAGGTTTTGTAAATTCACCAACTGCAATAAAAAGTAATCATTCAAATCTTTTACTGGGAGCCAATAAATTTACACATTCTTTGCTTTTTAATATAGATTTTTATTGCCCAATCGGATGTTCAGATTGCTACAAGGCACGAATGGGGACAAGGGAATTCACATCTGATTTTAAAACAAAATCATTCATGATAGAAAGTTTGGGTGAAGTGATCTCGCCAACAAAAAATACAGTAATTGAACAAGCCAAACAAACTGTAATGTGGATGAATAATACCGAAAGGGGTAAAAATATCCACGATATTATAATAAGTGGCGGTGAACCGTTAATGTTGCCAAATGAAACGATTAAACAAGTATTAGAGGATTTTAGAAAAGCTGAAAATTTAAAAGTATTAAGAATCTGTACTGGCACTTTATTTTTAGGCATGCCTTTCAGAATTGACAATGAATTACTTCGATTATTGAAAAAGTTTTCAAATGAAACTGGTATTAGAATTACTATTCAGGCACACATCGGAAGTTATCACATGATAAGTCCAGAAAGTGTGATTGTAATACAAAGAATTAAAAGATATGGATTCAATATATTCGCACAAATTCCGATAAAAAATGGAATAAATTTCTTTCTGTCTGACCCTCAAAAAACAATAAGAGAATTATCTTTATTAATGCATAAACTTGTGATTGCAGATGTAGAACCATATATGATGATTGTTGACATGCACCCAAGTACGAATGAATTTTATGTTCCAATTGAGCCATTATTGCAAGTCTGGGGGGACTTAGTAGAAAGCCACGATTACCCTGGCCTTGAAAAACCAAGAACTTTAAGTATGTTATTTGAGCAAGGGAATATAATCCTTTCAGGAAATTCATTGTTTGCAATTACAAAGGAAATTGATACTGAAAACCTGTTAGTTCATTATCAAGTACCAAGAGTTGGAATTGGCGAAAATTGGGATGGTAGTATAAAAGAGATTTTCAAATTCTCTGAATCTTTAATAGTTGGGATTAACGATAACCCTAATTCCCTTCACAAATTCAAATCATAGATCAAATTGAATTTACAATTAGTAATAAATATTCTGATTACTTTTTCGCTATTTACCTTAATAGCGAATTCTTTTTCAATAATTTACTATACATCCAAATTTTTACACATAGCCCATGCAGTAGTAATTTCTTCTGGTGCATACTTTGCTTTTTTTCTTACTAGTCAATTTCCAATTCCTTTTCCTGTTTCAGTTTCTTTAGCAATTGCAGCAGCAACTTTAGTTGGTGTGGCTTGTGAAGTTTTGGTTTACCGCCAAATGCGTAAAAGAAATGTTCCGGCATTGGCATATCTCATTGCATCCATTGGTTTGTATGTGGTGCTACAAAATTGTATTTCCCTTTTTTTTGGTGACGAAACCAAAATCATTAACACAACAGAAGTAATAGTTGGGCATGAGATATTCGGTGCTTACATCACTACAATTCAACTCACAACTATTTCTGTTTCCATTGGAATATTTGTAATAATAAACTTGTTTCTTCAATATTCAACATCGGGTAAATCCATACGAGCTGTATCAAGCAACCCTGAACTCTGTAATGTTTACGGCATTTCATCAAACAAAATTATTTTGATTGCTTTCGGCATCGGTTCAGCATTAGCAGCCATAGCCGGAATACTTTCAGCAATGGACACCAACATGACACCAACTTTCGGTTTTAATCTTTTACTTTACGGAATAGTAGCAATGATTATAGGAGGCGTTGGCAGCACAAGAGGTTTAATTGCAGGTTCACTATTGGTTGCCACAGCACAGCATTTGGCAGCATATTACATAGATACCAAATGGATGGATGCAGTTACTTTCATTATTCTAATTTTATTTTTAATATGGAAACCGCTTGGATTTAGTGGCAAGCGGCTCAAAAAAGTAGAAGTGTAAAAAAATTAAAAATTATTACATGAAGATTTTTATTTCTGAAACTGATAGACAAAACGCAAAGAGGGTTGCTCTAAAAAATCTTGCTCGTTTTTTTGACATTGAAAATTGGGAGTATATAGAAAATGATGAGTTGTTTAACGAGCTATCTTCTTTAAACACCGAAACCTCAATAACCGTAATGAAATTGTTGAACACATATTTCAAAGCGTATGATGACTGGTTTAATTTTTATGATGAGAAAATGAAAATTGAGCAACAGACAGAAAATGAATATATATTAAATGAAAGTGAGAAAGAAATTCTTGGTAAACTCATTAGTATGCGGGAAGATTCATTAAAGGCACTTCAAGAAAAGTTTGATGAGATCCAAGTTCAAAAATTTAATCGTGAAAATTTTGGTAGTGATATTTCAGGGATAATCAATTAAGAATTATGAGTAAGAAAACGCTACCTCTATTTTCCTTTGAAGAATACATTTCAGAGTTAAAGTTGCAGTTGGAAAGTTCCGATGATGACTACGAATACTATTATCGTGGCTGCTGCACACACTACTGGATTTACAACCTAACATCAGGAATTTATCGGGACAGTAATATCAGCAATGAGGACATAAACTTCAGAGAAATGATTTTGCGAAGTCCAGCGGACTTTGTTGATGATAAAACCACTCTTGAAAAGTTAGTAAAGATGCAACACTATGGTTTGCCGACAAGATTATTGGATGTCACTTCTAATCCTTTGGTTGCTCTGTATTTTGCTTCAATTCAATACAAAGATTATAAAACTGACGGTAAGATTTATGTTTTCAAAACACCCAAAAGAGAAATTAAATATTATGACAGCGATGCCGTTGCTCTTATTTCTAACTTAGCTAAGTTACGCATTGATAAAACCGATTTTACTTCCAGTTTCGGTTACTTAATGCATGAAATCAGAGATGATAAGTCGTATTATCTTGATGATTTTGAAAAAGAAAACCAAGAGGATATTAGAAAAGTATTTTTAGTAAAAGTTAAGCTAAACAACAATAGGATAGTTCGTCAGAGTGGAGCATTCTTGATATTTGGAATGGAAGATTTGTCATCAAAGAAATTGCCTGCTATACTACCTTCAACTCAAATTGAAAAGGAGATTATTATTGACAAAGGTGGTAAGGGAAATATTTTAAAGTCATTAAAATCCTTAGCCATCAATGAATACACTCTATTTCCAGAATTAGAACATCAAGCAAACTATTTAATAAAGTAAAATAAATTGTGGAATATCTTTTACACCTATTCATTCTCATTTGCTTTTACACTTTGCTTTCGCAAAGTTTAAATCTTGCTGCTGGTTTCACCGGACTTATTTCATTGGCACATGCAGGTTTCTATGGCATTGGTGCATACACAACTGCAATCCTTTCAACACATTTTGGTTTTTCTTTTGGGTTGAGTATTCCTTTGGCAATGCTCATCAGCGGAGCAATTGCATTTATAGTTTCTCTTATAGCTTTACGGACAGTAGATGATTACTTTATCATTTGCACCTTGGGCATTCAGGTCATTTTATTCTCTATCATGAATAATTGGATGGATTTAACCAGAGGACCCTTGGGCATTCCGGGCATCCCATCTATTTCACTTTTTGGTTTTAGCTTGGATAATAAGTTTTCATTTCTGATACTATCACTTTTTTTTATGTTCATGGTCTGGTTTGTTTTGAATAACATTTCAAAATCGGGTTTCGGAAAGACATTACAAGCAATCAGTGAAGATGAAATTTACAGTCAAAGCATTGGCAAAAATGTTTACCTCTCCAAGACAGTTTCTTTTACATTAAGTGCCATGTTTGCAGCTATTCCCGGGGCATTGTATGCTCATTATATTTCATACATTGACCCGACCAGTTTTACCGTGAATGAATCTATTTTCATTCTATCCATCGTAATAATTGGTGGTCTGGGCAACCTAACTGGAAGTTTTTTAGCGGCAACGTTTTTAGTTCTGCTGCCCGAAGCACTTCGTTTTGTGGGTATGTCTGATAGTATTGCCGCCAACATGCGTCAAATTATTTATGGATTGATTTTAGTAATTGTAATGATGACAGGTAAAAATGGAGTGAAAGAATTATTTACGACTAAGCTAAAATTATGAATGGCCAGCGCATTTGCAGGCATATTGTCAAAGATTTACAGGCCGATCTATTACTTGAAGCAGGGGTGCTATTTGATGCTCCCAATTAATATATTAAAATTATCTTGTATTAATAATTCAATTTCTTTAAATGTTTTTGCAAGTAAAACAGATAAATATTCTATTATAAAAACGATATCATTAGGAACAACTATTCTGCTATTTACTTCTACAAATGGTCCGTCTGTTTCTGTAAGTATCTTGTTCAGGGGAATTTTACTAATAATCTTTTTCCCATTTACTGATTTTATCATTGCAGGATTTATTGAAAAATAATAGCCAGATTTCACTATTTCATCTATTAAAGAAAGCGGTCCTGAATACCAGTGAAAAATAGCATTTTTGATATTATATTCAAGTAATAAATTAAAAACCTCCTTTTCTGCTCTTCGAGAATGTATGCTTAAGATTTTTTTTTTCCCCTTTAATTCATTTAAAATTCTATGAAAGGATTTTAATTGAATTTCTTTAGTAGAAAAACCTTCCTTAGAAAAATCTAATCCAACTTCTCCAATATATGATGTTTTTGAAAGATTTCTCAAGAATGCGGGATATTCATTTTCGTGTTGTTCGACATATAAAGGATGCATTCCTAATGCAAGCCGAATTTTTTTATAAGGTATAACATGTGGATAACCCATTTCGAAATGACTAGGCAAATTTGTCATTCCGAGGACGGTAATTCCTGATTTTTCACAATCCTGTATTATTTTGATCGGATTCTTATACAAATCTATATGGCAATGCGTATCTATCATTGAATACCAGCAAGTTGTTTCAAAGATTCATTCCCTTTATCTGTAATCCATCTTTTTATTTCTTCACGTACTCTTTCTACTAATGAGGCTGCATTATCTAAGTCGTCCATACTTATAGAACCTGCTACCAGTAAAGTCCTTTTAATTTGTTCTGTTGTCAAAGTTTTGTTTAAAAAATCGAACAGAGCTGGAAAATCATATTTGTCGAAGATAAAATTTGGTGTTGTAAAAATATCAATTCCATATAACTGAGTGTCTATATTAATCTTATGTAATGCCGCTCTTCTATAAATACAAGGCATACAAATTCCACAATGATGCGTGCCGCTTTTTGTATCCCATTGCATTTTCCTTCCTCTTTTACCACATGATACGGACTGTGCATAAATTTCCTTCAAAACAGATTGTTTAGAACATTCTTCTACCATTTCGCCTTTAGTGAAATTTTTATAAGGATTAAATAATTCTGTGCTTAGGCCAATACTACTAAATAAATTTTGTAGTTTTTGCAAATAATATGGATGTGTAGTCCTTGTACTTAAAGAACTTGTTCTGGATGGAGTAAGTGGAAAATTTAATGAGATTGTTCCGTTTTCCGGAATTGTAAGTGTGTTACAATTGGGTAAAGCTTCTACACAGAATAAAGCTAATCCAATAAACAATAATGAACGACTTCTAAAACTGGATTCTTTTACCAATTCATTACCAGAATTATCTTGATTAGCCAGTGCGACAATACATTGAATCCAATGATATTTACTTCCAAAGTCCTGTTTTCCCAATAAATAATTATTAATCCTTTCTTGATCACTGTTTGCTCCTGGAGAAGATGAATCGAAATGTGATATTAGTAAACCCTTCTCATTATCATTTAAGCTAACCAAACCATCAATCACACCTATCAAAGAATCAAGTCCACCTGAGAAAAGAGAAACAAATTTATAATCCGCAAAATTGTAAGTCGGAATTTTTGATTTCCATCTTTTTGCTTTATCTGTAAAAAGATTTATTCTGTCTATTTGATCAAAGCTGATATTCCAATAATCCCCCGTAAGAAATGTTAAAAGCGACTCTAATTTACACTGATTATTTTCCCATACTTGATAATTGTTAACAGGAAAACAGACTTCAATGTCTCTTGCCCAACCATCTATGGAGTATTCATACCTGTCTAAAAGATTATCAATTCCATAAACTAAAGTTGAAATAAAGAAAAAATCGAAAGCTAAGGAAGTTGTATCATTAGAAAAATCCTTTAACGCTTGAAATGAAATGTTCAGAGTCACTATTCGCATATTCCCTTCTCTGTCGTTAAAGGACAACTTGGTTTCAGCAAATCTACCTTTGGAAACCGGATTGTTTAGCAATATATTAACCTTCATAACCTTCAAATATTTTTAAAACGTCTTCTTGAATATTTTTTATAAGTCTTTCCGCTTCTTCATCAGACCAATTAATGTTGTTGAGTGGATTAGTCTTATTCATATTCTTTATTTTTTCGAATATGTACTCTTTAATTTGCCGAAATAGATTGTCACAATTCGTTTTTTCCTTTTCCACCACTAACTTTTCATAGAACATTATAGATAAATGCTCAAAAATATAGTAGCCAAAGTATCGCTCTATGATATCTTCTAAACTTTCGCGACTCAAAATTTCATTAAGCTGCCTTTGCCACTCCTCCATTGTTTCTGCTTCACCCGCCAGTTCTTCCCAAATTTTCCGAGAAGCGGCTTTAGCTGCAACATCATCAAGAGTAGATGCCGGCCCGGAACAATGCTCAAGCAGTCCTTTAATGACATCATCCAGAGACAATCCTTCAAGTCCCTTTAATCCGACTTTCTCTAATGCAAATTGAAGATTACCTCCAGAGCTACTAAAAGCTCCTAAAAATGTTCCAATATTACGGGCAGTTTTCAACCCGGCTCTGCCAGCAATTTTCGAACTTCCTCTACCGGCTATGCCGGAGCCTCCTATTACAGAGACATAGCGTGAAAGTATATTGCCTAAACTTTGTGAACTTACTGTTCCGTTGTCACAATTACTGGTAATTGCACCACTTAAATAACCCCATTGGGGCTGGCCTTTTATAGACGCTGAATATGACTTTGATGTACCCATTATATTGATTTATACGCTTTTTTCAGTGTTGAGTCTCCCTTTTCTAAATTGGCATTAATATATTCTTTGATTACCTCAATACCATCATATCTTTTTAATGCTTCTCCAACAGCGATTGGTATATCGCTTTGCGATACCATAGCCAAGGATTTTGCATAGAACATTTCTGTACCTGTAACCTTGCAATCAATAAGCAGATGAAATATGTCATATCCTCGTTTCTTTTTGGGATTTCGCATGAGGACTTGGGAAGCAAACTCTAAAAAACTATTTTTTTCAAAATCTGAAAGTCTTGAAAGCTCTTCTGTTATTATTTTCTTAGTTACAGCATCGGGTAAAGAATCCTTATCTATTTTTTGGTAGATGCTTTTAACAATGGTCGGAATCAGAGATGCACCAGGAATCGTTGAGGCTATCTTATCTCTTGACAGCCAGAAATAATCACTCAAATCAACATCAAATAAAAGAGGCTCTACTTTTAACCAATTAAAAATTCGAGAACTATTCCAATTCTTGAGGTCATCTATTTTTTCAATTTCTTTCTTTGCAGATGGATAGTCAAGCTTATCTTTAACAATGGCTTCTAGCGTTTTGATTTGATTAGGAATTCCTTTCTGATCAACTTGCCAATCATACAATTGCTTAAACAAAGGCAATTCGGAATTGGAGTACTCCAAAACCATCAGCTTTGCTAAAATCGCAACATTGAAATCAGAAATATTTGCTACTAAAGCAAGTCTTTGCCGGAGCGTAAGTGTGTTAAGGAATCTTTTGATTTGCCTTGGATTGCCAGATAATGTTTGAGTTATTATTGGAACTAGCGTCGGAATAGAAACAAGGCTTTTTAAAATTTTATCTCTTTGGGATTCCTCAATAAGGTCTTTAAAAGCAGCAAAACCGCAGACTGAGTACCTATCTCTTTGCCTGAAATTGATAAAAAAATCGTGTATTCTCTTGAATTCTTCTGTTGGAAGTTCCCTTTTACAAAATAATAGGGATATATAAGTTTCTACTTCGGAGTCTGAAAGCTTAGGCAAGTTATAAGGAATTTGAATTAATTTTTCCAGATAATTTTCTACAATACCCTTAGCTTCTCCTTCTGAAATTTTTCCTTTTTGTTTATACCTATATTCGATAGCATGTTCTACTATTCTTGGGTCTGCACCAATGATAAATGCAGTATTAGAAACATTTAAAAATAATTTTACAGCCTCAAGGTTATCTATAAGCCTATCAGGAGTACACCTGTCGAGATCATCTATTATCACAATCAACTTTTTGAACTTTGTAGCCTTCAATAAATCTTCAAAATCCTTTCTAAAATCTGCAACCACATTTGTTTTATCATTCCTTTCATCCGAGTCTTTTTGAAGTGCTTTAAAAAATTCTGCTCCTTCAGTAGATTGAAGTTTTGCGATTAGTTTTTCTTGGCTGTCTATTCCCCATTCAGATAGTTTTTGAGTAGTAAATGGTATTAAACTTAACCCTCCTGTAAAATACGCGGACACAGCTGGTAAAGCAATATTTTTCATAATCATTCCTGCACCACGCATCCAGTTAATAGATCTCCATAACTTCTTTGCTTTTTCTTTGACTGTGTCTTTTACTTCCTCAGTTAATTTTTTATTGTCTACTAATTCTTTGAGTATTGCATTTAATAATGCAGCTTTAGCATCATCATAACCTTCAAATGTCCAACCATTAAAATATATGCAAAGAGAGTCTTGATTTACATCTTTGTCGAACTCGTTTTTAATTATTTTAAGAACACTTGATTTACCACTTCCCCAGTCACCAAACACACCAATTGTAACAGGCAAAACTGTCTCATCATTAATTACGCTAATTAACAAATCTGCATGCACTTTGAAGCCAAGTAGGTCTTCGGATGTTTCATTATCTGCCCACATATAATTATGTTTACATATATTGTGCCTGACGTTGGCGTTATTAATAGCAGTCGATTGCGGAGTATTTACCTATCAAGATGTAATAAGTTTGATGCTGGCTACAACCCTTGAAATATATACTACCCCGGCAATTATTTATAGCGCATGTTAGATTAAATCCCACATTCATGAGATAGTTATCAACAAAAGTATTAAAATAGTACAGAGTAGGGAGTAACCGCATCCTAAATAAGTTATAAACCTTAAAATATTTCACAATTATGGGATTACATGTCAAAGACTCACATAATATTCTTTTATTTTCTGAGCCATAAGATTCCGGCGTTCCTGAAGGAATTGCTCATAACCATCTACTTCAGATATAAATATCGATTCCGGTATGCAGTTCATTGCCATATTTGCTTTGAGCTCTTCTTGAGAGGTTATTGCACCAAAATGAAATTCCCCTCTTGAAATTTGATTTTTGATGATATCAAAGTAATCTTTAGGTGATCGATTCCCAACTTGAATGTTAATTTCAGTCTGCATATAAACATAATTTGCAATCTGATTGTATTTTCCCCTTTGAAACCC
>Ga0172381_10006376_pt1 | contig 11820 bp, 13 predicted proteins | sample Leawel6488metaG_FD_119754 | JGI IMG/M metagenome (GOLD analysis project Ga0172381, IMG submission 119754) | Leachate microbial communities from a municipal landfill in Southern Ontario, Canada - Leachate well 64-88 metaG | ecosystem: Engineered > Solid waste > Landfill > Unclassified | place... | reverse complement strand
GTTGCCATTTATTTCTTATGGCGGTTCGCATTTGATAACAGAATTAATAGGCATTGGGCTGTTGCTTAATATTTCAAAAAACACGTAGAACTGCTATCATAAAATAACAATTATATGAAGATATTATTTACTGGCGGCGGAACAGGTGGACACGTTTTCCCGTTGGTTGCCATCACAAGAGAAATTAGAAGAATTTATCCAAAAAAAGATTTGGAGTTTTATTATTTGGGTCCAAAAGACGAGTTAAGTTTGATTTATCTTTCTCAGGAAGATTTTATTATAAAAACAATAGTGTCTGGTAAATTAAGAAGATATTTTTCGTGGCAAAATTTTATAGATATTTTATTTAAAATTCCATTTGGAGTTTTACAAAGTTTTTTTATTTTGCAAAAAATAAAACCTGATTTAGTTTTTAGCAAAGGGGGATCGGGATCTATCTCTGTAACATGGTCAGCTAGGCTTTTAAGAATCCCAGTTTTTATACATGAGTCGGATGTAGCTCCTGGGCTTTCAAATCAGCAAACATCAAAATGGGCTCAGAAAATTTTTACATCTTTTCCAAAAACAGAGTATTTCGATCCGGATAAAATAACTTTAGTTGGAAATCCCATCAGAAAAGAAATTCTCGGCGGAGACGAAAAGGTTGCAGGAGAATTATTTGATTTAACTTTTACAAAGCCAGTATTTTTAATAATTGGGGGGTCTCAGGGGGCTGAAGCAATTAATGATTTTGTTTTAAATGTTTTGAATAACTTATTAAAAAGTTATGAGATAATACACGTTTGCGGTAGGGAAAATATTAAACAAGTTCAAGCCGAAGCTCAAGTAGTAATAGATAAAAATTTAGAAAAATATTATCATCCCATAGGATTTTTAGATGAAGAAAAAATTAAGCATGCTTACAAAGTAGCCGATATTATAATTTCCCGTTCTGGTTCTGGCTCTATTTTTGAAATTGCAGCAGTTGCCAAACCTAGTATTTTGGTTCCCTTGCCATCGGCATCTTTTAATCATCAAGCTAAAAATGCTTATGTATACGCTGGCACGGGGGCTACTATGGTAATTGAGCAAGAAAGTTTGACGCCTAATTTTTTTATCGAAGAAATTGAATTATTATTTTTACATCCAGAAAGATTAGAAGAGATGAAAAATGCAGCAGCGGCTTTTGCAAAACCGCTAGCAGCCAGAGCAATTGCCAGAGAAATTTTAGAATTTTTAATGCTAGAATAAAAAATAGAAATTGCTATGAAAAAAATAGAACCACAAGATATAAGGGTTAGAATTGCTCCGTCTCCAACAGGAGCTTTGCATATTGGCACTGCCAGATGCGCGCTTTTTAATTATCTTTTTGCAAAACATAATAATGGAAAATTTATTTTAAGAATTGAAGACACAGATCTAGAAAGATCGGATTTAAAGTGGACACAAGATATTATAGAGCATTTAAAATGGTTGGGGATTGAGTGGGATGAAGGTCCGGATATTGGGGGAGAATTCGGTCCATATAAGCAAACTCAAAGATTAGATATTTATGAAAAATATTTAAAACAACTTTTAGATGAAAATAAAGCATACTATTGTTTTTGCACGGAACAAGAATTAGAAGATAAGCGCCAAGAACAGATGAGTAGGGGAGTTGCTCCAAAATATGATGGTAAATGCGCGCACTTATCTAAGCAAGAAATAGAAAAAAATATTGCAGAGGGAAAGTCACATGTCATTAGGTTTAGAGTTGAAAGTAAAAAAGTAAAATTTCACGATTTGATAAGAGGAGAAGTTGAGTTTGATTCGGGGCTTTTAGGAGACATTGTAATAGCAAAAGATTTGCGAATTCCTTTGTATAATTTTGCTGTTGTGATTGATGACGTTGAAATGAAAATAAATCACGTAATTAGAGGTGAGGATCATATCGCAAATACTCCCAAGCAGATTTTAATTTATGAGTCACTTGGATTTAAAATACCGCAATACGGCCATTTGCCTTTAATATTGGCGCCAGACAGATCAAAAATGAGCAAGAGATATGGTTCCGTTTCTGTTGCAGAATATAAAAACCAGGGATATTTGCCAGAAGCATTGATAAATTTTATGGCTTTGCTTGGGTGGAATCCTGGGACAGAAAAAGAAATTTTTTCTTTGTCGCAGTTAGAGAAAGAATTTTCTATTGAAAAAGTTCAGAAAGCGGGAGCTATTTTTAATATTGCAAGATTAGATTTTATAAATGGTTTGTATATTAGGGAAAAGCCAATAGAAAAACTTACAGAATTTTGTATTCCATATTTAATTGATGCAAAATTAATTGAAGAAAAAAATGGTGAGTATGTAAATGGGGCAGGGGAGAGCGTGTCTATTTTGCATTTGCAAAAGATTATTGAGATATCAAAATCAAGAATGAAAAAACTTTCAGACATAGTTGAGTTCTCAGATTTATTTTTTAAAAATGATTTAACTTATGATAAAAATTTATTGCAGTGGCCCCGACCTATAGTGAATCGAGGGTCCTCGATAGAATCGGGACAGAAGATGGGGGATAATGAAATAATAGATTCATTATCAGCATCAGAGAAGGCTTTATCCGAACTAAATAGATGGGATTTAGAAAATATAGAAAAAGAATTGTTATTGGCTTCTCAGAAATTAAATTCGGAGAAAAATTATCCGGAGAAAAATAAAGGATATTTATTGTGGCCATTGCGCGCAGCATTGTCTGGTAAGAGTTTTTCGCCAAGTCCGTTTGAAATAGCAGAAATCTTAGGCAAGGAAAAATCATTAAGCAGAATTTTACTGGCTAAAAAAATGTTAGGTTAATTTTATTGTGCGACAGTTACCCACGGTTTATTGTGCGACAAATTTGTTATGTTTTATTCTGAGTTTTTTATTTTTATTAAAGCGGGGAAAACATTTATATTTAAATAAATTAAATATTTAAAATGCAACAAGAAAAGGGGTTTATAAAATATATTGTTATAATAGGTGCAATAGTGGTAGTGTCCGTTTTAAGCCAACAGGCGTTTTTTACTACAGCGGGCAAGGATTTGGTGAATAAGGCATCTGATGCCTTTAATGGGTATTGGGCCAAAGGGTCAAATTGGGCTACAAACACTCTATACTCAAAGGTAAGCGAAGAAGTGCAAAATAGGGGAGAGATGATACAAAATGAAATAAATTCAGAGAAAGAAAAAATTTCTGAAAGTGTTACAGAAAAAGTTGGGGATTATTTTTCTGGAATTGCAAATAGTATTGTTAATCCAGGAAAAAATAATTCTTGCGAGACGAATCAAACATCGTCTGAGTCGTCTCAATAGCCGATTTTGGGATGTTGACTAGCTGCTAGGGTTGTTTATAATTAAATATATATAATGTCGCAAAATGTAGGTAAAGAGACGTTGTATACTAATGCCACTTCTAAAACATGGAAAAATCATCAAAACCAATAAAAGAACATTTGCAGGATTTTTTAGACTTTTGTGAAGTTGAAAAAGGTTTAAGAAAGAATACTCAGGAGAATTATAAAAATTATTTGGAAAAGTTTTTCCAATGGCTAGCTACCTCTAAAAATAGCTCTATTCTCCCCCACCAACTGACCTCAGAGCACATTTGGGACTATAGATTATATCTCTCTCGTACTCCAAGTCCAGCTACGGGCAAATTACTATCTAAGGGTACCCAAAACTACTATTTAATCGCTTTAAGGGCCCTTTTGGGCTACTTTGTGGCAAAAGATATACTTTCGCTACCCCCTGATAAAATAGCTCTTGCAAAGGCAGATAGAGGCCTAAAAAGTATCAAATTCCTTACTTTGGATCAGATCGGCAAGCTTTTGTCTTCAGTCGAGCCAAAAGATGATATAAGTACCCGCGATAGGGCTATTTTAGAAGCTTTTTTTTCAACAGGTCTTAGAATTGCCGAGTTAACTGCCCTAAACCTTGAACAGTTTAACAGCTTAAAAGACAAAAAAGATATGGAGCTTGGTGTGATTGGTAAAGGCGGTAAACCGCGCGTAGTTTATTTTTCAGAACGCGCACTAGATTACATAAAAAAATATCTTGAAATAAGAAATAGCATTAAACATGCTAATCAAAAAGCCTTATTTATAAACTTCCGCGATAAATCAGACGATGCAGATGCCCGCTTAACCCCAAGGTCAATTGAACGAATGGTAAAAAAATACGCCCTACTATCTGGCGTGCCAATTTTTACTACTCCTCATACTTTGCGTCATTCTTATGCAACAGATTTAATGAACCAAGGAGTTGATATAAGATCTATTCAAGAATTTTTGGGTCACTCAAATATTGCAACAACTCAAATCTACACGCACGTAACTAACAAGCGCCTCCGCGACATCCACCACCAGTTCCACTCCGACCCCGACAAAAAAATAATAATCGCACGAAAAAAGACGATATAAACATCGTCTTTTTGTTTGTTAAATCTGTCGCACAATAAAACCGCAAATAAATGCGGTTTAAAGATAATTTTTATTTTTTAAGTTTTGAAGCTTTCAATTCGCCGCGAATTTTTTTTAATTCTTCTTCTTGAAGCTTAATAGACTGCTGGAGTATTTGTCTTTGACGACGATTTAGTGGCGCATTGGCTAGATGTTGTCTATCAGCCCTCAAAGAATTACTTATTGTCCTAATTCGGCCATAAAACCCTGTACCCGGTATTCCTAACATAATTTCCCCCTTAAAATAGATTTTTAAAGAACATAATAAAGTTATTTTAATATTACATAATCATTTTTTCTTTTCAAGGCATTGTCGCATAATAAGATGTTTGGTATACTATAGATAGTATTTAAAAATAATAAAATATTTTATTATGGCAGTAGAAAAATTTAGCATTGTGAATTTAACAAATAATGATGGGTGCTTTGATTTGCAGTTTAGGAAGGATGTTAGGCGCGAAAGAACTAATTCGCCAACCTATTACAGATGGAAAGTTCAGTTTGTTGTAACTAGTCCCAAAGAAAATGTTAAAGTTTTGGAAAAGATAGCAAAAGAACTTGATTGTGGCACGGTTACTATTTCAAAAGATCAAGCTAGATTTTCTGTTCAGAAAATTGATGACATTGTTGAAATCGTAATGCCATTTTTCCGGAAAAACTTGTTAGCCGATAAGAAGAAAAAGGATTTTGATTTATGGTCAAAGGGAGTTAATATAATCCATAATAATAAAGGCAAATCCCTTATTACTTGGAAAAAGTCTGACTTGATGCAATTGATAGAAATTCAAAAAGCCGGAGTAAAATATAAAAATAAACCAAGAGCGCCAAAGTGGCTGGAGATGGCCCAAGCTTTTACCAAGTCTATTTAAGTATTAAACAAAAATTGGGGTGTCGGACACCCCAATTTTTTAATGCTCTCGCTTCCCTATTTGTTTGTTTCGCGTGTTTTATTCTGTCGCACAATAAGATTATCAAATTTTTCTTTCCGAGATATAGTCCGCTAAATTTAAAAGAAATTCTTTTTCTTTTTTTGGATACTTAGATTGAATAATATCTTTTTTAGCTTGTGTCATCAGATTTCTTGATATTTGCATACAATATTCATATGCTCCACTCTCAGCCATAGCTTTTTTTATAATTTTTATTTCATCTTTATCAATATTTTTTTTATTTAAATATTTTTTGATTATTTTCCCTTGAGCCTTGTTTATTGCTTTTACAATCAAAAGATTTGGTTGCCCTTCCTTAATGTCTGACGCTGTAGATAAATCTTGTATGTCATCTTTGATTTGAAAAGCAACGCCAAGCGATATTCCAATTTTTTCTAAAAAGTTTATAGTTTTTTGATTTCCTCCTGCCAACATAGCCCCCATTTGCAGAGGACCAACAAATGTATAAAAAGCAGTTTTATTTTTTAATATGTCCAAAACATCTTTTTCTTTTATAATTTCACCATTTTTAAAATTTTGTTTCAGCCATATTTCAAACATTTCTCCGTATATTGTTGAGGTGGTAATTTGGTCGAGTTTTTTAATGGCATCTATCTTATAGTCGTTGGAAATTTTTGATTGGGTTAAGATTTTATGTCCCAGAAAATACATCATATCTCCCCCAGCTATTGCCATAGATAATCCATAATGTTTTTTCTCCTCTTTTTCTATTAAATTAGACTCTTTTTGGTATTGATAGTGCAAAGATGCTTTTCCCCTGCGCATTATGTCTCTATCAATAATATCATCGTGTATTAATAAAAAATTATGAATAAGCTCTATACTAATAGATGCCTTGAGAATATTTTTTTTATCCTTTCCTCCGGCTAAAAAGTATCCGTAATTGATTAATATTGCACGTATTCTTTTTCCGGGTCTTAACGAAAACTCCTCTAATTTTTTCAGAGTCTTTTTTAAAAAGGGTGTTTTTGAATTTTTTATTTCAGAAGCAAAAAAAATTTTAAACTCTTTATTTATTTCAGTCTGATATTTAGATAATTCTTTTAAAAAATTTTCAGTCATTTTATTTGCCAAATCGTCTTTGGCGACGATCAAATTCTTCCAGAGCTTCGTCTAGATCTTTTTCTAAAAAATCAGGCCATAACTTTGGTGAAAAATATAATTCTGAATAGGCTGCCTGCCATAGCACAAAATTGGAAAGACGCATCTCTCCGCCTGCTCGGATTATAAAATCAGGAGCCGGTAATCCTGCAGTAGATAAATAATCTTCAAATAATTTTTCATCAATTTTTTCTGCCGGAATTTTTTCTTCAATTATTTTTTTGACAGCATTTATAATATCCCATCTTCCTCCATAGCTTACGGCTAAATTCAAATGAAATTTATTATTATTTTTAGTTTCCTCTTCAATCTCGCTTATTGTTTTTTGTAAAAATTGTGGCACTCTATTTCTTTCACCGATTATTTTCACTTTTACTCCCTCTTTTTTAAAATCATCTTTCCCTTCTTTTAAATATTTATCAAGCAGTTTCATCAAATAATCCACCTCTTCTTCGGTTCTTTTCCAGTTTTCAGTTGAGAAACCAAAAACTGTTCCAATTTTTACTTCTCTATTTTTGCACCAAATCAAAAATTCATGAAATTTTCTTTCACCAGCTAAATGTCCTTCTAAAGATGGTAAGTTGTGTAATTCTGCCCAGCGTCTGTTGCCGTCTGGGAATAAAACTATATGTTGTGGTATGTGTTCCATTTTTTTAATTATTTGTTGTTTGTTCTATACTGATTGGGGCTTTTGACCTATATTTTGCTGTTATGTAGCCTATAGCAAATGAAAGCATAATCAGCAAGGCTACTATTATAAATAGTATTATATCATTTAAATGGGCTTTGACAAAGTCTCTTATTTCTGATAACATATATTCATATATATAATACTAATATAACTAATTTACAAACAAAATGTCAAAAACTAAAGCAGGAGGTTCTACTAGGCTTGGAAGAGACTCCGCAGCACAAAGATTAGGTATTAAAGCCTATGCTGGTGAAAAAGTTAAAGTGGGAATGATAATTGTAAGACAAAGAGGAACAAAATATCTTTTAGGCAAGAATGTAAAAAAAGGATCTGATGATACTATCTATGCCATGAAAGATGGAGTTGTCAGCTTTTCTACTACAGTTAAAACTCTTTTCGATGGATCTAGAAGATTAGCTAAAGTAGTTTCAGTTAATCCAGTAGAGACTAAAGCAAAGGCTCAGCCCGCAACAAAAGCTAAAAAGTAGAAATTTTAAAAACCGCTCGCCCTTTATTGGCGGCGGTTTTTTATTTATGAGCTTTGCTTTTTAATCGCTGCTTTAATAAATTCTTTAAATAACGGATGCGGTTTTAACGGTCTTGATTTAAATTCTGGATGGAATTGCGTTCCAACAAAAAATGGATGATTTTTTATTTCGATTATTTCAATTAAATTTGCTTTTGGATTTATACCAGCAATTACAAGTCCTTTTTCTGTAAGTTTGTCTCGATAATCATTGTTTACTTCGTATCTGTGGCGATGTCTTTCTGAAATCATATATGGGCCGTTTGCGTCTGGCGCCCAGTCTTTATATGCTTTATAGCTTATGGTATTTGGCTGAATTTCGCAGTCGTAAGCTCCTAATCTCATTGTTCCTCCATAATGTTTTTCTTGCAATAATTTTTTTTGTTCTTCCATCACGTCAATTATTGGATTTTTCGGATTTTTATCAAACTCTCTTGATGTTGCATCTTTTATTCCACAAATATTTCTGGCAAAATCAATTGTGGCTAATTGTAATCCAAGACACAAACCAAAAAATGGAATTTTATTTTCTCTGCAGTATCCTATGGCTTTAATTTTACCCTCTACTCCCCTATTTCCAAATCCACCAGGAACTATTATGCCATCATAATTTTTTAATTCTTTTAATGCTTCTGGATCTTTTTCAAACTCTTCAGAAGATATCCATGAAATATCAGCTTTTTTGTTTTGAGAAAAAGCAGCATGTTTTATGGATTCTATGACTGAAATATACGAATCCATTAATGTAAATTTTCCGCTTTCAAAGTATTTTCCAACTATACCAATTTTCACTTCTTTTGGATTGCTTCTTATCAAATTTACTAATCCTTCCCATTCTTTCAAGTCGCTCGGTTTAGACTTTATCCCGAATTTTTTTAAAATTTTATTTCCTATATTTTCTATTTCAAAATTAACTGGGCATTCGTAAATTGATTTTACATCAGGTGCAGAGATAATGTCTTCTTGGTGGACATTGCAGTAAATCGCCAACTTCTTTTTTCTTGGTTCATCCATTGGCACTTCAGATCTAGCTAAAATAAAATCTGGCTGAATTCCTGCTTCGTTTAAATTTTTTGTTGCCTGCTGCGTTGGTTTTGTTTTCATCTCGCCGATTATTCCTGGAACCGGCAAATAACTGACCAAAATAAAAAGCACGTTTTTAGGGTGCTGAAATCTCATCATTCTAGCGGCTTCTAAAAAGAGTAGGTTTTGATATTCCCCCACTGTGCCGCCAATTTCTATTAAAACAAAATCCGCCTTTGCTTTTTTACTCGCTCTGTTGATTGTTTCTATGACTTCGTTTGGAATACCTGGAACAACAGAAACACACTCGCCGCCATACTCTAAATTTCTTTCCTTGTTTATTACAGATAAATAGACCTTTCCTGTGGTCATATAGTTATCTGTATATATATTCTCGTCTAGAAATCTTTCGTAGTTTCCTATATCTTGATCACATTCGCAACCATCATCGGTCACGAAAACTTCTCCATGTTCAACGGGATTCATTGTCCCAGCATCTACGTTGATGTAGGGATCAATTTTAATAGCTGTGACTTTAAAGCCTTTGCTCTTCAGGATTCTTCCTATAGAAGCCGTAGCTATTCCTTTTCCTATGCCTGACATTACGCCACCTGCGACAAAAATGTATCGAGCCATATTTCTTGGTTTCTTAAATTTTTTCTTCTGTTATTATTACTTTTATCTCAACTTCTAAGTTGTGATCTAAATTAAGTTTAATTGGAAATTCGCCAAGCTCTTTAATTGGATTTTCCAAAATAACTTGTGATTTTTTAACTTCAAAACCTAATTCTTTTAATTTTTCAACAATTTTTTGGCTGTTTATAGATTCAAACATTTGACCCTCGTCGCCAACCTTAACTGCGATGGTTAATTCCAATCCATCAATTTTTGATGCTAATTCTTGGGCTATCTTCAAATCCTCTTCTGCTTCTTTGGAGATGACTTCTTTTTGGTCTTCTAACCATTTTAAAGCTTCTTTGGTTGCGGGCTTTGCTAATTTTTCTGGCAACAGAAAATTTTGGGCATAACCGTCTTTTACATCTTTGACCTCATATTTCTTTCCGAGATCTTCAACATTTTGTAGTAGTATTACTTTCATATTCTTTTGTTAATTTTTTATAATGTATTATTTTACTTTATATTGTTTATTATTTCAAGGGCCTTTTACAAATCTCTTGATTATTCCAAGGGGGGTTTACAATCCCTTGATTATTTCGATAGCCTTATTTAATTGAGTATCTTTTTCTGCTTCTATGTCTTTGTCTGAAATTTCAACTTTTACATCGGGCTCTAATCCAACTTCTGAAATTGAGCTTCCTTTTGGAGTTAGCCATTTTGCAATTGTTACTTTAAGGAATGAGCCACCATTTAAATCAATTACTTCTTGAACAGAGCCTTTTCCAAAAGATTTTGTTCCAATTAATTGAACTCCCTTATTGTCTCTTAATGCTCCAGCTAAAATTTCAGAAGCAGAGGCCGATCCCTGATTAATTAAAATAACAATTGGATATTTTTCCAAACTGTAATTTCCGCTTGTTTTATAAATTTGCTGTTCTTTGTTTTTGCCAAAATCTTCAACTACAACGGTTTGACCTGTTATTAAAAAGTATCCTGCAATTTTTTGTGCTGTTTCAAGGTATCCTCCAGGATTGTCTCTTAAATCAAGAATTATACTTTTAGCATTGCTTTGCAATATTTGGTTTGCAGCATTATCAAAGTCTGTTGATAGAGATCCGCCAAATTGATAAATTTGTATATATGCAACATTGTCGTTTATAATTTTCCAATCCATTGCAGGAATTACTATGGTATCCCTAGTGATTATAATATCTTTTGTATCCTTCCAGCCATCTCTGTAAATTGTTAATGTAACATTGGTTCCTTTTTGACCTCTAATTAAATTAACTGCGCTATCTGCTGTCATATTGGCAGTGCTTTTGCCATCAATGCTTGTGATAATGTCTCCAGATTTTAAGCCAGCTTTTTGCCCAGGAGTGTCTTCTAGCGGAGCAATAACGGTTAGCTGGTCTTTTTTAATACCAACTTCAACGCCAATACCTTCAAACGAACCTTCAAGATCGTCAGTAAATTTTTTAGCTTCTGTAGGATTAAAAAAGGTTGTGTATGGGTCGCCCAAAGATTTTGTCATTCCTTCAATGGCTCCATAAGTAATCTTTTGATTATTGATATTTTCTGGATTTATAAAGTTTTGTTGAAGCTTGTTGTATGCGTCCCAAAAAAGAGAAAAGTTGATTGTGCTGGGCTGTTGCACACAATAAGCAAGCTTTGTATCTCCAATCCAAAGACCCAAACCAAACACAGCAATAAAACAAATAACCAGTGTTGTTGGGTAAACAAATTTATTTTTAAAAAATTCTATAATCATAAGTTTTGTAATCATTGTATCTTTATACCAAAAAAAAAGAGTCCAGGCAACATTGACATTTGTTTCAATAATGTAATAATGCCTTATCAAAGATCTTTATCAATCTGGAGAATAGTAATGGACGAAATTCTTAATGCGCCTATAATTGAAAAAATATTACCGCTTATTTTGCCAATTATTGTAGTTGGTTGTCTTTTCTTTATTATTGCGTTTGCGGCTTGGTTGGTAACCTCAGAGAAAAAAAGAAAAGAGAAAAAATGGAAAAGATTGCGCAAAAAAGCAATCAGGGCAAAAAAGAAGCGCCAGAAATTAGAAAAAAATAAAAAAAGAGAGACTGCTGCTCAAAGGTATAAAAGATGGTGTGAAATCAGAAAAGCAAAAAAAATTTAGGGTTAGATAATTGTCTAGCCCTTTTTTATATAAAAAAACAGGGGGCAGTTTTTTAGGCTGCCCCACAAGAGAAGAGTTGTTTGGAAAAATAAACGAAGCTGGATCGATTGGCTTCAGATGCGATTGTCAGGGTTATTGCCAGAATTTTACTGGCTATTGTTCTTGAGTCATTATGTGATTAAAGCTAACCACGATGCAAGAATCTTTTTGGTGACTACCGCATAAGTCCGCGAAACGGATTTGTTTGGGATGCCGCCAATAAGGGCACCCAGCCTAGGGAGCAATAAGAATTTTCCTCCGAAT
>Ga0172381_10006375_pt1 | contig 11822 bp, 8 predicted proteins | sample Leawel6488metaG_FD_119754 | JGI IMG/M metagenome (GOLD analysis project Ga0172381, IMG submission 119754) | Leachate microbial communities from a municipal landfill in Southern Ontario, Canada - Leachate well 64-88 metaG | ecosystem: Engineered > Solid waste > Landfill > Unclassified | place... | reverse complement strand
TCCCCAGGCTGTACTGGATGCGCTGGCTAAAGCCCCTCAATCCAACAGCGAAAGCACCATCATGAAACACAGTAACGCAGGAGATCAGGACACCAACTTTACCGTTGGCGACCCTTATCAGACCAGTGTTATCTGGGACTGTGCCGCATGGGGAACAACACAACGTTATACCAAATGGTATAATGACCTGCACACAAACCTAAGGGGTGCCGGAGTAGTTGATCCGCGAATGAGCAAGGTATTTCCTGCCCGCATGAGCAAGATCCAGGTAACTGATGCAGGAGAGATTCTGAATTACGAATGGAGCCGTGATGAAGGCGTAGACGTAATGTACGGATCCAGGAGGATATATGGAGCCCTTCTCAATGCAAGCGTAGCTTCTTCAAACGTTGCCAAAAACTATACCATAACCAACGCTCAGGATAAGGCTCAGGTTTTAGCATTCTTTGACCAGGAAGGATTCCCTTATACGGTTAGCGGTGATGTGGTAAGCGTTACCTACCCAAAAGGTTGTTTGTACATCAACACCAATGATTACAAACAGGTTATGGACCTGAATTACGTGAATATGAGAGCCCTGGCTGTTTCACAGACCGGCGGACGTGCGGAAAATGATATGTATTACTACCCCAGTTCTGCGTTTAATACAGTTGCCGGCACCGGTTCTTTCTGGGCGCGTCCCGACTCCGATTCGGACATCCTCACTTATCACGAAATGTGTTTCATTAAGGCCGAGGCTAACATGCGTTTGGGCAACTCCGCAGCCGCCTACACTGCTTATATGGATGGGATCAGGGCCAGTTTCGCACGTATGCAATCCAAGTTGCAAGACTGGTCTGCTACAGGCACAGCCAATCCCGACCAGCAACCTATGAACCAGGCCACTATTGATGCGTATATGGCCAGTGGAGCCGTAGCACAAAATGCCGGGGAACTGACCATGGCCGATATTATGTTGCAAAAAGTCATTGCTTTGGGTATCCATGTGGAAACATGGAACGATATGCGTCGTTTCAATTATGGAGCCGGAAACATCGGCAATTTCGGACAGGTTTATGTGAACTACGTAAGACCTGCTGAATTTACAGCGACCAACAAAATCCCGGGAACATCTCCCACACAGGAAAATTACTGGTTCCGCCGTTACAGCCAATGTTCACACGAAACCAACTACAACAAAGACAATGTGGAACTTTCAAACCCGCTTGCCCTGACTTACGCGAACGGGCCTATATGGAGTGATCCGGTATGGTGGGATAAAGCTGAATAATTATTCGTAATACTTTATGAACAGAGCGGTCAGAACAGGCCGCTCTTTTTTCCTTTTTATGGAGCTCCTTTCCAAATATTCAAAAATCTTAATTCCCGTTTTACTGGGAACAGGAGTATTCCTGTTTTTCTTCTTCCTCGCTCCAGGTCTAATTTGGTTCCAGGAGCAAAATTATCTGTTTCTTTATACTAAAGACTTTTTTCTGGATCATGTGATGCATCCGGGAGGTCTGGCTTCATATGCCGGCGCATTTTTAACACAATTTTATATTTTTGCCTGGTCCGGAGCATTGATACAGGCATTTCTTATTGTTCTGTTGCAACAAAGCGTCAGCAGACTGATGGAAAAAACCGGAGTTAATAATTCCTTTCAGATTCTGTCGCTTATACCTGCTTTGTTACTCTGGCGTTTTTCATGTGACCAGAATTACATAAACGGAGCCATAATTGCTTTGCTCATATCCCTGTCTGGTGTTCTGTTCATGGTTGAGAGACGAAATAAAAAAGGATATCTGCTACATACTGTGATCCTTTCCATAATATTGTACATGATTGCCGGTGGATCGTTTTTACTCTATCTGGCTTTTATCCTATATTTTGAATTCCGCAATAAAGGAAAAAATTACAAGCATAAAAAATCGATCATCCTGGTGACCTCAGCACTGCTTCTGGCAGCATGCCTGCCTGTGACAGCCTCTGTTTTTTCCCCGTATCCCCTACAACAACTTTTCCTGGGAATTGATTTTTACAGATACCCAAACGAAAATTTTTACTTACAATATGCTGCGTGGTTCGTGATTATTGGAACAGTGGTCCTGGCAGCCCGAATTCCTTTCAATAATAATAAAAATGGGCTATACCGCATTGTTTATATCTTTCTTATTGTTCTGATTCCATTTAGCGGATTTCTTTTTCTGCGTAAAGCCGTTAATCCAGCCCTGGAAGAAGCGTTGGAATACGATCATCTTGCCTGGGATCAACAATGGGATAAAATAATCCGGAAAGCCGGCAAAAAACCGCCTTCTACCTCAATGTCCATGACCTGTCTGAACCTGGCATTGGTTAAATCAGGAAAATCAGGGGATTTACTGTTTAATTATTTTCAAAAGGGAACAGAAGGGCTGTTTCCGGAATTTGGGGGAGATTTTACCTCACCACTCACTACGGCTGAAGTGTTTTATCACCTGGGGTTGATTAACGAAGCACAACATTATGTATTCGAGGCCATGGAAGCCATTCCTAACCACCGCAAAAGCGCCAGATGTCTACAACGTCTTGCCCAGACAAACCTTATAAATGAACAATATAATGTGGCACAAAAATACCTGGGCCTTTTGCATAAAACATTATTCTACAGGCACTGGTCCCGTAAGGCTACTTATGAGAACCATCCCGAATGGAACACTTTACAAGAATTCCGTCTCCCGGAAGACAGGATTTTCAGTTCGACCAATATGTCAACCGTATTGAAGGATCTGACAATTCATAATCAGAAAAACAAAACCGCTTTCCAATACCTGATGGCATACACCCTTCTGAATAAAGATTGGGAAAAGGCCGCTGAATATTTTACACTGGGTCAGCAACATTACTCTCTTATTCCCTGGGCCTATCAGCAGGCCCTGGCTTTTGAATGGTTTCAGAAAACAGGGAAAATCAACGAATCTCCGTGGGATTTGGATGAAAACATAAAAAAAGGATTGAAGGATTTCATGAACACCATGTTGCTTACTTCGGAAAAACAGGCTCATACGGTTTTGGAAAAATTATACAGGTATACGTATTGGTATTACCTGTATTTCATATTTTAGTCTCATGAAACGTAACTTTTGTCTATCCATTATATTGTTCTCCCTGCAAATTGTTACGGGATGCATTCCCAATGCAGAAAACCCCGTTACCTTAGATGGTATCCCAAAAATTTTTCCCGATTACACAAAAGTTACGATTCCCGCCACAATAGCTCCCCTGAACTTTACCCCTGAGGATAGTTCTTTTACAGCCGTAATTGCCGAGTTTTCAGGACCCCGGGGCACTTCCTTCCGGGAAAAAGGCAAAAAAAACATTGCCATTTCAAAAGCCAGGTGGGCACAATTGTTACAAGCCAACAAAGGAGACAGCATTTGTGTAAAACTTAGCATCCTGAAAGAAGACACGTGGATACAATACGCCCCTTTTCCCATATATATCAGCGAACATCCAATTGATCACGGTCTGGTCTACCGCCTGATTGCCCCCGGCTATGAACTTTATAGCAGAATGGGTATCTACCAGAGGAATTTGCAATCATACAAGCAAAAGACAATCCTGGTAAATACGCTGCTTCCCGAAACCTGTATAAATTGTCATTCGGTAAATCGCGGTGATCCGGATTTTTTTAACCTGCACCTGAGAGGACCACAGGCGGGAACCATTATCTTAAAAGACGGGGTTATGGAAGTCTACAATACAAAAACTCCGGAAACACTTTCCAACTGTGTATATCCTTACTGGCATTCATCCGGGCGTTTTATTGCATACTCTGTCAACACCACACGTCAAATGTTCCCTATGGATCCCGGGCAAAGAATTGAAGTTTACGACACAGCCTCGGATATTGTAGTTTTTGATACAGAAGAAAACCGTCTCATCTCTTCCAGACACCTTACCACAGAGGATTTTGAAACATTTCCTGCTTTTTCTCCGAATGGAAAAACGCTTTTTTTCTGTGTTGCCGATCAAAAAAAAATGCCGCAAGACTATAAAGAGGTCCGTTATGCTTTATGCAGCATTGCTTTTGATCCGGAAACCGCAACTTTCGGAACGAAGGTGGACACCCTTTTACATGCCCCTCTGATCCATAAAAGCCTGACTTTCCCAAGACCTTCCTATGACGGGAATTTTCTGATATTCACCCTGGCTGATTACGGGACATTTCCCATTTGGCACCAGGAAGCCGATCTGGGACTTATGGACCTGAAAACCGGGGAATGGCACCTGATGGAGGGAATTAACAGCCCCGGGGTGGATAGTTATCACAGCTGGAGCAGTAATTCACGCTGGATCGTTTTTTCCAGTCGCCGGGGAGACGGATTGTATACGCGTTTGTATTTCGCTTCCATAGATGAAGACGGGAACACCGGAAAACCTTTTTTACTTCCTCAAAAACATCCCGTAAGTTATTATTCAGAAACCCTTTTTTCATTCAATGTTCCCGAATTCATTACAGCTCCTGTGGATATGACCATGAGAAAAGTCGCAAAAAAAACCGCCCACAAAACCAATATGCAATGGGGCGGTCTGAAAGAAAGAGTGCAACCTATTGCGCCGTAAGGAATTTGAATAACGTCAGGGCTTCATCCGGATTGGAGTAATCTATGGCATGATCCGTGGCGTATTTTTCAATTAGCACTTTTTTCCCGGGGAAAAACCGTCTGAAATTTCTTTCAGTCAAAGCATATGCCTTCTTATTCCTAATCAAATATGCATTCTGATGAACGGTATAAGGAGTTGATTCCCCTGCCAAAAACCGGCCTCCGGTTGATACATTAAATCCTTCGCTTCTGAGGTTCCTTTTCTCTATGGGAACATTTGGCGATTTTTCCTCCCGGCCAAATGCTCCGTAACGCTTTTCGACTTCCAATTGAAGGTACTGCTCCACGCCAAACATGACGTTCCCGTCTGTGTGGAGTATCTGAATATAATGACCCAGTAAAGGAATAAAATAATTCCGGCCAATGGAAACAGCCGTTACCTGACTTATATCGGGAAAAATATCCGGATATCCTTCTTCATCCAAAAAACAAAGGGTAGAAGAAGCCAATAGGATATTCAATTGTCCTTTAAAAACAGTACCGTCCTCAAACTGGATAGTCCCGGTCATATAGGCCGGAAACATATAGATTTCCGTATACGGCCTGGTATTATCTATATCCGGAAACACAGGTTGTGCATGACCGGCTGTAAAGGCTGTGGTCATAAGAATTAGCAGGGTACAAAACTTTTTCATATCATTCCATTATCGCCCCTGCCACAATATTTGCTACCCGGGTACGCATACTTATGGCTTCCCCGTCATCGTAAGGATGGACCCGGTTGGCCAGCAATATGACCGCCGTATCCGATTCCGGATCAATGACCATACTGGTTCCGGTGTACCCCGTGTGCCCGTATACCGTGTTTGGATTGAACAGGTTCCCGTTCCAAGAGCCTGCTCTTCCCCAGCCTAAAGTGCGCCCAAAGGCAGCAACCTCCGCCGGTACCCGCGCCATGGCTTTCACCGTCAGGGGACCCAGTATACGTTTTCCGTTCACTTGCCCTCCGTTGAGCAGCGCCACCGCTATTACTGACAGGTCCGTAGCATTGGAAAAGACCCCGGCATTCCCGGAATTTCCTCCGTTGAGCAACCGTGCCAGCGGATCGTGCACTTTCCCGACCAACGGCAGACCGTCTTCCTGCAACTCAGTAGGAGCACATAAAGCCAGTGTTTCTCCCTGAGGCATGTATGTGGTATGGTGTAAGCCGAGTTGATCAAACACGTTTTTCTGTGCGTATTCCGCCAGTGTCACTCCGGTGATCTTCTCCAGAACATTCTGCAATGTAATGAAATTCAAGCAGCTGTACTGATACCCGGTTTTCGGTTTGAAATCCCTGGGACATTGACAAATGTACTCCATAAGACCTTCCGGGTTCGGGGATCCGTAACGTTCCATTAACTCCTGTGTGGGTCCGTAGGGAGGAAGCCCCGAAGTGTGAGTCATCAGGTCTTCTATTGTAATATTAACGTTTCTGCCCGTTTCGGGATCCGTCCATGGCTGAAAGCCGGTCAGGTACTGATCTACACGGTCCATCAAACGTAGTTGACCTCTTTCGACCAATTGCATAATGCTTAAGGTGGTCCCTACGCATTTGCTGACTGAAGCCAGGTCGAATACCGTTTCCAGCGTCATGGGGAGTGTATCGGGAACCAGTTGCCGGTTCCCGTATGCTTTCAGGTAGGCTATCCTGTCATGGCGAACAACGGCCAAAACGGCCCCGGGAATATTCCCGGACCGAATTGTTTCTGCTATCACTCCGTCAACCAATGCAAGATGCTCCGGGTTTAGTCCGACGGATTCCGGAGAAACCACCGGTATGGCCGAATGCACTGCCGGTTGGGTGCAGGCAGCTACAACCCACACACCCAGTATCAGAAAAAATAATTTAAATTTCATGATTTTCTATAATAAACCACGGTTGCGGAGTAAGGGAATTTCATTGGGTTCTGCACCGCGGAATCGGATGTATTGTTTCATGGGCTCATCCCAACCACCTTCGGTCAGGATGTATTTACGGAATTTCCCGGCGGTTTCCCGGTCAAAAATATCGCCTGTTTCCTTGAAAGCATCAAAAGCATCGGCATCCAGGATCTCTGCCCACAGGTAAACATAATACCCTACGGCATATCCCCCATTGAAAATGTGCGAGAAATACGTGGAACGGTAACGGGGAAGGATCTCGTCTATGAGTCCGTATTTTTTCAGGGCATTCTTTTCAAACTCATTCACATCGTATTCCTGCTCGTTACCGGCAGAGTGCCATTCCATATCAAGCAGTGCGGCAGCGATGAATTCCACTGTCATAAATCCCTGGTTGAAATGACTGCTGTTTACCAGCCTGTCAATGAGTTCTTGAGGCATAGGTTCTCCGGTTTCATAATGCAGGGCATATTCTTTTAACACGGCCGGCTGGATAGCCCAATGTTCATTGATCTGTGAAGGCAATTCCACCATATCACGGGGCAACGCGCCACAAATGCGGTCGTAATCCCCCCGTCCAAAGAACCCATCCAAAGCGTGACCGAATTCATGGAACAGGGTCTCGGCTTCATCCCAGCTTAAGAGTACGGGTTCACCGTCCACCGGGGCGGGGAAATTGGTGGTTACCGTTACCAGTGGAAATTGTTCGGTTCCATCGGCATTTTTCCTGTAACCGCGCAAACCGGAACACCAGGCCCCGGCATTTTTTCCCGCTCTTGTGGGATAATCCAGGTACAAAACGGCCAGATGGCTCCCGTCCCTGTCTTTTACTTCAAAGGTTTCCACGGAAGGATTGTAAAGGGGAATGTCTGTACGTTTTTCAAAAGTCAGCCCATAAAGATTGTTGGCCACGTAAAACAATCCGTCCCTGACGTTTTCCAGTTTCAGGTAAGGCTTGATCTCGCTTTCGTCCAGGTCGTATTTTTCTTTGCGCAATTTTTCGGCATAATACCACCAGTCCCAGCTTTCCAGCTTGAATCCGGCACCTTCGCGATCGGCAATTTTCTGCATGGCCGCAAGCTCTTCTTTCGCAACCCGCAAGGCCGGTTCCCAGACTCTTTCCAGGAAAGAAAATACAGCTTCCGGGGTTTTGGCCATGTTGTTGACCAGGACAAAATCAGCGTAGGTGTCAAAACCCAGGAGCTGAGCCCTGCGTACCCTCAGGTTGACGATCTTGCCTATGATCTCTTTGTTGTCTTTATCGTTGTTGTTGTCACCACGCATGTAATACCCTTTGTACAATTTTTCCCTGAGGTCACGGTTGTGGACGTATTGTAAGAAAGGTATCCAGGACGGTTTGTTGGGGGTGAAAATGTATTTACCTTCCATGCCCAGTGACCCGGCCAGGCTGGCGGCTGCACGAATATTGCTTTCGGGAAGTCCGGCAAGATCTTCCACATTGTCAACTACCATTTTGAAGTCGTTGGTCTCGGCAAGCAGGTTTTGACCAAATTCCAGGCTTAGATTGGAAAGCTGCGTGTTGATGTCTTTCAGCGTTTCTTTATCCTCAACGGAAAGTGCAGCTCCACCCCTTACAAAATCATCGAAATATTTTTCCAGGGTTCTCATTTGTTGGGCATCCAGGTTTAATGAATCCCGCTTTTGGTAAAGACAGTCAATTTTTTCAAAAAGAACGGGATTCAGCTGGATCTCGTTACGATGACTGGTCAGCTCGGGTGTGATTTCACGGGCAAGTGCCTGTAATTCTTCATTGGTGTCCGAACGGTTCAGGGTGAAAAAAGCAGCCGTAACACGGGAGAGAAGGTCTCCGGCCCTGTCATAGGCAGCTACGGTATTTTCGAACGTGGGATCTTCCTGATTGTTGACAATGGCGTCAATTTCCGCACGGTGTTGCTCCATGGCTTCCCGGATGGCAGGCATAAAATGCGCTGTCTTTATCTTATCAAACGGGGGAGTCTGGAAAGAAGTGTCATACTCCTGTAATAAAGGGTTGTTTTTCATTGGATTGGTTGAACAGGCCACTAAAAAGCCCAGTAAAAGGATTAGAATTGATTTTTTCATGGTTTATATGGGTTTTGGTTTTATTTTATTCGCAAAATCGGTTATCTCCGCGGCAAAATGTTCCCAGGTTAGGATTTCTTTTTCTTTTCGGATATTTTCCCTGAAAGGATTCCTGTCCATACTGAAAAATTTTCTTATGGCAAGCTCAATCGAGCGGGCATCCGTTCCTGCGGCTACCAGGCCGGTTCCCGGACCTTCTACAGCTTCAGCCAGCCCCCCGGCGGGAGTCACTATCAAAGGTACGTCATAATGATACGCCATGGCCGAGATCCCGCTTTGTGTGGCTGTACGGTAAGGCAGGATGCAGACATCTGCAGCAGAGAAAAAAGCGGGAACTTCCGAATCGGTAATATACCTGTTGAAAACCTTTACAGACGATGGATAGGGCAATGCCCGTATCTGTTTATCGTATTTTTCAAAACTCCCGTAACTTTCTCCGGCAATCACCAATTGATACGTATCTCCAAGGTCCGCGAAAGCCTCCAGCAGCAAATCCAGGCCTTTGTAATCCCTTATGAAGCCGAAAAACAACAACGTCTTTCGATCCGCATCCAGACCGAGTTGTTTTTTTGCCTTTGAAGCAGGTACGGGAGCTCCAAAATGATCGTACAGCGGATGTGCTTTCAGGATATACGGGATCTTCGGAGCCAGTAAAAGGATATCGTCGCGTACCGTACGGCTCATAGCAATACAGCCGTGGTTTTGCTTTAAAAACCAACGGGACAGGCCTTTATCCAGAAAAGTTCTCTCATGCGGAACCAGATTATCAATAATGGATACTACCGTGGATCCTTTATGCTTTAATTTACGGGCAACCAGGCCCAGAGAGGGGGCAAAAAAAGGCATCCAATAACGCATTAAAAGCAGGTCAGGCTTATATTTCAGTATTTGTCTTGCGGTACGGCAGTAGGAAAAAGGATTAACCGAATCCAGGACAGGCATACTTTCAATGTAAACGGCCTGATCGTCTTTGGGAATGCGTTGGGTTTTCCCGGGAAAAAGGACCTTAGGGTATTGCCTTTTGAAATTAAATGCTTTTACCTGATGGTTTTTTTCCAGTTCACGGTAAAGATTCGCATTAAACTGCGCAATCCCCCCACGATAAGGATAAAAAACAGATAAATAAGCAATTTTCATTTCATACAAAGTTAGTATAAAGTAATTATCTTTATGTTCCTGAAAACAAAAATCAAAGAAACCGTAATAGGCGTACAATACCTGTTTGTCGCTTTCGGAGCAACCGTTCTTGTTCCTCTTCTGGTCGGACTTGATCCCTCTATAGCATTGTTCTGTGCAGGAATTGGGACACTTATTTTCCATCTTATCACCAAAGGAAAGGTTCCTGTTTTTCCTGGCAGCAGTTTTGCCTTTGTTGCCCCTATCATCAAAGCCACAGGGCTTTGCGGAATGCCGGGAACCATGTCGGGAATTGCCGCTGTTGGTTTGGTTTATGCCCTGATGAGCCTGGCAGTGAAATTATGGGGTACGGGGTTTATCTCGAATTGGACTTTCCCTGGCTCCTACCGGGGTCAATATGGCAAGTACATACTGGTTGCTGGCAGGAGTATCACTTCCCGTTGCTGTATTGGTAAGTCTGTTGGGTAAAGGCATGCTTAAGCTCATTCCCATCCTGGCCGGTATTGTTGCCGGTTATGCGGTTGCCTGGATATTTCGGGGGATAGATACGTCAGCTGTAAAAGAAGCCACATGGATATCGCTGCCTTCCTTTGCCAGACCTTCCTTTTCATTTCCTGCCATTTTTTTCTGATCCCTGTTGCCATTGCTCCTGTTATCGAACACATCGGGGATATTTATGCCATAGGGACGGTGACAGGAAAAGATTATGTAAAAGATCCCGGACTGCACAGAACCATGCTGGGCGACGGAATAGCCTGCATGCTTTCGGGTATTGCCGGCGGACCTCCCGTAACTACGTATTCGGAAGTAACCGGTGCCATCACCCTGACCAAAATTTCCAATCCGTACGTCCTGTCCGTAGCTGCCGTTACGGCCATATTATTCTCTGTGATAGGAAAAGTGAACGCAGTACTATGCACCATACCCCAGGCCGTAATGGGTGGCATCATGTTGTTGTTATTTGGAAGTATTGCATCTATTGGGATAAACAATATGATTACCAACAGAATAGATTTCTCAAACACAAGAAATTTGATCATCGTTTCCCTCATCCTGACTGTGGGGATCGGAGGTGCTGCTTTATCTGTCGGCAATTTTTCCATGACCGGCATTGGATTGGCAGCTCTTCTGGGCGTTGTGCTGAATCTGGTGCTGCCGCGCGGCAGCAGTGGCACAACGCACACTTGATGTATTTGCCGGATCTGCTGATACTTAACAAAAAAGCACCCACCGGTGCTTTTTCGTTATTGTGCTGTTTTCAGCACCATGTATCAAATGTATGTCGCACTATTGGCGGGGTCCTCTATCCCTTCTTCCTCCGTCTCTGCGATCTCCGCCGCGACTATCCCTGCGATCTCCGCCGCGATTATCCCTGCGGTCTCCGCCGCGACGGTCCCTTCCACCGCGTCCTCCGCGCCTGTCAGATGGCATATTGCCAGTTCCTGCAGCAGATGCGGCTGTACCAATGTTGGGGGAAAGGTCACGTTTTCCGTATACTTCTCCGTTACAGATCCACACTTTGACACCCAGCACACCTACTTTTGTATGAGCCTCGGCCAGTGCATAATCAATATCTGCCCGGAATGTATGTAAAGGAGTACGGCCTTCCTTGAATAATTCGCGACGTGCCATTTCGGCGCCGCCCAGACGACCTCCTATCAAAACCTTAATCCCTTCGGCTCCCATACGTATGGTGGAAGCCATCGCCATTTTGATGGCACGGCGGTATGAAACACGACCTTCAATCTGGCGGGCTATGTTGTTGGCAACTATGGTTGCGTCCAGCTCGGGGCGTTTTACTTCAAAGATATTGATCTGTACTTCTTTATTGGAAATTTTCTTAAGCTCCTCTTTCAGTTTTTCTACCTCCTGACCGCCTTTTCCTATAATAATACCGGGACGGGCTGTATGGATGGTCACAGTAATGAGCTTCATGGTCCGTTCAATCACAACGCGTGATAAACTGGCCTTTGCCAGGCGGGTAGTAAGGTACTGCCTGATCTTGGCATCTTCGGCCAATCGTTCTGCATAACTTCCGCACCAGCTTGAATCCCAACCACGGATGATACCTATACGGTTACTGATAGGATTAGTTTTTTGTCCCATATTATGCTTCTT
>Ga0172381_10006374_pt1 | contig 11823 bp, 11 predicted proteins | sample Leawel6488metaG_FD_119754 | JGI IMG/M metagenome (GOLD analysis project Ga0172381, IMG submission 119754) | Leachate microbial communities from a municipal landfill in Southern Ontario, Canada - Leachate well 64-88 metaG | ecosystem: Engineered > Solid waste > Landfill > Unclassified | place... | reverse complement strand
TTTGCCAGAAAGCCACATCGCGATTTTTCTGAAGAAATTCAGAAAATGGCTCGTTCCGGAAAAACAGAGCTGGAGGCCAGAGATTTTTTAAAAAGAGAAATTCCCTGGAAATTATTCCAAAAAAATGAAAGCTCCAGACGGAAGCTTTGCTATGTGGTTTCCCTGTATCTGAAATTGTTCAGGCAGGTTGAGCAGGTAGTTAGCTCAGGTGAGCCTTGGTCTTATCCTGAGAATCAGAATTTTTTTCTTTTTGAGGAAAATGAAAATTTCCGTTCAAAACACACGCTCCGAAAGGGAGAATGTGTTGGAGGATTTTTTCCGCAGGACTAACATTTGAAATGTTAACCGACCCGAGACCGAGCTTTAAGCCCGGTCTTTTTTTTAATTAAAAATTTCAATAAGGGGTATTGGTGATAAAAACAGCTGCTTTTATTAGGCTTTTAAAACAACTTTTAGGGTTGAAAAAAATCTAAAAATTCGTTATACTGTCAGAAGTTTTTTTAATTTTAATTACGGTTATTTAGCTCAGCTGGTTAGAGCGCTGCGTTCACATCGCAGAGGCCAGTGGTTCAAGTCCACTAATAACCACCAATCGTTTATTGCCGATTGAATAACTCTTTTAAATAAGAGTTTCAATAATTATTAAACGGCAGCGATTAATAAAAATTTTTATGAAATTAATTTTCCGTTTGCTTTTTAACGCCGCCTGGATTCTGCTCGGTTCTTTTCTGATTGGGGGCGTAGAAGTTAGTAGTTTCTATATTGCTTTAATTGTCGCGGTTATTTTAGGCTTAATTAATGCCTTAGTTCGACCAATTTTAATTATTTTAACCCTACCGATTAACATTCTTTCTTTAGGTTTGTTTACTTTTATTATTAATGCTCTTCTGGTGTGGTTTGTTTCTAGTTTCATCCAAGGCTTTGCCCTGGCTGGTTTTTGGCCAGCTCTCTGGGTTGCCATTTGGCTATGGCTAGGATCCTTTATTACTAATCTTTTATTAACCGACGATTAAGCAGCGGTTGAATTAGAATATCTATCCATCAAAAATATTGTATGACTTATCAAGAGGCCTACGAGTACTTAGATTCGCTTCATAATTTGCCGCGCGTTTATCGCGGAAAAGGGAACTGGCAGAATACCCCCACTATTTTAAAGGGCATGCATACGATGCTGCACTTAGACGAAGACCCTCAGCTGAAAATTCCTCATTATATTCATGTTACCGGCACGAGTGGGAAGGGGTCAGTTTCTTTAATGATTAGTCGGATGTTAGTTGAACAAGGTTTTAAAGTTGGCACAATTACTTCGCCACATCCGACAAAAATTACTGAGCGTTGGCAGATTAATGGCCGCTCAATGACGGATAAAGACTTTGTTAAAACAATTGAAGAATTGAAACCGGTTTGGGATGCTTATATTAATCAGGTAAAATTTACTTTCCCTTCAATGGCGAGCTTAAATACTTTGATTGCTTTGCATTATTTTGCCAAGCAAAAAGTCGATTTTGCGGTAATGGAGGTTGTTTGTGGTGGCAAAAATGACAGTACTAACATTATCCCTCATAAAGATGTAGCGATTATTACTAACATTGGCCTCGATCATTTAGGGGTTTTAGGAACCAGTAAAGAAGTAATTGCTCTTAATAAATCAGGAATTATAAAGAAGGGTTGCGATGTTATTACTGCTGAAGGAAATCCTAAAATAATCCATATTTTGAAAGTAGCGGCTGCCAAAAAGAAAGCTCGTTCTTTTGAGGAGGTGGATGCTAGTCGTTATAGCTTTTTAATTAATGGCGAAGTTTTAAAGCATGGTTGGGGTGGTTTGGATTTTCGGCTTAACGGTGAAGAGTATCATATAAATAATCTTGGTTATCATCAGGTGGCTAATGCTCGCGTCGCTATTGCAGCGGCGAAAAAGCTGGGCTTGAGTCAGGCTGTGATTAGACGAGGTCTGGCTAACACGGTTTTTCCGATTCGCTTTGAAGTAGTTGCTCAAAAACCATATATTATTTTAGACGGCGCTCATAATCCCGATAAAGTTCGGGCGACAATCTCCAGCCTTAAAAGCTTAAAAGGTAAGTATAAGAAATTGCATCTCTTAATTGGCTTTTCTGACAATAAAGATCACAGTTCTTTTTTAGATGAGCTTTTGGCTTTGGAACCAAAGAGTTTAGCTTGTACGCGCTTCACCCAAAACATTTTTCGTAAAACCGCTGATCCTAAGAAGTTAAAAAATTCAGCTTTAAAGATAAACCCTCGTTTAAAGGTAGGTAGTTTCCTAGATCCTAAAGCTGCTTTAGCTTGGAGCCGGGAGCAACTAGGACCTGAAGATTTGTTACTGGTTACCGGATCAATGTTTTTATCCGGAGAGTTGCGCTCAATTTTTAAAAAAATTGAATAATTTAGAACTTTCAAGGGTAACTCTAAAAAAGCCGGCTTGGCCGGTTTTTTTGTTTTTATTGAGTATTTATTTTATAATCAAAGAGCAGTTATTTAGATTATGTTTACAAAAAATCTCTTAGGTGAATCTTGGCGCTGGGCTTTCCTTCTCCTGATAGTGATAGTGGCAATCTTCGTGAGAATTTTATTACCAACCGGTAGCTGGGAGTGTTACAATGGCCAGTGGGTAAAAAGAGGAAATCCGAGCACGCCTCAGCCAACCAGCACCTGTTTAGTTGCCGAGGGTCCTTTAAGCGAGTTGATTTCCGATACGGAATTAATTCTAGGAAATTATAATTCTATTGGTGAGGGAAATAGTTTAAGCCCGGACACTCCTTCGCTAGTGGAGGCAAAAATAATTCTTAAGACCCCGAGTGCAGAAGATTTAGTTCTTAGTCCTTTAGCGGTAACAGGATTAGCTCCTGACAGTTGGTTTTATAGCGGTGAGATTTTAGTGGAACTTAGAGATGATAAGCAACAACCGTTAGTAAAACACTTTGCTACCAAACAGCCAACTACTGACTCCGTTGCTGGCTACAGCCCCTTCGCCGCTTTAATTGAATTTGAGACAATGGCTGAAAGTGGCTATTTGATTATTTACAAAAACAATCTAACTAAGGTTGAGTCGGGCACCGTTAGCCAAGAGTGGCCCATTCTTTTTAGTCAGCCTAGATAATAGTTAAAGAAAAAAAGAAATAGTAGAAAAAATTATGAAAACTTTAAAATTTTATAATACTCTTTCACGAGAACTTGAAGAGTTTAAAGCGCTTGAGGCTCCCTTAGTCGGTCTCTATACTTGCGGCCCAACAGTTTATAATTATGCCCACCTCGGAAATCTGCGTACTTATTTATTTGAAGATTGGCTAAAGCGAGTCTTGCTCTACGCTGGCTATGAGGTTAAGCATATTATGAATGTCACTGATGTGGGGCATTTAGTTGGTGATGGTGATTTAGGGGAAGATAAAATGGAAGTGGGGTCAGCTCGAGAAGGACGGAGTGCTTGGGAAATAGCCGATTACTATTGGCAGGCCTTTCGTGATGATTTAAAAACCTTAAACATTGCCGAACCAACTCAGTGGGTTAAAGTAACTGACAATATTCCTGAGCAGATTGAGTTGATTCAACTTTTAGAAAAAAAAGGTTTTACTTATTTAACTCCAGATGGCCTTTATTTTGATACCGTTAAATTTCCTAATTATAATAAGTTATCTCATCTACATCTAGAAGATTTAATTGAGGGCGCGCGGGTAGAAAAAAATATGGCTAAGAAAAATCCCACCGATTTTGCGCTTTGGAAATTTTCACCAGCCGGAAAGAAAAGACAAATGGAATGGGAATCTCCTTGGGGGCTTGGTTTTCCCGGTTGGCATGTTGAATGCTCGGCAATAGCTCTTAAATATTTAGGCCAAAACCGAGACATCCATTGCGGGGGGATTGATCATATTAATGTTCATCATACTAATGAAATTGCTCAGAGCGAGGCGGCTACTGGTGAAAAGTTTTTTAACTATTGGCTGCATGGTGCTTTTTTAAATATTGTTGGCGGTAAAAAGATGGCTAAAAGTGTCGGTAATTTTTTAACATTAAAAAATGCTTTAGTGGAAAAGAAAATTACCCCTTTGGCTTTTCGCTTGGCGGCTGCTTCAGTTCACTATCGGAAGCCAATGGAATATTCTGAGGCCTCTTTGCGGCAAGCAGAGAACACTTGGCGTAATCTGTTGCGACAAGTAGCGGCTTTACCAGAAACGCCAGGAAAAATTAATGCTGCTTGGCAGGAAAGTTTTTTTCAGGCCATCGCTGATGACCTTAATCTACCTCAAGCATTGGCAGTGACTCAAGATTTATTAAAATCAAATTTAGCTGAAGCTGATAAACTGGCAACTGTTTTAGATTTTGATCGTGTCTTAGGTTTTGATTTAGATAAAGCTCGAGAGCTAGCCGACCGGGAGGTTCCGCTAGAAGAATTAAATCCCGAGATAAAAGAATTGGTTTTGGCTCGGGAGACAGCGCGGGCAAGCCACGATTTTGTAAGCTCTGATCGTCTGCGTGAGGAGCTGCGTCAGCGCGGTTACGCGATTGAAGACTCAAAAGAAGGAATGAAAATAATCGCTTTAGATTAAGCCATGTCTCAAAAAATTAAAGAAAAAATAAAAAAAGCTCCCCCCTCAAAGATTGATTCAATGGAAGCTAAGTCACGTTTAAAGGCGGCCAATAATTTTTGGGCGCAACTGCCGCGCCCGATTTTGGCTCAGGCCCCTTTAGCCGGTTTTACGGATTCTCCTTTTCGGCAGATTGTTGTTAGTTTTGGAGCAGCAGTTACTTATAGCGAGATGATTTCAGCGGCCGCTCTTTTTTATGATTCATCGGAAACTTATCGTCTATTAAAATTTAGCCCCGAAAAAGAGGGAAAGTACGTCGTTCAATTATTTGGAGCTGAGCCCGAACACTTTGCGGTGGCTGCCCGCTTGGTAACTGAAAAAATAAAACCAGCCGGAATTGATATTAACTTTGGTTGTCCGGTGCCTAAGGTTACCAAGCAGGGAGCGGGAGCAGCCTTAATGGCTGATTTACCTCGCGCTCGCGCGGTTGTTGAAGCGGTTTTAGCTAATACAGATTTGCCAGTTTCCATTAAAATTCGAAGTGCCTCTGGCACCGTCAGTGCTAAGGATTTTTTAGAATATCTTAAAGATTTACCAATTGCCGCTTTAATGATTCATGGCCGGACGCGCAAGCAGGGTTTTGCTGGGCCAGTGGCGCTTACGGCAATTAGAGAAGCAGTCACTAATTTTTCTGGACCCGTTCTTGCAAATGGGGGGATTAATTCTTTAGCTGAAGCTAATAACTTATTAGAGGCGACTGGGGCGGCTGGTCTTGGTTTGGGGCGAGGCTCCTTAGGGCGCCCTTGGCTGTTTAGAGAAATTATTAATCAGCAGGAAGAAAAACTTCTCTGGCCAGAAATTGCCGCCTTGATGTTAACTCAGGGACGACTAACTGAAGAGTTAAAGGGGGCTGAGGCTTTCCCAGAATTACGCAAACAATTATGTTACTATGTTCAAGGCGTGCCCGCCGCTAGCAGTATTCGATCGGCAGTTGTTAAAATAAATAATTATTCCGATTTAAAAAATCTTTTAGAACCGATTATTAAAAAAGAAAATTCTCTTTAAATATGATTTTAAGAATAAATACGACCATCCCTGACACTATTAATATTTCCTTGTTAAAAGAAGGTCAGGTTTTTTTACTTAAAGATATTTTGGCACCCCGGGCTCAATCTGAAAATTTATTGCCGGCAATTATCGACATTTTAGCGGAGGCAAAAGTTTCCTGGCCAGACTTAAGTGGTATTCAAGTGGTGGTTAAAGGGGGCTCATTTACGAGCTTAAGAATTGGAGTTTTAACCGCTAACGCTTTAGCCTATGCGGCTAATTTACCCTTGCAAGCTGTTGGGGTTGATGGTGAAGATTTATCAAAAGATAATTTAAAAAAATTTTTAAACCACAAAATCGCTGTTCCAGAATACGATGGGGAGCCTAATATTGGTCAAACAAAAAAGAAGAGTAAGCAGGTTTCTAATTGAGTTATCCACAGTAAAAAAACAAGTATTTTTTGAGTCACTTATCCACAGTGATTTTTTTTGTTCTAAAATTAGCCAATATAGATTAAAAAGGGAAGTCTTTTTTTGTGTTGACCCGGGTAGTGGCCTGGTGTATAATTGGGGCATAAAGTCAAAAAGTGGGGAAAGGAGGGGAATTCCTTCTGGCCACCAAAAAGCAAACTTTATGTTTATCGGTGAATATCAGCACAACCTAGATGACAAAGGACGCTTAGCGATTCCAGCAAAATTTAGAAGCGTCTTTAAAAAAGGAGCAGTCGTAACCAAGGGTTTGGACAACTGCTTGGTTTTGTATTCAGCTGAACAGTTCTCGGTAATCGCTAAAAAATTTGCGGCCCTCCCTTTAAGTCAAGCGCGAGCACGCGCCTTCTCTCGGCATATGTTGGCGGGAGCAATGGATGTTGAATTTGATGTTCAAGGACGAATAACCCTACCAGAATACCTCCGTCAGTTTGCGAGCGTGAAAAAAAACGTTATCATCGCTGGTTTATATAATCATTTAGAAATTTGGGATGAAGGGGCTTGGCAGAAATATAAAGCCGATGCCGATAAGCACAGCAATGAGATTGCCGAGCAGTTAGGAGATTTAGGCATTTAAAAACATGAGTTATTCCCATCAAGCAGTTTTACTGGAGGCGGTTCTTTCTTATTTAGAGCCGCAAACAGGTCAATGGTTTATTGACGGGACATTGGGTGGGGCTGGTTATACTGAGGCTTTAGCCGCTGCGGTTGGTCCGAGTGGCCAAGTCTTAGCTCTTGATTTAGATGATTTGGCTCTAGAGAATGCCCGCCAGAAAATTTCTGCTGCCGGCCTAAATAACGTTTCTTTAGTTAAAGGTAATTTTCGTAATTTGATAACTATTGCTCAATCTGAATTTGGTCAAGAGCAAAAATGGTCTGGTTTAGTTTTAGATCTCGGTTTATCTTCAGCCCAGCTGGCCGATCAGAATCGTAGCTTTTCATTTCAAGGTGACCGTCCCCTAGATATGTCTTTCGGTGGGGAAGAGACAGCGGCTGTTAAAACGACGACAATCGTTAACCGTTATCCGCTAGCGAAATTGGCAGCAATAATCTCGGAGTACGGCGATGAACCCCAGGCTTGGAGTCTAGCTAAAAAAATTGTTCGCGCTCGTAAAAGAACAGAGATTAAAACTACGGCGCAACTCTTAGAGGTTACCGGCTTAAATCGTCCTTCTAGAGAGAAGCTTCATCCAGCCACTAAATTGTTTCAAGCTTTGCGGATGGAAACCAACCAGGAGAAAGCCGCTCTAGAAGAAGTGTTGACTGCTAGTTTGGAATTATTAGCTCCCGGAGGAAAATTGGTTGTTGTTTCTTTTCATAGCGGAGAAGATCGGATAGTTAAAGAATTTATAAAAAGAGAAAGCCGAACCTGTATTTGTCCACCGACCGCTCCCGCTTGTATTTGTAACCACCAAAAACAGCTTATCTCCTTAACAAAAAAACCAGTGATTGCTGATTTAGCTGAAAACAGCCGCAACCCCCGGGCCCGCAGCGCTAAACTCCGGGCGGCGATTAAAATTTGATAATTTTTAAATTTGAATAGGTTAACAATAATTTTATGACGGCTTTTATCATCACTAAAAAATCCAATTATCTTACCGGTCAGGTAAAAATTGAACGTCGCTTAAATCTCCGTTTTTTTAATTTGATTTTTGGTTTTATGATTTTAATCCTAGGCACCGTTCAGTTAGTGGTCGTGAACGATTTAGCCGTCAAGGGTTTTACGATTAGAGAGCTTAAGACTGAAGCGGCCAAGCTCGAGAGCGAGTTGCTTGATCGTGAGGCTCAAGTGATGAAAATGCAGGCTCATCAAGAATTAAATAGTCAAGTTGGTCGTTTAAACATGGTTGCGGTTGGAGAAGTTGAATATTTAACAGTAAATGATAATAACGCTTTAGCCAAAAAATAAGAAAGGACGATTTTACAAAGCAGAAGTTTTTGGCTGAGACAAGATTAACATGTGGCGCAAAGACGAGAAACAACAGAAGAAAAAAAAAGAGTCCGCAGATAATAATCGCCTGGGTTTAGTAGTAGCGATTATTTTTTTATTGGCGGCCGCTTTAATTAGTCGTCTTTTTTATTTACAAATTATAAAACATGATACTTATCGCGCTCTAGCGGCTAATCAGCACGAATCTTCCGGTGAGTTAGCAGCCGAGAGGGGAAAAATTTTAATTACCGACTCTCTTGATCGCGCCGAAGGCACTTATGCCTTAGCGACTAATAAAGATTTTTATTTGATTTTTGGAGTTCCGAAAGATATTGAAGACCCAGCCTTCATGGCTGAGCAGATATATGAATTTTTTGATGCGGCGACTGTCTTAGAAGAAGTGGAAGAGGCAATTGGGACAACCACGCCAACATTAGAAAATGAAAGTTTAGCTGATAAGATTAAGCGTTTAAATGATGATGATAGTTTAGATGCTGAGACGCGGCGTTTAGAAATTGATGAGGCGATTCGTTATGAGCATCATCGTCAGGAGGCTGCCGAAATTTTAGGTGAAACGGTTACCGCTAAAGAGCAATTAATTGCCACCAAGAAGGCGGTCATTATAGAAAAATATCAAACAAAACTCAGCCGTCCTGGTGGTCAGTATACGGTTATTCGTAATAAAGTTAGCAATCAAACCCTGCTTGATTTTTATGCTTTTATGAATAATCGCTTAGCTTCTTCAACCGCCTCTTCAACGGTAATAATTAAGCCAGACGATTTAATGATTTCTGTTGGCCAGGTTATTAATCGTGAAACTGAGGAAGCCGTTAAAATAAAAGGGTTTAGCTTTGAAACAAAAAAATTCCGTTATTATCCAGAGGAGACCCTAGGTTCACAGTTGCTTGGTTTTGTTAGCTATGCTGATAGTAATGCTTCTGGTCGTTATGGCTTGGAACAATATTTCAATAAGGAATTATCAGGTACAGCTGGTTATTATAAAGGTGAATTTGGTAATAACAATTCAGTTATTGTTAATGATCGTGAATACACGGAGCCAACCCCTGGCGTCGATATTGTTTTAACAGTTGATCGGAGTCTCCAATTTTTTGCTTGTGAGGAATTAGAAAAAACTGTGAAAAAATTTAATGCTAAAGGGGGCACAGTTTTAGCAATGGATGTAAAGACGGGAGCAATTTTAGCAATGTGCTCTGCTCCTAATTTTAATCCTAATAATTATGGAGAAGTAAAAGATTTATCAATCTTTAAGAATCCAGCTATCACTGATCAATATGAGCCTGGATCAGTTTTTAAAGCAATAACAATGGCCATTGCTTTAGATCAAGGAAAGGTTACTCCAAATACGATTTATCACGACTCGGGCGAAATTTATATTCAAGGCTGGTCGAAGGCAATCCGTAATTCAGATTTTTCAACTAAAGGTGCACACGGTGATGTTGATATGAATTATGTTTTAGAAAATTCTTTAAATACCGGCGCGATTTATGCAATGCGGCAGGCGGGGGCGGATGTCTTTGCTAACTATGTTGAAGATTTTGGTTTTGGCAAGCGAACGGGAGTTGAATTAAGTGGTGAAGCTTTTGGAGATATTAATAATTTGAAACAAAAAAGAATTAAAGATATTGATGCGGCCGTTGCTTCTTTTGGCCAAGGGATATCGGTTACTCCTTTGCAGATGCTCTCCTCCTATCAAGTTTTTGCAAACGACGGTTACCTAATGAAACCCTTCATTGTCAAAGAGATTCGTCGTCCTGACGGACAGGTGCTTGTAACGAGTCCAGTTCGTGAGCGTCAGGTGATTTCTACTAAGACAGCAACGACTATTTTAGGAATGCTTGGGAATGTTGTCGTAACTGGTCACTCTAAGAAGGCTGATATCTCCGGGTATTATATTGGTGGTAAAACTGGCACCGCCCAGATTGCTGTTGATGGTCAATATATTAAGGATCGTTATAATCATACTTTTGTGGGGATTGCGCCGATTGATAACCCTCGATTTGTCTTATTAACGAGAATTGACAGCCCTGAAGGAGTGCAGTACGCTGAAGGTTCGGCCTTGCCTCTTTGGACGGAAATAACCAAGTTTATGCTCCAACATTATGAAGTTCCAAAGAGTAAATAATAATTAACTATATGCGGGCGTTAGTAAAAATAACTTTAAAATTTTTAGCGAAGCGTATTTTGCGAAAATATAGCCCTCAAGTGGTAGGCATTACTGGTAGTATTGGTAAAAGCAGTGCTAAAGAAGCGGTCTACCAAGTTTTAGCATCTCAGTTTCGGGTACGGGTAACCGCTAAGAATTACAATAATGAATTGGGTGTCCCCCTGACAATTATTGGGCGTGAATCAGGCGGCAGCTCAGCTCGGGAATGGTTGGGGATTTTTTTCTACGCCCTTGGTTTGGTTTTTAAGCGCCAGACTGACTATCCAGAAATTTTAATTTTAGAATTAGGGGTTGACCGCCCTGGCGACATGGCTTATCTTTGCTCAATTGTCACTCCTGAAGTTGGGTTGGTAACAGCCGTTTCTTATGCTCATCTAGAATTTTTTGGCACGATTAATAATATTAAAAAAGAAAAGCAGGTTTTAATTGAGCGGGTGAATAATAAGGGTTTATCAATTTTGAATTATGATAATGAGTTGACTCGAGAAATGATGGCTGTTAGTCGAGCCCGGGTTTTAACCTATGGTCTAAGCGAGAAAGTTGATTTACAAGCTCAAGATATTGTTTATAACTTTGAAAAAGGCGACTATGATTTGTCGGGCATTCATTTTAAATTAAGTTACGATGGAGCAATTGTGCCGGTGTTTATGAAAAATGTTTTGTCGGAGCCAGCTATTTATGCCGCTCTAGCTGGGGCGGCGGTTGGTTTGCATTTTAAACTTAATTTGGTAAGCATTGCCGCGGCCTTAAATAATTTTAATCTTCCGCCAGGACGGATGAATCTTCTGGCTGGCTTTAACCATAGTTTTATTATTGATGATACTTATAATGCTTCGCCCGATGCAGCGGTGGCAGCTTTAGATATTTTAGCCCGCTTGAAGGTCGCCCCGACTAGTAAAAAATATGCTGTTTTAGGTGATATGCGTGAGATTGGCGATTTCACTGAAGCCGGTCACCGTTTAGTTGGGAAAAAAACTGCTCAGTCCGGAGTTGATAGTTTGTTGGTGATTGGTGAATGCGCCCAATTTATAAAAGCGGGTGCCCTTGAGGCCGGATTTCCAGCCGAAAGAGTACAGCTTTTATCAACTTCAGAAGAGGCGATTGCTTTCATTAAACCTTTAATTTCTCATGGCGATGTTATCTTAGTTAAGGGGTCGCAGGCGATGCGCTTAGAAAAAATAGTCAAAGAAATTATGGCTGAACCAGAACAGGCCGACTCACTCTTAGTGCGTCAAGGGCCGGGCTGGAGCAACTAAAATTATTATTAATTTACCTGAAAAAACCGCCGGAAAGGGCGGTTTTTTTGGAGTTTTTAACTTGCTTATTGAAAAGGTCTGATTTATAATAAACGCAGCTGATTTTTAATAAATATTTATGAAAATTTTGATTATTGGCAGTCGCGGCGCTTTAGGCCAACAGTTGAGTAAAATTATTTCTCAAGGAGGTGATGATTTATTGGGTTGGGATTTCCCGGAAGTGAGCTTAACTGATCTTGGGGCTTTAACAGTCAGACTTGAGTCTCTAAAACCCGATTTAATTATTAATGCCGCTGCCTATAATGCGGTTGATAAATGCGAGCAAGATCCTGTTGAAAAAGAATTAGCTTTTACTTTAAACGAAGCCCTGCCCAAGACT
>Ga0172381_10006373_pt1 | contig 11824 bp, 11 predicted proteins | sample Leawel6488metaG_FD_119754 | JGI IMG/M metagenome (GOLD analysis project Ga0172381, IMG submission 119754) | Leachate microbial communities from a municipal landfill in Southern Ontario, Canada - Leachate well 64-88 metaG | ecosystem: Engineered > Solid waste > Landfill > Unclassified | place... | reverse complement strand
TTTGTACGTAAAGCAAAGCTATACCATGGCTGAAATGGGAACCGGTTACGAACCTCCGGTTGTAGGATACGTCGAGCCCGTTCCGGAGTTCTATGCCCGGCTTCTCACCTTGACCGAGATGACTAACAAGGGGCTGAAAAGCTTGGTTCCCGAGGAAACCCTGGAGGACCTCAGGATAGAGACCGTCTTGGAAAGATTTTCTGAAATATTAACCGAACTGATGGACATTTCTAAAAAAGAGCTGAACAACGAAGCCCTTGCGGAAGAAGAGTATATGTTTATTAAAGAATTCGGAAAAACATCTCAGTATCTCATAGAAACGGTTTCCGGCGGAGACGTTGATCCTGATGTATTTAAGACAGTTATGGTAGCCGATGTCCATACCGACGGCAACACCGAAACTGTTTTGGAAGAAGGCGTGGGATATATTAAAACCATGCTGGTAGCTTATAGACATCCCGATGGCCACATTTTAGTAGGAGCAGGGCCCGTTTTCAGCTACTACGAATTCAAGCAGCCAATGGAGGACAGGCTGACAGACGAAGCCTGGAGAGAAATGCTAGATGGCGTTTCTCCTGAAGAACCGGAGTGGACTAAGTCTTTTTCCGAATAACCGATAGCGTTAATGCTGAAATCATACTTGAAATATAGAAAATACCTGAGCTTTATTTTGGTTTTTCTAATGGTATTCCTCTTCTACCGACTGGAATGCCCCTGCCATCGGTGATAGCGCTGGGAGTGGTTTTTCCGAGTCCGGCCGAACTGGGCATAGATTTCAGGGAAACGATATTACAGGGGACAATGGGTAGCTAAAGAAAATCTATATGAATATCAAAAAGTTTTTCATTATCATGGCCATTTTTCTTGCGGGTTTGCTTGCCGGAGGATATTTGTTCAGGGACACTCAGCCTAGATCCTTTTTAAATTTTGACGATTGCGGACAGGGCTGCTTAGGACCGAAAGAATTTCTTGGCTTGCTCGGTTCGGCGGGCGTTCAGCAAACCCCCGACCTCATACCTTTCGTGGTGGCAGAAACCGATAAAACAATAGTAATAGAAGCACCCTTCCCCAAAGCCTCTATTCATTATGTGATAATACCGAAGAAGGATATTAAAGACATAGCTGATATTTCAGATGAGGACAGGGAATACTTAATTGACGCATTTGCCGTATTGGGCGGGATAATAAGGGATAAAAATCTCACTTACTATAAGTTGTACACCAACGGTCCGCGCTATCAGACGGTAAATTATCTGCATTTTCATTTGTTGGCTGACTAACAGCAATCAGCGGCATTGCTGTACTGACAATTAATCTAATCAAGGCCGCCGAAATGCAATAGTATTAGGCGGCTTTTCCTTTTTTATTGATTGTTTTTCCCAAAAATATATAATAAATCAAGATGAAATAAATTCAATTATCATGGAGAACAAAGAACAATACAAAGCAATCAAAGAATTCGTGGAAAGGAATTTCCAGCACTTTAACGCTGCCGCGGTCAAGGACGCCTCAAGGGCGTACGTCCAGTATATTAAAGATGGCAACAAGATTTTTTTGGCTATGGCAGGAGCTATGAGTACGGCTGAGCTGGGAATGACCTTGGCTGAAATGATACGCCAGGATAAGATTCATGCCATATCCACTACTGGTGCCAACCTGGAAGAGGATATTTTTAACCTGGTCGCCCGCGACTTTTACAAAAGAGTTCCGGATTACAGGTATTTAACAAAAGAGGATGAGGAAAATCTGTTAAAGCAGCATCTAAACAGGGTGACAGACACTTGTATTCCCGAGGAAGAGGCGATGAGGAGGGTAGAGGCCGCCATTAAGAAGTACTGGAAGAAGGCCGAAGAAGAAGGTAAAAGATATTTCCCTTACGAGTACATTTACCAGGTGATAAGGGGGGGTGACCTTAGGCAATACTACCAAATAGACCCCAAGGATTCCTGGGTTATTGCCGCTTATGAAAAAAACATCCCTATATTCGTCGGAGGGTGGGAAGATTCCACGCTTGGCAACGAAATTGTCGCCGATTTGAAAATGGGCAATCTTAAAAGCACGAATATTGTTAAAACCGGATTGGAAGCGATGGCCGCGCTCATAGATTGGTACAAAGAGAACACTAAGAACGGTTCTGTGGGTTTCTTCCAAATAGGCGGAGGAATAGCCGGTGATTTCTCCATCTGCGTTGTGCCCTTGTTAGAGCAGGATCTTTTCCAGAAAGATATAAAGAAATGGGGCTATTTCTGCCAGATTTCTGACAGTACGACTTCTTATGGTTCTTACAGCGGAGCAGTGCCTAATGAGAAGATTACCTGGGGCAAGCTAAGCAAGGAAACACCGAGCTTCGTCATTGAAAGCGACGCTACCATCGTCGCCCCGTTAATGTTCGCTTATATATTGAGCGAGTGAGATTATTTAGGTGGTCTTGGGGCGACCGAGACATGCTCGAATCCAGTCCCGTAGCCATTTAGTCGTAGTATTTTAAAAATAAATAAGGAGGTAACGAAATGTTCGGAGTAGCAAAACGACTGAAGAGAATGATGGGGATTTGCACCTGCACGAAAGTGTGCGATTGCGAAAATCCGCCGCCGGATGATTGGGACGGAAAAGAAGGCATATATCATGTCAGCAATGAATGCCCGATTCATAACATAAATCCGCGGCCCAACCCGGAATGTCCGGTCCACGGAGTATAGTTCATAAGCGGCCTGAAACAAGGTCGCTTTTTATTTCTTCGCAGCGCTTTTTCCGGCCAAGTACCCGGTACTCCAGCAGAGCTGGAGGTTATAGCCTCCGGTAGGGCCGTGAAGGTTGATTGTCTCTCCCGCTAGGTAAAGGTTGCTTATTATCTTCGATTTCATCGTCTTGGCGTCTATTTCTTTCAGGGATACGCCCCCTTGGGTAATAATGGCGCTGTTGAAGTCTAAAAGTCCGCTTGCCTTCATTTGCATCCCTTTGAGCAGCTTTACCAGGTTTTGGCGCTCTTCTTTTGTAATTTCGTTTACTTTCTTTTCGGGGTTGATGCTAGACATTTCAACTACTATGGGGATGAGCTTCTGGGGCAGCAAGTCCTCCAATGAGTTTCTAAATAGCTTATTACTGTGTTTTTTAAAATCAGACTGGAGCCTTTTATCCAGTGTTGCAATATCCAGGGCCGGCTTTAAATCCAAAACCATTTCCACTTCGCCCTTCTCCAGAAGTTCTCCGATTTTAGAGCTTAAGTCCAAAACTATGGGACCTGATATTCCAAAATGAGTAAATATCATTTCCCCGAAGCGGGAATCCTGTTTTCTGCCGTTTTGTAAAACATCCAGCCTGATGTTCTTCAGGCTCAATCCCTGAGCCCTTTTAGGCCAGGCCTCTTTTACTTTTACCGGCACCAGTCCCGGCCTGAGTTTTTCAATCTTGTGCCCCATGCTTTCCAGCCAGCGGTATCCTTCTCCCGTGGAGCCGGTGCCGGGGAAGGATTTTCCTCCGGTGGCGAGGATATAATTTTTAGCTTTGATTTCCTGTCCGTTCTTTAGGACTATTTTCGATATTTTGTTTTCTTTTACGGCTATCCTTCTGACTTCAGAGTCGGTCCATATTTCAACCTTGCTTTCTTTAAGGTAGCCGAGCAGAACTCTGAGAACGCTGCCCGAACTATTGCTCTTTGGAAAAACCCGGTTGCCTCTTTCTATCTTGGTGGCCATTCCTCTTTTGTTGAAAAAGCTGATTGTCTCCTGGACTCCGAAAACAGAAAGAGGGGATAAAAGGAAAGCTCCCTCTTTGCCGTATTTTTTAGCCATTTCCTTGGGATCGAATTCGGCTTTGGTGAAATTGCTCCTGCCTCTTCCGGTAATCAGAAGCTTTTTACCCAGCCTTTCGTTTTTCTCTAGAAGCAAAACTTCAGCTCCTTCTTGGGCCGCTTTTCCGGCGGCTGTCATGCCTGCCGCTCCTCCGCCGATTACGATAACGTCGTATGTATGTTCCATTACTCAAAAATACCTTTATTGCGGGAAAAACACAAATCTTAATTGCCCACTATTGACAAGTTATCTGTTTTATACTATACTGGAATTGTAATTGAATCTCATAGTTTACCTCAAAAGAACCTACGAGACCAACCGGTCTTTTTTTATTTGTAACAGCCGGCTCTTACGAAATTAACGACATGAGAAGTTTCAACAAAAGAATGCCGCGAAAGCGTTTATTCCAATCACACTACAAAGATGCAGCGTCGGTTGGCTTTGGACGCAGGAAGCCCATGGGCGGACGCCAGAAAACAATAGATCCCGCCAGGTTTATCAATAAAGCGGTTCAGGTAGGGGAAACGGAAGTTTTCGTCCCCCAGAACCAATTCAGAGACTTTAAAATCGATCGCCGGCTGGTGGGCGCGGTGGAAGCCAGGGGATACCAGGCTCCCACCCCCATTCAGGACCAGATCATCCCTCACATTACAGAGGGATCTGACGTGGTCGGAATAGCCGATACCGGTACCGGCAAGACAGCTGCCTTTCTGCTGCCTCTTATAAGCAAAATCCTCAGGGATTCGAGGGAAAAAGTTTTAATCATTGCCCCAACTAGAGAGCTCGCCATTCAGATTGATGCGGAGTTCAAGCAATTTACCAGGGGAATGAGAATCTTTTCCGTTTGCTGCGTAGGAGGCGTCGGCATAGGCAGGCAAATTTCAGATCTTCAAAGAAGTCACAACTTGATTGTTGGAACCCCAGGGAGGATAAAAGACCTCATGGGGAGAAGGATGATTAATCTGTCTTTATTTAACAGTGTTGTTTTAGACGAAGCAGACAGGATGTTTGACATGGGCTTCATCAATGACACCCGCCTTATCATGAGCGGACTGCCGAAGACCCGCCAAACGCTTTTCTTTTCAGCGACTATCTCCAGGGATATAGAAAGGATTATCGGGGAGTTTACCCAGAATCCTGTCAGTGTCTTTCTTAAAACCAGAGACACCTCCCAGAATGTCGATCAGGACGTTGTCAGGATAGACCGGGGAAAGAACAAATTGGATGTCCTTAACGAGCTTTTAAGCCAAAAGGAATTCAGCAAGGTTCTTATTTTCGGCCGAACCAAGCACGGAGTAGAAAAGCTTTCAAGAGTGCTTTACCGCAACGGATTCAAAGCCGAATCCATTCACGGGAACAAGAATAATTCCCAAAGGCAGAGAGCCTTGGGCATGTTTAAAGACAACAGGGTAAGGATACTGGTTGCCACTGATGTGGCTGCCAGAGGAATCGACGTTGCAGACATAAGCCATGTTATCAATTACGACGCTCCCGCAACCTACGAAGACTACATTCACCGCATCGGCCGTACGGGAAGATGCGACAAAAAGGGAGTAGCTCTTACATTCGTGGAATAAGGAACGTAAGACCGCCGACACCGGCGGTTTTTTGTTTGGAAAAGATGCCTTATCCCGCGTATTTTGCTAAAATATGTAAATGAAAAGAAAAAGCGCTTTATTGATTTTTGCGGCTGCGGTTGTTTTGGCTGCAGCAGCAGGATGGTTTTTTGGCAGCCCTTCGGAGGAGGCTAGGGCATGTTTTAAAGACAATTGTTTTTCAATAGAAATAGCTTCTACTCCAAAAGAAAGAAGCACGGGATTGATGTTCAGGGAAAGCTTGCCAAAAAATGAGGGCATGCTGTTTGTTTTTGAAAAAGAGGGGAGCTATTCTTTCTGGATGAAGAACGTTATCATCCCTCTGGATATTATTTGGATGGATAAAGAGGGCAGAGTTGCTTATATTGCAGAAAACCTCCAGCCCGATTCCGGCCTTCATTACGAAACCGTAAATCCCGGCCAAAGGGCTAAATACGTATTGGAAATAAACGGCGGTCTGGCGGCCCAAATCGGATTAACCGTCGGGGATATGATAGAAATAAAATATTAATATGAACTTAGGGATACTCCTCATACTGATTACCTTATTCGGATATGCCAGCAATTGGATTAACTGGCAGTTTTTGAATTACAAGCTGGTGCGCCTGCTGTATTTCCTGGGTTCTTTCGTCCACGAGTCCTCTCATGCCGTTTTGTGCTTGCTGACCGGAGCTAAAATAAAGGAGTTCAAGGTTTTTTCCAGACAGCCCAGAGTAGTCCATTTAGAACCTAAGCTTCCCTTATTGGGAATGCCCCTGATATCCCTGGCTCCGCTGTTCGGAGGATCGGCCTTCTTATTCCTTCTCAACCGTTTTTGGCTGAAAGATTACTTCATTATTTCTAAGATATCGGAATGGCAGGAAGCGATTTTTCTCCCATTCGATCTGCTGTCCCAGATTAATCTGCTGGAATGGCAGAGCTGGGTGATGATTTTCATATTCCTGAACGTGGGAGCTATGATAGGGCCATCCCTTAAAGACTTAAAGAATTTCTGGCCGGTTCTGATACTGTTTTTCTTTATTAACTCTCCGGCGTTGCTGGGCTTTGCTTACTTGGTCTTAGGACTGATTTTAACCAATCTAATAATACAGCTGATTCTTGTCATTCTTATTTTCCTCGGCAGGCTGATTTTAAAACTGCCTCTGTGAGTTTTTTTGGGCTGTGGTACAATAAACTAATATGCCCACTTCGGCACTTAATAAAAAGGAGGGAAGCGCGCGCGGCTTGCTGGGGAGAAGGCCTGATGTCTGTTTGGATATTTTCAGGTCGTCTCGCGATGCTGTAATTTTGGCAGACGGCCAGGGAAGGGTTTTGGATTGGAACAAGGCTGCAGAAAAAATATTCGGATACAAGAAAACAGAAGTACTCGGAAAGAAATTCCACAACCTTATAATGCCAGGCAAGCACAAGGCAGACTATTTTAAGGGAATGGAAGAATTCAGGAAGACTGGAAAGGGTAAGTTTATAGGCAAGGTGTATGAAGTGGTCGCCCTGAGAAAGAGCGGAGAAAAATTTATCGTAGAGCTTGCTCTTTCTGCCTTCAAAATGGACGGAGAATGGCATTCAATGGGCATTGTTAGAGACATCACCGAAAGAATTAAGCGGGAAAAAGAGGGGCTTTTTGAAAAAGAAAAATATGAGCAAATCATCCGCAATGCCGTAGATGGTTTCTGGTTGGTTTCGGCTGCCGGATTTCTGCTGGACATCAACGACGCTTACTGCAAAATATCCGGGTACAGCAGGAAAGAATTGATGGGCATGCATATTTCAGACTTAGATATTGAAGACGGGCCGGCTGCGATCAAAAAGCAAATAAAAGAAATTAAAAAGCACGGTCATCTGCGTTTCGAGAAGCGGCACAAAAGAAAAGACGGAAGGGTAATAGACGTTGAAATATCAGCCACCCACCTGCCCGCCGACAAAGGGAGATTTTATACTTTCATAAGGAATATTACGGAGATAAAAGAATTTAGAGAAAAACTAAAAAACGCTGCCAAATTCCCCGAAGAAAATCCCGATCCCGTCATACGCGTTAAAAAGGACGGCGAGATAATTTATTCCAATAGGGCCAGTGCAAGGATTTTTTCCCAGCTGAAAAAAGAAAATAAAGGGAAGGCTTATTGGCTTAAAACCATTAAAGATTCGCTTAAAGACGGGGAAATAAAAACGAAAGACATAGAGATAGGCGACCGCATTTATTCTTTTAAGATTGTGCCGGTAAAGAGGACAGATTACGTCAATGTTTACTGTAGAGACATAACAGAGGAAAGAAAAACTGAAGAATTATTTTTACAAACCAAAGAAGATTTAAGGAGGGCTCAGGCAGTTGGCAATATAGGGAGCTGGCGTTTGGGTTTGGAGAGCGGAAGGCTGTTATGGTCAGATGAAAATTATAGTATATTCGGAGTTCCCAAGGGAACACCCATGACTTACGGTAAATTTCTTGAAATTGTCCATCCCGAGGACAGGGAATTCGTTAACCGGGAATGGCAGGAGGCGCTTAAGGGGAAGCCTTATAATATAGAACATAGAATTGTAAAAAAAGATAAAGTGAGGTGGGTGAGAGAGAGGGCGGAGCTTGAGTTTGACGATAGGGGCCGGCTGACGGGAGGATTTGGAACCACGCAAGATATTACCGAAGAAAAAAAGATTGAAGAGGAAAGATTGGCACAAAAAGCCAGGTACGAAGCTATAATAAGGACTTCCATCGACGGTTTTTGGATAGCCGACGTAGAAAGAGATGGCTTTTTACTGGATGTTAACGACGCTTACTGCAAAATGTCCGGATACAGCAGGGAAGAATTATTGCGAATGAAAATCGTCGATTTAGAGGCACGAGAAACCCCGGAAGAAGCCAGGCGGCATTTCAAAAAAATAATAGTACAGGGTTCCGACCGTTTCGAAAGCCAGCACAAAAGAAAAGACGGAAGCGTTTTCGATGTTGAAATAAGCGCTAGCTATTTGGAGGGAGGAGAGTTTTCCGTGATTATCAGGGATGTTACCGAAAGAAAAGAACTTGACCGCAGCAGAAGAGAATTCGTTTCTATTGCTTCCCATCAGCTTCAAACTCCTTTAACTATTATTCGCTGGTATATTGAAAGGCTGCAGGACGAAAAACTCGGAAAGCTGACCAATGAGCAAAAAGAGTATTTAGCCGAAGTCAGACAGTCGGCTACAGACATGACAAAACTTGTTAGCGACCTGCTCAATGTTTCCCGCGTGGAAAATGGCAGGCTTAAGATAGAGCTGGAACCCGCGAATTTTAAAGATTTGATTAAAGAAATAGTGGAACACCAGAAAAAGCGGGTAAAGGCTGACAAATGCAAAATAAACATTGAAGCACCTGGCAGCCTTCCTGATGTTCCGGTGGATAAGTCCCTGCTTTCTCAAGCTATAGGAAATTTAATAATTAATGCCATTAATTATTCCAAGCCAGATGATTGTCGGGTGGGGGTAAAAATTAGAAAGAAATCACAAAAATATATTATTTCTGTCCAAGATAATGGCATTGGCATACCGAAAACTTCCCAGAATAGAATTTTTGAAAAGTTCTTTCGTGCCTATAACGCCCAAAGGAAAAAAACCAGGGGAACGGGACTGGGGCTTTTTATAACAAAGAAAATTCTTGAAGCTGCCGGATGCGATATCTGGTTTGAATCAGAAGAGAATAGGGGTACGACTTTTTACGTTTCCATTCCCCTTAAAGGCATGAAGCAAAAGAAAGGGGAAAAGCAGATAGGAACTTGATTGTTTGTTGTTTGGGGTGGTGATAAAATAAAAGAGAAAAACATATGAGATGGAGGGAACTCATATTTAATAATAATTCAGCGGGCTTAGCCTCGGCGATTTTTTCGCCGGTTTTTTTGTTTCTATGGATGGTTCCCCCAGAAGAATAAAATCTAGAAAAACGTATTTGAAACATGAAAGCTCGCAATAAAAAAATTATTATTGTAGATGACGACCTTTCTGTCCAAAAAATCCTTACCGAGAAGCTTAAGTGTGAGGGGTTTGAATGTTTTGGCGCCTGCGACGGCAAAGAAGCTTTAAAAATAATACGAAAAGAGAAGCCGGATTTGATTCTATTGGATATCGTTATGCCCAGACTGGATGGCATATCCGTCCTGAAAATCATCAAAAAGAATAAAGATACAAGAAAAATTATTATTTTGGTGCTAACCAACCTCAGCAGCAGCCATACGCTGGAAGAATCGCTTAAGGCGGGGGTTACAGATTATCTCATTAAAGCCGACTATACCCTTGATGATCTCGTGCGAAAAATTAAGGAAAAATTGCATTGTTAGCACCCTATTTGGCAGCATGTTGTTAATAGAGTATATTTTTATTCCGGATTGTCATATAATAAAGTAGTGGGGGAGATAATTAAATAAATTCATCATGATCACCAAAAGAATACTATTAATAGAAGACGAAGAGGTTCTTTCTCGAGCGATATCTGCCGAATTAGAAAGAGAGGGATTTAAAATAATTCGGGCCTTTAACGGCGAGGAGGGGGTAAAGAAGGCAATGTCGTCTAAACCCAATCTAATTTTACTGGATTTAATATTGCCCAAGAAAAACGGCTTTGAGGTGTTAGGGGAGCTTAAGCAATCTACCTTAACTAAAAACATACCCGTAATAATTCTTAGTGCTCTCGATCAGGACGAGGAGATAAAAAAGGGATTAAAAATGGGGGCGGACGATTATTTCGTTAAATCCCAACATGCTTTAGCCGAAATAGTTGAAAAGATAAATAGTTTTTTTAAATCAGGAACCGCAGCTGCCGGAACGTCTCAAGGTGGGAGGGTAGTAGATTTGAGGGACAGGAAAAGCCATTAGGCTCATATTTATGCGAAAACTAATACGAAAAGGAAACTTTGGCGCTAGATCTTTTTTAATATTGTTTATCGTTCTTGTTTTGGGATTGGGAACAGCCTGGATTCCCAAAGCTGAGGCGGCGGTGTCCTATGTTTCAGCGGGTACTGCAGCCACTTCCGGTAGCGGGAACGTATCTCCCGGCATTCCGGCCGGCATTCAGAATAACGACATTTTAGTTGCAGTGATACACAGCCATGACAACACGAATTCCTCGATGCCTGCAGGCTGGGCAGAGAAGGTGGCTGGCAACGGAAACGCCAATAACCGAATGGAGATATGGTGGAAAAGGACTACGGGGACAGAATCTTCTCCCACAGTTACTCATGCCGGCGGCACCATTATTGCCAAGATATATGCCTTCAGGGGCGCCGTTGAATCGGGAGATCCTTTTAATGTAGCGGGCATCATTCAAAGCAACGCAGGTTCTCCGATAAGCACCGCGGCTATAACAACGACTGTTGCCGACACAATGATTCTTCATGCTTTCGGCTGCGAAGACAATAATGATTGGGATTCCTTCACGGGCACAGCCAGTACTCTGGCGGATGCAGTGGTGGTAAATAACCAGTCTTTCCCCGCTGACGACAACAGCATGGCTTTAACTTATGGAATTATGGCTTCCGCCGGGTCAACAGGAACGGCCGGGGCAAGCCAAGTTGGATTTGGTTCAGATCCCGGCGTATCGGTGCAGTTGGCTCTTAGGCCCTATGTGGCTCCGGAGACAGCCCCTGTATCGCCTCCGGCCGGAGGAGCTGGATCTCCGGGAGTGGGACCGACGATTATTCGCCTGGAAGGAAGCTCTTATCCCGGCAGCGAAGTGGAGGTGATGAGAAAAATATTGGACAGCCCTTATGCATTAGTAACCCCGGAAATTTACTACATAAGGAATGATGGTTCTTTTGAACTTCAATTTTCCACGATTCTACAGGGCATAAACACTTTTTCTTTAGCTTTTAGGGCGATAGACAGAGAAGGAAATAAATCTAATATCGTTTATCCTCGTACCCTGATTGAGCTGGACGGTTCCACTTTAGGGCTGACCGACATTTTAATGCCGCCAACTTTTGAGTTCGAGCGGCAAAGGATAACCAAAGGAAAGGATTTGGAATTGAGCGGTTTTGCTGTTCCTCATCAAAATATTAGATTCGTAGTGGACGATACTAGAAATTATGAGACTCAAGCCGATTCAGAGGGAAGATACGCTATTGCAATAGATACCTCCGAACTGTCGCTTGGAGAGCACCAAATAAAGTCAGTTTATAAGCCCGGCCTTACAGCTTCGGAGGAATATTCTCCTTCCAGGATATTCAGAGTTTCTTCGTTGGAATACACAATCATAGATTTAAACGAAGATGAAATGATTAGCATTCAGGATTGGAGTATATTTTTATCGCGTACCCAGTCTCAAGAAGAAAATTTGAAGGGGACGGTTGACCTCAATCAAAACGGCATAGTGGATATTTTTGATTTCAGCATCTTTCTAAATTTATTTTCTAAATCAAGATAACCTAACAATTTTATGAATAAAAAAATATCCATTTTAGCGGCGGGAATCCTGATTTT
>Ga0172381_10006372_pt1 | contig 11825 bp, 13 predicted proteins | sample Leawel6488metaG_FD_119754 | JGI IMG/M metagenome (GOLD analysis project Ga0172381, IMG submission 119754) | Leachate microbial communities from a municipal landfill in Southern Ontario, Canada - Leachate well 64-88 metaG | ecosystem: Engineered > Solid waste > Landfill > Unclassified | place... | reverse complement strand
AGAAAATAATGAAAGAAGAAAGAAAACTTTATCCCAAAAAATGGGGCTTTATTCAACTGCCTACTCCGAAAGCAAAAATACTATTATCATTACAATATTGGAGTGGAGACGAGCAAAAAGCATACGATTTAGCTCGTTTAATAGCAGATATAGAAGACGAATATAATAATGAGGCTATTTTTATGTTTTCCGGAAGATTTGATGTAGGACCAATTGATCAGAGAACGGTTGAATATGTTTCAAAAAAGTTTGAAACAATAGTTTTTAAAGGAAAAACCGAAAAAACAGGACACCCAGATGGGTGTAACGGGCTATGGACAGACACAATGAATTATGCCAACCATTTGGTTATGAAAAAGAAAAAAGACATAGATGCTGTTTTGACTTTTGAACCTGACTGTATTCCAATGAAAAAAGATTGGATAAAGAATATACATAACGAATGGAAAGAAAGTAAGTGCATGGTATTGGGACATAGAGTTCCAGATAATCATATCGTTGGTCCCCATATAAGTGGAAATTTAATTGTGTCTCCTATAATAAACAATCTAATGAATTTACATTGTGATGATGGTTTTGGATGGGATTGGTTTTTATGGAAATATATGAAGTATGTATACAAACAAAGTTTTGAAATTTTTAGTATCAGGAGCGTTTATCCCGAAGCAATTTTAGTAAATTTTGAAAAAGAAAAAGTGAAAAATATGTGTAAAATATATGACGAAAACACAGGAGGAATAAATAAAAAAATAAAACCAAGTTTAATTCATGGAATAAAAAAAGATAGTAGCGGGATAAATGAGATAAGAGATTTTTTGTTTTCCGGAAAACTATGAAACTAAAATACAACAAAAAAGAAGAAAAAAGTGATAATATAGTACATACTTATTATGAAGATTTTGGTTGGGGAAGAAACTGGATGTTGGATGCGTGGGAAAAAAGTTGGAGAAAAAATGGATGGGAACCAAAAATTTTAGGTCCAGAAGATGCAAAAAAACATCCAAAATATGAAGAAATTTTGACAAAAATAAATACGATGCCGACTGTGAATGACAGGAGATATGAGAACGCATGTTATTTAAGATGGGTGGCCATGGCTTACATTGGAGGACTAATGACCGATATGGATGTAATAAATATATCATACAAACCTCCATGCAATTATATAAAAAAAATATTGGTATATAACAAAAATTATATTCCATGTATGGTTAGTGGCTCAAAAGAATCATATGAAGAAGTTATAGATTGGATGTTAGAATGGAATAGTTCGCCAGTATATAGAATGCATGGATTATTTCATGTCAGTGATATGTATCTTTTCTCTTTTCACAAGCCTCTTATAGGATACCCATTATGTGAGGAGTATAATAATTACACCTCCTCTATTATTCATTGCTCATGCGAAGCGTCTGGCAAAGACAGAAAAAAAATTATTGAATCATTACTATGAAAATAAAATATAAATCTCAAAAAATAGACGCAGAAAAAAAATCGTTAGTAGATATTTTTATTAGATCTTATCCAGGCGATTTTGAATGGCTCGGCTACTGTTTAAAATCTATAAAAAAATATTGTTCAGGGTTTAGAGACATAATTCTAACAATAACGGAGGACAATGTAGATCTGGCAAAAAATAGTAAGTTTTTAGATTTGTCAGATATAAAACTTATACCCTGTAAAAAATATCCTATAGACGATTATATTGGACAAATGATTACAAAAAGTAAATGTCACGAATTTTCTAACGCTGACGTTTTTTGCCATATTGATTCTGATTGTTTTTTTTACAATAAATATAATGCCTCAGAAATCTTCGAAAAAAATAAAATAATATATTTTTATAATTTATATAAAGATGTAGGTGACGCCATAATATGGAAAAATCCTGTAGAAAGATTTCTTGGATTTTTTGTAGATAAAGAATTTATGAGATCATTTCCTATGTGTTTCTCAAGAGATACTTATAAAGGAATACACGATTATTGTCTAGAAAAACATAACAAAAATTTAGAAGGGTGGGTTGTAGACCAGTTTCAAAAATATAATCGTTTATGTTATATAGAATTCAATACAATAGGAGCATACGCATTTAATTTTCAAAATGATAAATATAGATTTATTGAATCGCCAAAACCGTTTTTTAGACCAAGATTTTTAAAACAATACTGGTCTTGGGGAGGAATATCAGATGAAATTAGGAAAGAGATAGAATATTATCTAGCGTAACTGATTCTCAAGTTTTTTGTTTTCAGGCCAAGAATATAGTTCTACATTACTATCTCTATCTATTTTGATGTAACTGGCATTATCTATCCACCACGCTCCATCGTTTACACACCAGTTTTCTATCCATCCTTTTTTATGAGTGTGTCCAAAAATCAAAAAAGATTCGGGATATTTATAATGAAAATCAAAAATATTATTATACATTTCATTTAAGCTTTTTCCATTTTTTATACAATTTCCAACAGTTGTAGCATAAAATATCTTGTATAGTTTTGTAAACATAGATATAAGACCTCTAAAAAATGGCTCAAATATATCTCTCAATCGCCATTCTATATCTATTTTTTCATTTTCGGCCCCGTATGAGGTTTCCATTAACCCTACTAAAAGAGCCAAAATCTTACCTGTTGCTATCGCTTTATCTGGATCATTAAAAACATCGAACTCATGGCCATGCATTATCATAAACTTTTGTCCTTCTCTTTCAAATTCAATATTTTCTGCCATACATTTAGAAATTTCAAAGCTCATTGGCAAATCTGGTATGCCTAATAATTCGTTTATAGGCATATTTACAAAACCGTGCAAATCTATATCGTGATTGCCTATTAAAAAAATAGCATTCATCTTTATCAATCTTTTTATTATACCAAAATACTCTTTTACTACATCTCCAAGCTCACATTGCCATAATTCAAGAGTATCACCAGCAAGAACAATAGCACTATTAGGTATTTTTTCTACATAATCAAGAAAATCAATAAATCTTTGTTTATGTTTTTTAAAATTATCCCTCGGAGAACCATCTCCCATATGAAGATCACTGACAATAAATATGGTTTTATCTTTTAACAAATCTTTTATAAAATCATTCATAGTTCTACCTCCATATATCGTTATATTTTGCGAGGTGAAATCCTTTTTTTAAAACATCAAATAAATACTAGAACCACCAATTAATTGTTTTATAAAAAAATGTGATATAGCACAGAAAGTAACCAAAGATAATGGCGCTCAAACCTATATGAACTGCGGTATTGTAAAATTCGTTCCTATAAGAATAATCGCCGTATTTGCTCTTTTCCTCATCAGAAAGAGCATTATACAATTTTATATCACCACTGATATAAAAAGTACAGCCCAACCATATCTGTAAGACCATTAGAGCCATTCCGAGCCCCAAACCCCACCAGAAGTCGAACCATAAACCAAAACCGGTTATAGCGACCACCAGAGCTGTTGTAAACAATCCTAGAGTGGTCATGAGGGGACTCCACCCCCAAGTCCCAAGAAGAGGAGAGGTTTTGGCTATATTGTTTACTACAATTGGTACTTTAAAAGCAAAAAGAGTTCCGCTACAAATGTAATATACCGCTACTGCCCAAAAAATCATAGCTAAAATAGAAATACCTGTAATCATAATATTCTCCTGTTATTTATTTTGCTCTATTATAAGCATTGGCTCTCCATCTCTATTTTCAAGTTTTTCCCAGTTTCCTAGTTCATTAGGGAATAAGTAATCATAAGTATTATAATTTTTTAAACGTGGATTTGATCTTCCAAATAAGGTCATTTTTTTTAATATTTTTTTATATTTATCCCATATTTTTATGACATTTTCTTCTGTAATTTCTCCAAAAATCTTTTTATCCCATTTTATTTTATATTGTTCGTCTCCTATCTCTTCCAAAACCAAGCTAAAAGGATCTAAAAAATAGTCAAAATCAAGCATATACATGTAATCCTCTTTATTAGGTTCTGTTCTTTCGTCATAAGAGTATATTATTTTTCCACAGATTTTTAGATCATCTTGATTTATGAATAGATTAACCCACGAAAGATTTTCTTTGTGTTCAATGTTGCTTGGAAGCCAGTTCTCTTTTCTTTTATCCAAAACTTCTTTTATTTTATTTAGTATTATTTTCATCTTTTTCTCCAAAATTATTTCTATCGTCCATATTATAAAATTCATTATACAATCTAACCATAAATCTTTCCATCCATTTTCTACCTGGCATTCCCTTTAGATTTCTGCGAAAATCATACATTTTCCATTCGTCCAAAACACCTAAAATACTATCGGTTAGTTTGAGGGATTTCTTTATATTTGCCGGGATTGTCCTTCTTGAATATCTGTAGAAGTTTTTCATCCATAAAATAATATTAGCCCTATCCTCGTCATTTCCTAATTTATATGAATTTTTTATTTCATCAATAATTTGACGGCTAAAAGAGTCGAACTCTATAAGTTTTATCTGGTGTTCAACGTTTTTCGGATTCATTTTAATCTTTATATCGTCTGGTTTTTCGTCAACGGCATGGGTTATCTCATGGATGAGACCACTATTAATTTTATTTAGCATCCCATCAAGAATTTCATCTGTCGTCCTATTATCTTGTATGCTCACAGGAACGTTGAAAAAGATATTATTTGTGCCGACAATATAAAACGACTCATTTATATTAAAAACAAAAACATCGTTGACATAGATATTAAATCTAAAAATATTGTTTGTTTTTCTGAAAAACCGCTTCCTCGCTCATTTTTTGACCTTTTTTAGACATAGATAAATCTCCTTATTGTTGGCTCTATAATACATTATAACACGATATTAAGGAGATTCGATAGTTTTTCCAGAATACCTCTATTATTCTGGAAAAACTATCATACAATAATAAGATATGAATGTAAGTGCTTTACGCACCACCATTTGTGGAAAATAAATCGCGAAACCAGCGGCTTCTACCTCCGGGGAGGGTATATTCAGGCACAACCACAGCGACTGTTCTTGGATAAGGCCCAAGTTTCTTTTGTTCAAACAATAATTTCCATTCATCCTCATAATTTTTTTTCAGTGTATCAAAATTGCTGAACACTGAACTTAACTGGTCGTCTCCTCCGAATACATATCGAGGTTCTTGAAAGTTTAAACACAACATTAACCTTCTTAAAGCATCTGTTGCTGCATGATAAACTACGGCTGAGACCCACTCCGTTGGTAAACTATCAAGTGTATATCTTGGTCTTGCTGGAGGTTGAACGTTAAAGGCTCCTAAAGCCATTTGTAGAAAATCATATAAATCTTCATCTGAAAACCACCTGAAGTTATAATCAACAAAAATTTTATCATAAGAAGTTAAATAATTGTCAAATGTTATAGTCCCATCAAAATAGTTTATTTCGGCTCCACTTGTAATTAGATTTTTTTTGTTTCTGTAGATTTTTATACCAGGAGATTGGTTCCATCTTGGGAATGTAAATCTATAGGTTTTATTGTCATCTGAAGGTCTATTTTGCTCAAAATATACCGGAACATTTTGGGCACAATAAATATATTGTTCTAATATTGTTTTTATATCTTGGGCTCTACCAGAATATTCCGTAGCGTCTTTTCCGTCAGCGGCCACTATGACATCTTGAAGTTCTGAACTAATTTGTCCATCTATAATAAAGTTCCATGTAACGGTGTATTTACCAATAGTTTGATTTACAGGAATATCCCAGGCATATACAAAATAGCCATTATCAACTTTTTCTGGCACTCCGGTCAAAACAAAACTATTGTTAGCAGAATATCTTATTGTTATAGATAGGCTTTCGGGATTGACTGGATTGCCTTTTAGTGATGTAGTTTTTAGAAGAAGAGTCCCAACGGTTCCGGCTATAAATGTGCCTTTATAATCTGCTACGGCTCTGAATCCCGAATCGGTAAAGGGACCGATTTGTTGAGTGATATATTTCGGTGAAGAGCCTACGGTTGAAATAATCTTCCAAGAGACAATATAGACTATGCCGGTTTGACCATCAAATGAATATTGATAAAGTCCGGTTGAAGGATTATCTACAATAGTATTATATGGGACTTCGGCATAGCCGTCATTAGCTCTCTTTATACCAAAAGTATTATCCTTGTCGCTAAGGACAACAGAATAAGCGTTTGCCAATTCTCCATTCTTTTTGTAGTTTATAAATACGGTTTTTGACATAGTTTATATTCTTGTTTTTGTTGTCTTTTCCTTTTAGAAAAATTATGGATTGATAATTGGATCGTTATCTATGACTCCTGTATCTACTTCTATTACATCTCCGGAATAAATAGTTCCACCTTGATTGATGTTAAATCTTTCTTCTGAATGTCCTATATTTATTTCAAGATCACCCACAACTACTATTGAAGAACCCACAAGTTCTTCCGGATTTATGGTAGTAAAGGCTAAAACATCAGTCGGCGAACCCAAAGAATAAAATTTTATTCCACCCCTAAACGAGTCAGCAAAAGATGAATAAGTCCAAGTATAGTACCCTTTGCCAACCTCAACAAAACCGGCGATTATTTCTGAATCGGTATTCACTCCAGAAGAGTCGGTCAATTGAGCGGCCAATGTAAGTCCTGTTTTAGACGTACCAAGAGCTAGTGTTATGTCTAATGTTCCTATATTTATAACCCCAGGAATAGAGAGTTCTCCTGGGTTTATAGTGGTAACGGCTAATATGCTGGATAGTGTTCCGGAAGGATAAAACTTAATTCCACCAATAAAAGCATCGGGAAAAGATGAGTAAGTCCAAATATAATATCCGTTGCCAATTTCGGCAAAACCGGCAAGGACTTCGGAGCCGATATCAGCTCCGGTTGTGCTAACAAGCTGAGCTGCCAAAGTCAAACCGACTTTACTTTTTCCAAGAGCCAATGATATCGAGAGAGTGAATGCCATAACTATACTTTATGTAAAAAACATAGTTTTCCTTTTTGAAAAATATATTTTCATTCTATAATGTATTAGAGAATATTGCTGATAGAAACGACCATTGGCGTAATAAATACACAAATATAATTAAAATATGAAAAAATGTGTTCATACAATCGTTATAGATAACTGGTTTCCAGAAATGTGTTCGGTTACTACAAAACTGATTAAAAAATGGGCTGACAAAATCAAAGCCGATTTCAACATAATAGATAAAGAGAAGTTTGAGGGGCTTCCTCCCAACTATGAAAAAATGCAAATATGGGAATCTGGTAAGACCTACGACTGGAATGTTTATCTTGATGCTGATATGATTGTAGACCCAAAAAAGATGCCGGATTTTACTCTACAAGACCAAAGACTCTTTTATTTCGAGGCTCAACTCACAGACCTAAAACAATGTTATTATCCTCATCCATATTTCGAAAGAGATGATAGAAATTTTGGTATATCAGATTGTTTTATAGCCACACCATCATGCTATCATGATTTGTGGTGTCCTTCTGAAATGAGTTTTGAAGAATTGAAAAAGCTATGTAAATTAAATGAAAGAATAGTAAGCGAATTGTCTATAAATCTCAACATAGCCAGATTCGGATTGAAGGGGCTTGGAACCATAGGACCAGATAAAAACCATTTTCATTTACAAACTACTGATGATTTCAACCGGCCCTTCAACGGAGGTAAAGCCGATATGACTAAAGAGGAGCATATTGCTAGGATGTGGGAGATAATAAATAAGATGGGAATAAATGTATGAATCTAGTTCTTACCATAGCGATAGGAGAAGGATATAAAAAATTATCCAGCATTACTACACCAATCATAAAGTCTTATGCGCAGAAAACAGGTTCAGAGTTCAAATGTATAACTGAACAAACGATAGCCACAACATATCCTTATTGGGAAAAATTTATCATTGGAGATCTTCTGGAGTCATACGACAGGATTTTGTATTTCGACTCTGACATTATCATTAGAAAAGATTGTCCAAACTTATTCGATCTTGTTCCGCAAAAAGAAATAGGAATGTATAATGAAGGATTATTGACAACGGACAAAGAGAAGATGGAACACATCTCGGTAATGCAAAAAGTTTTTAAGGAGTACAAGCAAACTCCATTGCCTTTTGATGGAAGATTCTATAATACAGGTGTAATAGTTGTTCCTAAGCGGGCAAAGTCTTTATTCAAAAAACCAGAACACGAATCATTTGCTAATTATTGGGATCAGAGTTATATCAACATGATGCTTCTTGTTTCTGGAAAAATTTCGGAAGTGTTTGATATAGGATATAAATTCAATAGAATGTATTACGTCGATAACAAGGTTAAAGAGCATAGGCAAAAAAGCTACATTATACATTATGCTGGTATGTTGAATAATTTGCCATACATAATGCAAGATTTAGATGCATGGAAATAAATATGGCACACCCACAACAAGCAGAATTTTGTCAAAAAGTAAAAAAGCTATTACCAGAATACTTTAAAGATAAAAAAGTGTTAGATGTTGGTTCGTTAGATGTGAATGGCAATAATAGGTATCTTTTTGAAAATTGCGAATATACCGGTTTAGACATAAGCGAAGGCAAAAACGTTGATGTTGTTTGTCTCGCCCATAAATTTGATGCTCCAGATTGTTATTTTGATACGATTATATCTACGGAATGTTTTGAACATGACCCCTACTTTGCTCTTAGTTTACAAAACATTGTCAGACTTTTGAAATCAGATGGACTTTTTCTTTTCACCTGTGCCACAGAAGGAAGAAAAGAACATGGGACATCGAAAAATGAAATTTGGGCTTCTCCATTAACGGCTGTAACTGAAGGTTTTAAAGATTATTACAAAAATTTAACAGAAGAGGATATAAGAACAGCTATCGATATTGATAAGCATTTTAGTAAATTCGAATTTGAAGTCAATGAAGAATCAAAGGATTTGTATTTTTATGGTGTTAGAAAATCGGATATAAATAACAAAATAATAACAGAACAAAGCATTGAACTAAAGATAAGACCCGGAACTTGGGACGAACAAATATCTAAATGGATATATAACGAATATAAAAGAGCATTTGATTTACCAATCAACGGACTACCTATAATAGATATCGGTGCTCATATAGGATCTTTTAGCAAACTGGCTGCAAAAACATATCCTTTGTCCAAAATATATTGTTATGAGCCTGATGAAAGTTCATATCGATTGTTAGAAGAAAATATGTCGGAATTAAATTGTTCATTGCACAAGGCTGGAGTATCTGGAGAAAAGAAACTTGGAAAGCTAATACAAACAGGAATGTCCTACCAAAACAGAGTGTTTATAGAGCCATGTTTGAATAAAGTCGTATGGAGAGATGCTCCATCAAAAGGAGTGTGGTGTAGCAACCTAAAGACAATAAAATGTATTCCCATAAATTCTATACTGGATGAACTTGATGAGATCGGTCTTTTCAAAATGGATTGTGAAGGTTCAGAATTCAATATATTATCTCACTTATCAGAAAAAAATAAACAAAATATACAATTTATAGTAGGCGAAATTCATATTGATCAAAAAGAGACACAGAATTTTACATCATCAGATAATAGCTCTGATATAATAAGACAATTTTTCAGAAATTTCAAAATCATAATAGAAGATAGAAACTTTTTTGGATGGAGAAAGGATATCAAATACTAAAATGAAGTTTTCAGTTCTAATATGTTGTTATGGAGATTTTTCAGAATACTCATTAAGAGCCATAGAAAGTGTTTTATCCCCAAATAGAGAATATGAAATACATATTGGATGTAATACCTGTGGAAAGAAAACTTTATATCTTCTGCGAAAATTATATGATGAGAAAAAAATAGATACTCTAATAGAGTCTAATATCAACATAAATAGAGACCAGATGGAGAGGTTGCTAATCGAAAGAACTAGGACAGAATACGCCTTATGGCTTGATGATGACTCTTATGTGTTGTCAGGGTGGGACAAAGTCATATCTACTTTTATCGAAGAGAATAAGCCTTTTGATGCAGCCGGTCAGCTATTTGTTGCGGGAAGGTATCCAGAATATAAAGAACTTTGCAAACAAAGACCATGGTGGAAAGACGGTTTCGATAAAGAGGATAAGGTATACTTTCCAGTCGGCGGTTTACAGCTAATTCGTGCCGATTTTATGAGACAGCATAATTTTCCAGATAGAGGAATGGTAAGAAATTATGGAGATATGTTTCTCGGGGATTTAATGGTTCAACAGAATGGGGTGCTGAAAGTTTTTGATAAAAGTGTGAATAGTAAAGTTGTTATTGATGCTGGTAAACGAAGAGGAAGTAGTGGAGGGCAACAGTGAGTTTCCTTATAAAAGAGAATAATAAAAAATGTATCCATGTCATCGCTATTAATAACTGGCAACCGGAACTCTGTGCTATAACTATTCCAAATTTAATGGCTTATGCCAAGAAAATAGGTGCTGACTTTAATTTGATTTCAGAAACTAGATTTGATGGATTTCCACCTAACTATGAAAGATTCCAAATATGGGAAACAGGCAGAGACTATGAGTGGAACTTTAATATAGATGCTGATACTATTTTAAGACACGATTGCGACGACCCTACCGAGTATGTTCCCGAGAATTGTGTTGCTTCTTTATACGGAATAGAAATAGATCACTATTTTAACACTTACAATGACCCTTATTTTACTAGATCAGGAAATAAATGGGGTGTAGCCGATCAATTTACATTAACCAACAAACTTATTCACAATGATTTTTGGTTACCAACAGAAATGAGTTTCCAAGAAACATCTAAAAAATGTTTCAAAGACCCGAGACAGGTTAGCGAATATATCTTGTCTAGAAATATGGCTCGATTTGGTCTAAAACACACTGGAGTTCTAAAGGATCATAATAAGCATTATTCCCTTATGTTTACCACTCTAAAAATGTCGGTTGAAGAAGCAATAAATAAGTTGAAAAGCAAATTAAAAAAATGGAATATGTAGAGTTATTGGGCTGCTACGCCTGAAACTTTTCCTATACTCGATGTCGCAAGACCAACCACTTTGTTAATATCTGCCCATGTCACTCCAGACATCCTTAGTATTAGACCAGCCGCAACACTCAGATAGTCTAGTGAGGCGAAGTTATGTCCACCTACTACCAAAACCGGACTTGATCTAGAAGTAACCGAATTATCTCCTATTTGTCCGTAAGTATTCACACCCCAAGCCCAGACACTTCCATCAACTTTTATTCCTAACGAGCAGTTATTTCCAACACCTACATTTATAAATGAGTGTCCTCCAACTACGGAAATCGGTGAAGATCGGTTGGCGGCAGTATCATCACCAAGTTGTCCAGAAGTTCCTAATCCCCAGCTCCAGCATGAACCATCTTCAGCTTTTAGTGCTAAGGCATGAGCATTACCACCAATTAAGGAGGAGAATGAATGAGAACCAACTACTAAGGTTGGAAAATGTTTATCGTCTGTTGTGTTATCACCAACTTGCCCAGTTGAATTTAGTCCCCATCCATAACAGCTTCCATCGGATTTTATACCAAGAGAATAAGTAAGACCGCCAATTATATTAGTAAAAGAAAAAGCACCAATAACTGAAACGGGAGAAGATTGAACATGTGAGTTAGCGTCTTGATTATTGCCAAGAGCACCGGAAGCATCTGTTCCCCATGCCCATGGACTTCCATCCGCTTTTAGTCCATTTGTAAAATTGTAATTATTTATTATACTTACAAATGAATGACCACCAACAACTGAAACTGGAGATGATCTATTAGCGGTAGAATTATTACCAAGTTGTCCCGAGGAACCAGTTCCCCATGCCCATAAACTT
>Ga0172381_10006371_pt1 | contig 11826 bp, 15 predicted proteins | sample Leawel6488metaG_FD_119754 | JGI IMG/M metagenome (GOLD analysis project Ga0172381, IMG submission 119754) | Leachate microbial communities from a municipal landfill in Southern Ontario, Canada - Leachate well 64-88 metaG | ecosystem: Engineered > Solid waste > Landfill > Unclassified | place... | reverse complement strand
TTTAATATTATAATGATAATATTTTCTACTTACTATAGTTTCTTTACCACAGCAGTCACATTTTCCAAATTCTGCTTCACCACACATATATTATATCCTTTTTAAAATTCTAATAAAGCCCATATATCAGGTAAATTAGATAGTATTGCAGCTATTATAATAAAAACATTACTTTCTAATATACCAATTAATATAACAAAAAGCATTAAAAAAATCTGAGAAATAACAAAAAATAAATTCTTTTTTTCAAAAAAATTATTTTTATTAACTAAAGCTTCAGGATATAAATCCATAATAAAATGGCTTAAAAATGCTAATGGTAATGATAACCACCATATAGGTAAAAGTTTCGCTATTGCCATACCAATAGAAGCATGAAGTGCAGAATTAGCCATATTAATTTCCTTTTAAAAAATTAATATTAATTTTATTAATCCAACTTTTACCAATTTCCTGATATTTATCAATATATTTAATTTTATCTGTACCATATATTTCTCTATCTAATTCTCCATCTACTCTATTAAAAACAAATTTAGGATAATATTTACTAAATGTATTTAATAATATTAAATTTGTACTAACTGTTTGATTTCTTGCTAAACCACCTTCTAATGGATACATATAACATAATAAATCACCTAATGAACCAAATTTAATAGCATCTTTATATGATTTATTATTAGTAGTATAACCTGTACCTAAAGATAAAATATTAATATTATCTTCTAACCATCCTAATTTTGTAATATCAATTATAGCCTCTAATAATGGACAATTTGCATTACCTGTTCCACCATCTAACCATACATTTCCATTTTCTCTTATATGTTTAAAATAATATGGTGCAGCAGAAGTTCTTTTTATTGCATCTAATAATTTTATTTTTCCATCTTTTTCTTCCCAACTTTTAAAATAATGAGTTTTACCATCTATTTTATTTACAGATGTACAAACAAATTTTACTAATAAATCAGATAACAATAAATTTTCACCTATATATTGAGTAAATATAGAATCAAAATTTGAATTATTATATTTAGAAGTTAGAAATGGTATCCAAAAAAAATTAGGATTAAATATTTTATATACAAATTTATACATTAAAGCATGTAATTCTTGTGCATTTATTTTTCCTATTGATAATACACCACCAATAATTCCACCAACACTTGTACCAACAATTAAATCAAAAATTTCATATAAAGGCTTACCTATTTTAATTTCTAACTCTTTTAAAAATGCTGTACATATTATACCTCTAGCAGCACCACCATCTATTACAAGTATTCTTTTCATAGCAATCCTCCTTAAAGATATATTATAATATAATTACTTTATTTTATAAATATTTATATCATAAAAAAATACCTTCGGCATGAATCGAACATGCGACATCAAATTTAGGAAATTTACGTTCTTATCCACTGAACTACGAAGGTTTATTGAGAGGATTTAAATTTTCATTGGTGCATTAGCATAAAATAAATTTTATTTTCTAACTCTAAATCTATTCTAAAAACCTCTTTTATAAAAAAATAGTGGAGCTAGTGAGATTTGAACTCACGACCTTCCGCTTGCAAGGCGGATGTTCTCCCAACTGAACTATAGCCCCATAAATGGTACGCCTACAGGGATTCGAACCCCGATAATGAGATTAGAAGTCTCATGTCCTATCCATTGGACGATAGGCGCATATAATTTGGTAGGGATAGAAGGAGTTGAACCTTCGAATGGTAGCTTATCAGACTACTGCCTTAACCAACTTGGCTATATCCCTATAAAATTTAAAAGAACTTGGTAGGGGTGAAGGGACTTGAACCCCCATGCACCATTAGCCTAGTTTAATGCACGGCTTATAAGACCGCTGGCATACACCCCTATAAAAAAAGAAGCCCCATCATTTCTGACAGGGCTTCTTATAATCTTTATAATAGTTTACCTGTCAGACGCTATTTGCCTCCTCTAATGGCTATTGCTGCTATTCTAATTCTTCTGACAAAAATAAACATGATTTTCTCCTATTAAAGTATCTCTCATTAATATTTTATTATTATTTAAAAATATCGGTTTTTTCTTATCTATTTATAATATAACAAAACATCAACAAAAAATCAATAAAAATTTATTTTGTTGATGAAATTTTTTCTATTTTTATATTATTTCCAACAGTAGAATTCATATATTCTTGTATTTCATTTTCTAATTGTTTTATTTCCTCATTTTTATTAAAAGCTATTTTTCTAGCTCTCATATAAACATCTATAATAATTTTTTGTAATTCATCTCTATTGTTTTTATGTATTTCAAAAATTTCATCTCTTGTTATAACCCATTCTCCTATATACATAGTATCAATAAAATCTATTTCTAATGCTTTAATAACATTAAATTTTAAATCAATATATCTTTGATAATCATCTAACTCATAAGACAAAAGATGATTATTTATAAAAGAAGCTCTAATAACAGATTCCATATCATGAATCATTAATTTTATAATAGCTTGATAATATCTATAATCTTGATATAAATATTTATCTTCAGTATATATTTCATTTTTATCTTTTAATTTACTTTTAAGTTTTTCTAAATATACTTTTTGGTACAAAGTTCTTATATTAACAAATTGTTCACCTATATAATTCATTTGTTCTTCTAATCTTCCTTTATATTTAATTTCAGATATTTTAGATACAACATAAGTTGTTTTTGTAAAAGCATGTCTGAAGTCAATAGCATAAGGACATTTTGCATGGGGATTTTCGGGGATTTTATTAATCTTACCACTAGAATCTATATCAAAACCTGTACCACCTGGAAGTTTTATTGATATTTTACCTTTTAATAAAAAAGTTGTTATAAATAATATTGACACTATTAATATTATTGCTAATAATACCCAATGATTTGATACTGCTGTAGAAAACCATTGACTAATATTAAATTGAGTGGCAACTTTAGTTTCTGCAAATAAAAACGATGTAAATAGTGCTATTAAAATATTTAATTTAATTAACATAACAAACACCTTTTGGATAAAGTTAATTATGTTAATTTATTATTGAAATTAAAAATATCTATAAAAAATAAAATTATCTTGTTCCTGTATGACCAAAACCACCATCAACTCTCAAATTATTATCAATATGTGGTAATTTATCAACAACTTCTAAATCTAATAATTCTACTTTTTGAACTACTATTTGAGCTATTCTATCTCCACGACTTATTTTTCTTTCTACTAATGAATCATTAATTAATATAACACCTAATATTCCTCTATAATCACAATCTATTGTTCCAGGAGAATTTTCTACAACAACGCCTTGTTTTAATGATAAACCACTTCTAGAACGAACTTGAATTTCATAATCTTTACCAACTGTAACTCTACCACCTACATCAACTAATATTCTATCATTTGGTTTCATTATATATTCTTCAAGAGAAACATCTAATATTTTTTCTTTAATTTCTTTATGTTTTACATTAGAAAATGGAATTGTAATATTTTCTGTTTCTTCATGTGTGTATATTTTTATAATTTTATAAGCAAAAACATCATAGCCAGAAGAATATTCAGTTAATCTAACTGGTATTTTTGCATCTTCATAAACTTTTTCAAATAATAATTTAGGTTTAATTTCATCCATGTTTTTACTTTTCCTTTTTATTTAAAATTTCTTGAATATTTTTTAATAGACTTAATACTATATTAGAATCAAAAGAAAAACCTTTAACTTGTGATAAAGCTGTTAAAATAAAAGAATTTACTTTTAAATTTAACATTAAAATTTCTCTTAATTCTTTTAATTCTTCTTTTTCATTCATTTTTATATTCACAATTATCTGATAACAAACAATTATTACATTCTTTATTTTGACCTGTTATAAAACAAATATTTTTATTATCTTTTTTATTTTTTTGTTTTGGAAATACCATTCTATTTTTTGTTACTATTAAACCTACAGTACCAAAAAGTTTTTTATAACAACAAATACCAAAAGGCCCTCTACCAGCATAATAATGTCCGGCTTTTATTTTTTTACCACATTCTATGCAAGTAGAGGTTATTTCTTCAATTTTAAAAAAATTTTCAGACATATTATATAATATTAACCATAGTAAATAAAGAAACCATTAAATCACTCTCATCTTCTAACTTAAGTAAAGTTACTTCAATTTTAATCATTGAAGCAGAACTTATAGAACTATTTAAATTAACATTAAAAGATGTTACTAAAATATTTTGTTCTTTTCTTGTAATATTATTTATATTTTTACATGCATTATTAAGACTATATTGCACTTTTGCATCACGCATTAAATCTTCTACTAATTGTTTGTTTTTTTCATCCATATTTGCATGTGAAGCAACATTATATTCACCACTTTTAGCATCATAATTAAAATATAAATCACCTAATTTTTTCATAATATCCTCCTATTATTTAGTTGTTTTTTTAAGATCTTCTATTCTATCAATTAAGTTAGCTTTATTAGATTTTAAAACTTTTATGTTTTCACTAATAGTTAAAAGTTCTAATTCAAGATTTTCTATATCTTTTTGTTTAATTTCTACTTCTTCTTCTTTTGTAGTTTTTAAAACTTCAAGTTCTTCTATTTTAGTTTTAATTTTATTAACCTCTTCTATACCAGCATTTATCATAAAACCATTAACATCTAAATTTCTAATTTTTTCTGAATTCATATTCATATTCATATTATTCCTCCTTATTAAAAACTAATTTTAAATCTTCAATATTTTTTGTTTGATAATATTTAGGTAACGAATTAATTATATTATAACCATAACCCTTAGTTAAAATTCTTCTATCCAATATTGCTAAAATACCTCTATCAGACTCTCTTCTTATTAATCTTCCAGTACCTTGTTTAAGTTTAAGAATAGAATCTGGTAAACTATATGTAATAAATGGATTTAATCCTTTTTGTTTTATATAATCCATTCTTGCTTCTATTAATGGTTCACTAGGATTAGCAAATGGTATTTTAGGTATTATAACACAACTTAATTTTTCACCTGGAACATCTACACCTTGCCAAAAAGATTCAGCACCGAACAAAATAGAATTATCATTTTCTAAAAATTTCTGAATCAATCTATCTCTTGAGCAATTAGAACTTTGTCTATAAACAGGATACTCCCAATCATTTAATTCATCAATAATAAGATCATAAACATCATTCATTAATTTATAAGAAGTAAATAAAACAAAAGCTCTACCTTTAGAAATTTTTATTATATCTTTAATTTGTTCTCCTACTCTTTCTGAAAACTGATCATTATTAAAGGTTGTTGGTTCTATACTATTTTCTGGAACACATAACATAGCTTGATTGAAATAATTAAATGGAGAACCTACCATAAGAGATACGCAATCACTAATGTCATCTAACCCTAATCTTTTTCCTATAAAATCAAAGCTATTATTCACTGCTATTGTAGCAGATGTTAAAACACATGAATCTATTCTACCAAATAGGCTTCCTCTTAATTCTTTAGCTACATCAACTGGACTACCACAAATTGCAACTTTCTTATCACTTATATCTAACCAATATGCCCAATCTTTACCACTCATAGACATAAGTTTATTTAAATTTCCTATTAATAAGGTTGTTCTTTCTACAAAAACCTTTAAATCTTTAATTTCTGAATTAGCATCAGTTTCTATAGTAATAGAATTAATTATATCCATTATTGTAGTTTTAACTTTTTCTAAAACACCTAACAAACCATAATGTTTAACAAAATATGGTTCTTTAACTCTTGTAGTAAAAGAACTATTTTCTTTTTTTGTATATTTCTCTCTTATATCATTAAAAAAACTTACAGTTTCAGCAGTAATCTCTTCTACTATATTAGACATTTCAGATATTTTAGTATTACCTACAATTTTTCTTAAAGTTTTATTATTATTAATATTAGAAACTAATGTTCCAACAAAATGTTTTATTCTATAATTACTAACTTGAATTCCCATAAAATTTGAAGCAACATTTTCTATATCATGTGCCTCATCAAAAATTACAACATTATGATTAGGTATTACAGCATTATCTATACTAAAACCAACAGATTTTCTTACTGCTAAATCAGCAAAAAATAATGCATGATTAACAACTAAAAGATTAGCTGTTTTTTGACGTTCTTTAGCCTTAAAATAAAAACAATTTTCAAAAAATTCACAAGATTTTCTATGACAACTATCACTTTCTGCACATATAACAGACCATAATTTGTTTTCTATTTCTTCATAAAATTCTTCTCTTGTACCTTCACCAGATTCAATATCTGAATCATTATTTTCTTCTAATTCCTCATCTATAGATAATATTGCTTCTATTCTTTTTAAATTATTATCAATATTTTCTTCTTCATCTAATAATGATCTTTTTTGTTTTGCAAGTTCATTAATTTTATAAAATTTAGAATCATCATTACAATAAAAAGATACTATTTTTCTTAAAGTTTTAATATTATCTATATTATCAGAATTTAAATATTTTAATAATCTATGAAAACATATATAATTTCCAATTCCAACAACTTTTTCTGTATTAAAATTAAATGGTAAAATTTTTTTTAAAAATGGTATATCTTTATTTAAAATTTGACTTTGAAGATTTTTAGTTTTTGTAGAAACAACAACATTAACATTATTCTTAATAGAATAATTAATAGCAGGAACAAGATAAGCAAACGTTTTACCAGTTCCTGTTCCTGCTTCTATTACAGCATGTTTTCTGCTATTTAATGCCAATTCTACAGAATTAGCCATATCTATTTGTTGTTGTCTAGGTTGATAATTAGGGCTTTCTTTATTAAAAGCTCCATTAATTCCTAATATTGAATTAATATATTCTGACATTGTTAAAACTCAATTCTAATTTATTATTAAAAATCTAAATCGCTAGTGATTTTTGGCCCTTCTAATTCTCCAATATTTGATTCATCTGATTCATCTATAATTTCTTCAGAATCTTCTGATATAGAATTATCTATAATTTCTAATTCTTTTTCAATTCCACTAAACATAGTCTCTAAATCAGAATTTAATTCTTCTATAACTTTGTGAATTCCATCAGTAATATCAAATAAATCTTCTTGGAATTTTTCTACAATTGGCATAAATTTTTCATATGATGGTAGATCTTCTTGTGCTGCAACTTTATAATCTACACCTTTAATTTTTGCTTTTAATAAATCATATTCTTTTCTAATTTTTTCTAATAACTCGTTCCCATTCTTCTTTAAATTTGTATCTGCCATATATAACCTCCTTAAATAAATTTCTGGTATTATTTTATAATATAACAAGATATAGATAAATAGTAAAGATTTATCTAAAAAAATATTTTTCAACATTTAATTATTTTTTCTTTAATTCTTCTAATATTTCTTTATTTACTGATATTAATTCATCTAATCTTTCCATAACTCCAATTATAGCTTTACCCATAGTAAGCAATGCTTTTTCAATAGCTCCAAAATCCATAAAACCTCCAATATTAAGATATATTAAACCATGTATCTAATTTTCTTGATGCAATATAATCTGCCATATAGACAATAAATTCATTACTTTGAGCATTTTCTAAATTTGCAGTATGTGGCATAACACTCCAATAGCCATAATGTCCTTCAATAGCTTTCATTATTTTATCAAAAAATGGCAATTTATACATATAAATTTCTTCATTTTGATAATTAATTTTTTTCATTCTTAAATGTTCTCTAACATAATATGGATGTAAATTATCTGTTGACAAATCGCATCCATTTTTTTTCTCTCTCCCCTCGAAACCAGCAGTCAATAAATCATGCAAAATAATTGCAGATAATACAACATCATAATCTTCTTCTTTTTCAACTTTAACTGTAGATCCCATATGATCATACCATCCTAAACCACGCATTAGAACTAATGACATATTAATTGCTCTTTTAATATGTAATAATAAACCTGATTTTTCACATTCATCAGCATTATGATATTTACCTGATTTACTTGCAGATGTAGTCCAAAAATAATTAGGAGAATAATTAACTAATACTTCTCTTGTAAAATGTTGTATACTTGGATTTTTTATTAATTCTACATAATTCATAAAATTAATAGCATATAAAACTTGTTTGTTATCTGCATTTCTTAACATTCCTACATTATTAGACTCGTTCATTTTTATCTCCATTTTTTTCTTTTATAGGATCATAAATTTTAACACGACTGCCATTTTTCCATAAAGTTACTTTACCAGTTTCACCTGACATAACAATAACAGATAACACATCCTCTCGCATAGATGTATAAATACCTGCTATATGCCTCATACCACCATTAGGGGGATTTGCTTCTCTTGCTGCTTTTAGTTTTTGTTTGTCATCCATTATTAAATTAACACCAGCAGCAACAACTTTACCATTTAGATGAACTAAAATTGCTCCATCATTAGGTTCTGTAGAAAATTGTTTTATTTTTTCGCCAGAACTTTCATCATTAATCCAAATTTTATCATCTTCTGTTATTAAATTATTATTACTTATAAAATCCATATTATTAATTATACCACTATAAAAATTACCAATAACTACTAATATGCCATCTCCTTTTTCATTTATCCAATTATCTGAAATTTTAGAAAGTTTAGAAAAAATTATATCACTAATTCGTTGCTCCTCTTCTTTTAAACCTAAAACTTCTGATACATCGATAAATAAATCATCCATAAAAAACTCCTTAAAACAAATTATAAATTAAATTATCTACCATTTTATACAAATCTTCAAGAGAACCATTATTTTCTATTAAATGTTCAAATCGAAAACTATTTAAATCATTTTCTGATGCATGTTCAGCACCATATTCTATATTTGGGCAATTATTTCTTGTTATTTTAATTGTAGTACAACCTATTTGTGACAAAGAAGCATTAAAAAATGAATCCGGTAAATTATTAATACTACCATAATATTCAAGTTGATATTCTTTCCATAATTCTTCATTAAAACATTTTACAATATTTGTATATTTTTCTTGATCATAAGCAGCACATAATTCTACAATTTCATTTCTATATCTACAATCAGAAATAATAAAATGTTTATTACCATCATTAATAGAATCTTTTAATTGTTCAACAACTTTATCTACCCAAAAATTTTTACCAAATTCCTCTCTAAACATTTGACCAACTGCTTGTAAAACTCTCCTACTAAATTCAGTTTTATGATCATAGCACTCATCATAAGTTAAACCAAAATATTTAATACACATATCTTTCAATGGTTTTGCAAACCATAGTTTTTTAGCTCCTGTTTTATTTACAATATAATCAGCTATTGTATCTTTTCCACTTCTTGCCTTACCATTAATCAAAAAAATCATACGAACCTCCAATTTTGTTTATACCCTCTTTTGGTAAATCTGATAAAAACAAAGAAGGTTGATTAAATATTATAGTGCCATATTTTACTGAAGACATTGTATGTGTTATACACAATTTATTTTTAGCTCTAGTTACTGCAACATAAAATAGTCTTCTTGCCTCTTCAATTTCTGTATCTAAAGATTCATGTGGAAATACACCCTGATTCATACTTATTAAAAATACTGTATCAAACTCCAAACCTTTAGAACTATGAATAGTTGATAACCTGACAGCATCATCTTTATCTGTACTTGCGTTATCTGTTCTTAAAGACATATAATCTAATAAAGATTGAACACTTTTATCTTCTGTTTCTTTTATAGACATATTTATAATTTGTTCTATACTTTCTGTTCTATTAATTAATTCTTCATTAGTTTTTGCCTTTTCTTTTAAATAAGAATTATAACCAGTTTCAAGCATTATAAACTTAATTAATTCAACAGAATCATGTCTCATTGATCTTGCTTTAATAATAAAATCAGAAAAAACTTTAACTTTATCGTTATAAGATTGTAATACCTCTATAATAGATTTATTTTTAGATTCTTCTATTATTTTATCTATTGTTTTTTTACCAATTCCCCTTTTAGGAGTTTGGATACATCTTCTAAAAGAAAAAATATCATTAGGATTATCTATAAATCTTAAATAAGACATTATATCTTTTACTTCTGCCCTATCATAAAAAGAAACACCATGAATAACTTTAGCAGGTATATTTCTAACTGCTAAAGCATCTTCTATAATTCTTGATTGAGAATTTATTCTATATAAAATACAATAATCTTTAAATTTTTTGATATCTTTATTTTTTAATATTAAATTAGCTATAAAATTTGCTTGCTCTTTTTCTCCATTAAATTTTATAACATCAATATTTTCACCATTATCATTATTTGTCCACAACTCTTTTTTAATTCCTTTTTCATTTTTATTAATAACATAATTTGCAGTATTAAGTATTTTTTGTGTTGAACGATAATTTTGTTCTAATTTTATTGTATTAGAATTAGGATAAAATTCTTTAAAATCAATAATATACGAAGGATCAGAATATCGAAATCCATAAATAGAATTATGTGACAAAATATTATTTCCAAAAAAATTAGAAGAACTATTAATATCTAAAGTATAAAATTCTTCGTTTTCTATATTTTCTATTTTTACAATTTCATCTAAAAAAATATTATTGTTACTATCTTTTGATATTACCTTCATACCAACAAATAATTGAGATGAGTTTAATAACAATAAATCTCCGAATTTAGTATTTATTTTTTCTATTAAATCACAACCTATAATATTTTTTAATTTTAAAGCGTAAGATAAACCGTCCCTATAATTTTCAAAATATTTCCTTAATCTTCTGTGCCCATTTTTAGAAATACTAAAACGAAAATCATTTTTATTTAATAAATCATCTAAATCTTCACCACTCCATTCTAACCTAATACTCGTATATTTAGAACAATGAGATATCAAACTTATAACTCTCCTAATAACATTTTTACCATAGCCTGTAGCTTGCCAATGTGGATAATTAAATTCATAATATTTATCTTTAAGTAAATAGCTACCATTACCACCAAAAATATTAAAAATTTTATTAATCTTATTTTGATCTAAACCTCTACTTTCACCTTCAAAAACAATAGTAGGTATTCCATATTTTAAAGAATACATACTTTCTTTAAATAATGCATCTGTTTTAGAATCACATATTTCTAAAACCCATAGTTTTGTAGCTTTTTCTGAAGATGGTCTATTATTACTAAATTTATTAGTATTAAGTTTTTTGTGGCAATATTTTTTAGACATTCCAACTCTAAAACCTAAATCCTTTCTATACATTAAATAAACATAATATTGTTCATTATTTAATAAAATAGGAGTTGCCCATATTTTATGTTTATAAGTCATTGTTAAATAATTACCACTTTTAGTATATATTTTAATTCCGTCAGCCATATAAGATCTATCACAATGTAAAATACTATCTTTTTGTATTTTTGAATTCTTATAAACAATACACTTATCATTTTTTTTAACATTATTTATTGATTTAACACAATTTTCTAAACTTATATTAGTATCATAACTTACACATTGGCTATCATCTCCTACAACCATAAGTTTATTATAAATAGGATTATGAAGCTCTCTTATTAATTCAAATTGAGCTTTATTAACATCTTGAAATTCATCAACTATTATAAATTTAAATTGTTTTTGATATTTTTCTCTTAATAAAGAATTTTCTTTTAATAATAATACAGTTTTAGAAATTAAATCATTAAAATCTAATAAAGAGCATTGTTTTAACAATTTTTCATATTCTTTATATATTGAAGATATCCATTTAT
>Ga0172381_10006370_pt1 | contig 11829 bp, 15 predicted proteins | sample Leawel6488metaG_FD_119754 | JGI IMG/M metagenome (GOLD analysis project Ga0172381, IMG submission 119754) | Leachate microbial communities from a municipal landfill in Southern Ontario, Canada - Leachate well 64-88 metaG | ecosystem: Engineered > Solid waste > Landfill > Unclassified | place... | reverse complement strand
TGGGTTAACAAAGGCGTCCAGGCGATAGCAAAAATAAAAGCTAAAGCAGTCAAAAACAAAATTTTGATGATGTAAAAATCAAACATAATATTATCTAAAATTAACTAGATATATTGCCAGCGTGCCGGCAATTAAAAATAAATTAATTAGTAAAGAAAAGCCTAAAAGTAAATGAATTAAAAATTTATTTTTTCTAAAAATATTTAATAGTAAAATAAAATTTATTAAAATAAAAGCTAGACCTAAAGTTGGAATAATATAAATATCATGCGCATCACCAATTAAATTTACGCCCAAATTAACATTATAATGCAAAACTACAAGATTTTGGCTGACATTATTATTAACATAAAGAGCTAATAACCAATTAATAATATTTAAAGAAAATAGAAACACCAGATATATTCTAACAAACATAAAACTAACCAAATACAAAACGGCTTGAGTCAGCTTTTCGCGGCTAAGATATAAATAATTCAACATTTTATGGTCTATAGTTGCCACATACTTAATTTAACATACTTTTGCTTAAAAATAAAACCCCACGCTTAGCTAAAATCCTTTGGCTTTTAACTAAGTGTGGGTATAAATACCTTCTCATAAAAACAAATTTACCTAATTTATAATTTTATGTTATAATATAACTAAATTAAATCTTCTTTAATTAACTACATGCTATCAAATCAACAACTAAAAAAAATATCCGAAAAATCAGACATCATGCCGTCAGGAGAATTTGAAAAATTTTCCAAAGAAGCGGAAAAATATGGCAAAACTCTAGAAAATTATTTAATTGAAAAAAAAATAACCACCTCAAATTCTCTATACGAAAACGCGGCCAACTATTTTAAAGTGCCTTTTGTTAATTTAAAAGATCAAATTATAAGAAAAGATGTCTTATTTAACATCCCGGAACCAATCGCCTCAACCCATCAAGTAATCGCTTTTGCCGCCGATGACAAGGAAATAAAAATTGCTACTTTAGATCCAGAAAATATAGAAATTTTTGAATTTATTAGAAAAAAAACCAACCTAAAACCGGTTATTTATTTAACTACCCCGGAAAGCCTTAATGAAACCATAAAACAATATCATAAAAGTCTAAAAGCGGAATTTAAAGACTTAGCTGAAGAAAATACAAATAACGGCGACGAAAACCTAAAAAAATTGGCGGAAAATTTACCAATTGTTAGAATTGTTGACACGCTTTTAGAATACGCGATTTTTGAAGGCGCTTCGGATATTCATATTGAACCGGAAGAAAAAGATGTTTTAGCGCGCTACCGCGTTGACGGTATTTTAAGAACGGTTATGACCTTGCCTAAAAATGTCCAGCCAGGAATTACCGCTCGTATAAAAATATTAGCCAATCTAAAAGTTGACGAACATCGCTTACCACAAGATGGCCGTTTTAAAATAAGCACCAAAGAATATAAAGTTTCTTTCAGAGTTTCTATTATTCCGACTTTTGACGGAGAAAAAATTGTTATGCGCTTATTAAGCGAAAAAGCGCAAGTTTTAAGTCTAGAACAACTCGGTTTGCAGCCTTCAGCTTTGGAATCTGTCAAAAGAAATATCTCTAAACCGCATGGCATGATTTTAGTAACCGGACCTACTGGTTCGGGAAAAACTACTACGCTCTATACAATTATGAATATTTTAAACACGCCGGAAGTTAATATTATGACTATTGAAGATCCGATTGAATACCGCATGCCGCGCGTTAACCAATCCCAGGTTAATCCAAAAATCGGTTACACTTTTGCCGCTGGCTTAAGAGCTTTTTTAAGGCAAGATCCGAATATTATTATGGTAGGAGAAATTAGAGATCAGGAAACTGCGGAAATTGCTATCCATGCCGCTATGACCGGTCATTTAGTATTATCAACTTTACATACCAACGATGCCGTAACTACTTTACCCCGCCTTTCTGACATGGGCGTACCGGCCTTTTTAGTAGCTTCAACAACTAATATTATAATCGCCCAAAGATTAGTTAGAAAAATTTGCGCTAACTGTATTCAAAGCTATAAATTAGATAAACAAACGATTAACGAATTAAAGCAACAACTTGATCTTGAGAATATCATGAAAACGCTTGAAGAAAAAAAAATTATTATTAACGCCAAGCAAGGTATAGAATCTTTGTTATTTTATCGGGGTAAGGGCTGTAAACAATGCTCTAATACCGGTTATAAAGGCAGACTGGGTATTTATGAAGTTTTAGAAGTTACAGACGAAATATCCGAATTAATTTTAAAAAAGGCCACACCGACCGAACTTAAAAAGCAGGCAGAAAAACAAAACATGCTTACTATTGTTGAAGACGGTTTTATTAAAGCTAAAAATGGCATCACCACGATTGAAGAAATTATGAGAGTAACTAAGGAATAAAATAAATTATAAAATTATCATAATTTATGACAGTAACTTTACCATCGCAAAACGAGTCGGAAAATCAATTTGAAAAAAACGCCGAGACCACCGAACCGGCTAGCCCGAACAATGATATAATAGGCACAACCAAGCGTTTTTTAGAAAAATTTTCTTCTATCCCAATTTCTGAAAAATTATTTTTTGTCCAAAATTTAGGCATCATGCTTAAAGCTGGAATTTCTTTATCCGTAGCTTTAAAAACTTTAGCCAAGCAAACCAGTAATAAAAGATTCTCTAGAATAATAAGTGACATTTCAGGAAACGTAGAAAAAGGCGTAAGTTTTACCGAAAGCTTAAAGCCGCATGAAAAAATCTTCGGCCAACTTTTTGTTAATATGATTGAATCCGGCGAAATATCTGGCAAGCTCGAGGAAGTTTTAAAAAGATTATACATTCAATTTAAGAAAAATCATGAACTGGTTGCAAAAGTTAAAGGCGCCCTTACTTACCCGGCGGTTATTTTATTCGCCATGGGCGGCATCGGTATTTTTATGATGATTAAAGTAATTCCCCAAATGACCGCTATGTTTAAAGAGTTTAATGCTGAATTACCGCTCGCTACTAGAATATTAATTAAAGTTTCCGATAGCTTAGTCGCGCATGGCCTGCTTTATCTTATCGGCCTAATTGTTTTTATATTAATAATAGTTCAAGCAAACAAAACAATAAAAGGAAAATATTTTTTTCACGGTCTACTTTTAAAATTGCCAATTTTTTCAACTATCATAAAAAAAATAAACCTGGCTCGTTTTGCGCGCACTATTAGTTCACTTTTAAAAACCGACATCATGCTTATAAAAAGTTTGCAAATTACAGCCAATGTTTTAGGCAATATCTATTATCGCGATGCCTTAAACGAAATGAGCGTTAAAATTAAAAAGGGCGGCACTATAAATGAAGTTATTGCCAACTACCCAAAATTGTTTCCGCCAATAGTCACGCAAATGATTGCCGTAGGTGAAGAAACCGGCGAACTTGATTTTATACTTGAAGAACTGGCTGAATTTTATGAAGGAGAAGTTAATGAAACCATGAATAATTTACCATCAATAATTGAACCTGTTTTAATTTTATCTCTTGGCTTGGTTGTCGGCGGTATGGCCGTGGCAATAATCATGCCAATGTATTCTTTGTCGTCAGCCATGTAATTTAAAAATCATATTATGCAATTACACCGCAATAAAAAAGGTGGCATGCTGATAGACTTAATGGTTACTCTCAGCATAATCGCTTTATTATCAACTGTAACCATACCTTATTTAAGAAAATACCAACCAAATTTAAAACTTAACGCCACCGCCCGTAATTTAACCACTGATCTAAGATATGCTCAACAATTAACCATTACTGAGCAGAAAATTTATCAAGTTGTTTTTGATTTGGATAATGATGCTTATCAGATTCAAAGAATAGACACGGCGACGACCACCATAAAAACTGTAGCTTTTGAATCAGAAGTTAGCATCAAGCAAATTACCAGCTTAACTGATAATAAGGTGGTTTTTAATTATTACGGCGGTGTAAGCCAGTCCGGACAAATAATTCTAACAAATACTAATAATGTTGACGCCGTTATCAATATAAAACCGTCCGGCTATGTTCAACTTGAATAATAAATATGAAATTTAGAAAACCGAAAACATTTACCAGCCAAACCGGTATGAGCCTTTTAGAAATAATGGTATCTCTATCTATTTTAGCGATTACTTTTATTGCTTTAATGCAATCTTTTCCCTTAACCCTATCTATTAATAAAACTTCAGAAAACGCCACTAAAGCATCTTATCTAGCCCAAGAAAAACTTGAGGAACTTAACTCACTGGGCTATGGCAACATCGCCGTTGGCACAATAGAAACTAAACATCGCTTATCTAGCGCCCAAAATAATTATTTATACTATTTTCAAAGACAAACCGTAGTTAATTACGTTGACGGCAATTTACAAGATAGCGTTTCCGACACCGGTTTAAAAAAAATTTCCGTAACAATTTATTACACCAACGCTTTGTCAAAAACTGAGAAAAATTATTCTACGGTCACTTTAATAAGCCAATGGTAAAAATATGAAGTCAGGCTTCTCAATTATAAACATAATAATAATTATAGGTTTAATTGCGCTGGTCTATTTAGGCTATACGCAATATTTAGATAATAAAATAGAACAAACTTTAAAAAATTCTGATTATTCGTTAAAACATGCAACTTTAATAAATACCGAATCAGCCACTTCAACTAATTCATTAATTAAAGATCAAACGACTCAACAACAAACTACGACTCAAAAAACTCAAACCTTAGAAGCGGAAAAAACAATTGCGCCAATCGCTAAAAAAGGTTTTTACCAAAACAATACTTATTTCTATCAAATTAGTTTTCCTGAAAATTGGCCGATAAAAGTGCGATCAGAAGATAATGTTTCTTTAGGCACGGTACCGCCAAAAAACGGCCAAGGCGCTATAACTATTGAAATAACTAAAGGTGAAAGCAATGAGATTAATCAAGCTGAAGCTGAAGCTAAAAAATATCCGGGCGTAGTCTCAATAACCGCAGAACCTATTACTTTAGCCGGTGTTAGCGGCAATAAAATTATTATGGAAAATCTTTTAGCAAAAACAAAAACTATTAACATTTTATTAAAAAAATCAAATTTAAATTATATTATTAAATATAGCGAAGAATCACCGGAATTTACTAGCCAAGTTAATAAAGCCTTAGCAACATTTAAATTCACTTCGGTTGAATAATAAATTTAACAAGGCAAACTAAATAATGAATAAACTCATAAAAAAAATAATCAAAAATAATTTAAAAACTAAGATGGCTGGCTTTACTCTTTTTGAAATTATTGTCAGCATCTCTTTGTTTACTATTATTATTATTTTAGTAAGCAACATATATTTAGTAACGCAAAATACCTATAATAAAAATTCTGACATAGCCGAATTAACGCAAAACGCCAGAGTATCTTTAGATAGAATCTCCCGCGAATTAAGGCAATCATCAAGTATTATTACGACTCTACCCGAAACTGATAGCGATCCAAACAACCCACCGACTAATCAAATGTTTTTTCAAGATGGCCATGATATAAATCAAATTACCTATTTAAGATATTATCTTGACGGCACCAATTTAATGCGTGAACATAAAGCTTATTACTTTGAAGAAGAACCGCTGGTTTATGTTGTTTATAATAGTTTAGACCAAGGCGGCGACCCGCCATCAGAAACTGTGCTTGACGATCGAGTGGTTGGAGAATATTTTACTAAGTTAGAATTTTGGGGAGTTAACGGCTTAATTAACATTTCTTTAAGCTTGGCGAAAAATCAAAACATCTTTGCTATAGAAACTTCAGTCTTTTCAAGAAACTACTAAACTTATGAATAAACATTTTTCCATAATACAAAACCGAGGAGTAGCATTAATTCTAACTATTCTTTTAATGTCTCTGATTTTATTTTTATCTTTATATCTTTTAAATTTTACATTAACCGAAGACCGTATTTCTAGAAGCCAATCATGGGGAGCTAAAACTTATTACTTGGCCGAAGCTGGTATCCAGGAAATGGTTTGGAAATTAAAAAATGACGCTACCTATAAAAATGATTTTGAAACTAACCCGGCTTGGACCACTAGTTTCACCCGCACCAATCCTTTTGGCGCTAGCAACGGCTCTTATACAGTAAGCATAACCAACAGCAGTTTAGCTCACGGTACAATAACCTCTACTGGAACGATAAATATTGGCAGTGGTAAAACTAGCCAACGCATAGTTAAAACTTTTGTTTATCGAGCGCTAGGCCAGTCAGGTGTTGGTAATAACTGCGGTTACGCCGACGGCAATATTGATCTTTCCGCTAGTATAGTTAATTTTCATGACGGCAGCGCTCATTCAAATAATGTTTTTATTATTAACGGCTTAAGCACGGTTAACATTGACGAAGATTTAAATGCCGTAGGCCAATATAATAAATCCTGGTTTTCCACGGTTAATGTTGGCGGCGATATTCATTCGGCTAACTATCCCCCAGCCGCCGCTCCTATTGCTATGCCAGCCGTAGACTTTGATTCAACCGACCCTAATTCATTAAAAAATAAAGCTACGGTAGTATATACTCAAAGCCAATTTGATACGCTAATGCAAAATAATCAGCATTTAACTTTAAACGGACCAATAACTTATGTTGATGGCGATATTGATTTAAAAGGAGCGCAACATCTAACCGTAAACGGCCTGTTAGTCGTCGGGCGCGATTTAATTGTCGGACATTCTTGGTGCCGCGGTCTTTTCCGCTGTGGCAGTAATTCAATTACAGTAAATCATACTGCCGGACAAGCGGCCGGTATTATGGCTAAAAGAAAAATAAACTTTGAACTTTGGACTGGAGATATTACCGTTACTGGTATTGTTTATGCAAACGACCAGTTAAATTTGTTAAGTTTCCCTATTGGTTTTGATTTTGATATCACCGGCGGCTTAATTGGCAGAAAATTAACTATTACCAGCGTTTGGCAAGCGATTAACGTGAATTATGATAATACAATTTTGGTTGAAGCATTAAGCGCAACAGAATTTTCTCCGGTTATAACAGTTGAGCATTGGGAAGAAGAATATTAATTTCGGCATTATTAGCATTATATGATATAATAAATGAAATGATTACAAAATATTTATGATATTAACCAACGGATCAACCCACCCAATCGGCTTAGACATTTCCGATTTATCCATAAAATTAGTTCAACTTGACAAACGCCGAGATAAAATAAAAATTAGAGCTTTAAGCAAATTAAATCTGCAGGAAGGTATTGTTGTTAATGGGGAAATAAAGAACAAGGTTGAATTAATCAAAGCAATTAAAAAGATAATATCCGATCCGCTATATGGAAAAATCAATTCTGAGGAAGTTGTAGCTTGTTTGCCAGAATCAAAAACTTTTATTAAATTAATTGAAATCCAAAAGTCACCAAACCGTTTAGCTGACATTATCGGCTCGGAGATTGAAAAACATGTGCCTATGGCGCTTAGTGAAATTTATTACGATTGGCAAATCGTTAAAGAACTGCCTGATAAATATTTAGTCCTAATTGGCGCCGCGCCCAAAAATATAGTCAACCAATATACGGAAATGCTTGACGAAGCAAAACTATCCCCTGTCGCGCTTGAAATTGAACCAATAGCCATCTGTCGTTGCTTACTTAAAGAAGAGGCATCCATCGGAATTAAAACCAAAACGGAATCTAACAAAAATTATGGCATAATTGATATCGGAGCCAACCACACTTGTATGATATTTTATTCTGGTAATACTATACTTTTTACCGTTAGCATGCCCATATCCGGCGAAGAAGTCACTGCTAAAATTTCGCAGGCTTTAAGTCTAACAAAAGAGCAAGCCGAAAAAGCGAAAATTATTTGCGGCTTAGATGAAAATAAAGCTAACGGGGTGATTAAAGATATATTAGCCGACACTTTAAAAAATTTGGTGGAAAAAATAAAAGAAGCGATTTTATTTTACGAAAATTATTTTTCTCAAAACGGATCATTAAATCAAATTTTACTATGTGGCGGCGGAGCTAATATACCTAATTTAGAAAAAATTATCAGCGCGGAGCTTTCTGTTGAAGTTAAGTTGGCGGATGCCCTAATTAATTTATCTGAAGCAAAAAATAAATTTGATGAAATTTTCACGGAAAAACATACTTTAAGTCTTAAATCAACTAAGATTGATTCTGACGATAAACAAAAAAACTTATCAATCAAACAAAATTATAGCACCACCTTTACCACTGCTTTTGGGCTAGCTTTAAGAGGAGTTTTTATAGATGAGTTATAAAAAGAAATGATTATAAAATTATTATGCTTACTTTAAACCTCATTTCTGGGGAATTAAAAAAAGAAATTAAACTGCGCCATCTTTACTTATTTATTAAAAAAATCAACTTAGCCTTGATTATTATTACCATTCTTATCGCTATTACTCTTTTAGCGGCCAAAACTATACTGCAAATAAATTTTAACAATATTGTTGAGCAAACTACCCTAGTAACTAAGAATAACCAAGGTTATAATAATAAAATAAGAGACATAAACAGCAGAATAGATTTTGTGGAAAAAATACAAAATGGTTTTATTCCTTCTTCGAATTTGCTAGAAACTATTGCCGACATAACCTCAAAGGATATTGGCTTATATTATCTTAAAATAAATTTTGAAGAACAAACAATAAAAATTAAAGGTAAAGCTGGCTTGCGCGAAAGTTTACTCGACTTTAAACAAAAAATGGAGGCCACAAATATTTTTAACAATATTGATTTCCCAATTAAAAATATTTTGGAGAAAGAAAATATTGATTTCGAAATCAATGCTAAAATAAATTTGGCAAACTTATAATCCAATAGTCAATATGAACGGCAATAAATATTTAAAAATTAATCTAAAAAATAAAATCACCGTGAGCATGATCGGTTTTTTTGTAATAATTTTATCTTTAATTTATTTTATTGTTATTCCAACTATTAAAGAAATTAAAACTATGGGTGATTCAATAGAAGCCCAAAGGGAAGATTTGGAAAATAAATATATTAAAGGTCAAAGCTTAAAAAAATTAACTGAAAATTTAAATAAAATTGAACCTAAGCTGGAATTATTAAATCAAATATTTATCAATAAGAATCGTGAATTAGAATTTATCACTAGCTTAGAAAATAAAGCAAATAAAAACCAAATAAGCCAAAAAATAAATTTAGGCAACCCGGAAAAAACCGAAAATAAAAATTTTCAAAAAACTAATCTGCAACTTTTTACAAAAGGCGGCTTTATTAAACAACTACAATATTTAAAGGATCTTGAACAACTAAATTATTATATTAATATTAAACTTTTAGAATTGTCTCCGGCTGCCGGCGGCGAGCCAGTTAAAACTAATAGCCAAGGGCTACCAACCGCAGAAACTAATAATCTTAATATGTATATTGAAGCTAATACTTATTGGAACTAAATAATCTGTTAAATAAAATTATTTCACAGAGTAAATATATGATGATAATAAAACCGATAGAATTAACCCCAAAAAAATTATCCAGCCTAACGACTACGGCCATTATTTTAATAACTTTAATGATTTTAATTTTTATGTCATTGTTTTTGTATAAAAATTTTTATCAAACTATAACGCAAACTAAAGAAATTGTAATTCTTAGAAAAAAGGTTGCTGTAGATACGGTGAATATAGAAAAATTTAATATTATAATGGAAAAAATTGCAAAAAAAATTACTCTCAATAAACTAAAAAATATCGCGAGCCCTTTCCATTAAAATTTCAAACATAAAAAACAGGCGCTTCAACAAATTTGAAGCGCCTGTTTTTTATTTATTACAAAATTTTTTATAATTCTGGCGCCATTTTTCTTAATCTTTTAACTAACGGGGATAAAATTTTTAAAACCTTTTTTACTTCTTCGCTAGTGTTATTTTTTCCAAAAGTAAATCTAATTGTACTATGAGCTATTTCATCTTTTATGCCCATGGCTAAAAGTACCGGAGAGGCTTTTAGGCTAGCGGAAGCGCAAGCCGAACCGGTGGAAACGGCTATGCCTTCTAAATCTAAGGCAATTAAAATCGACTCTCCTTCAGCGCCGACAAAAGAAATATTGGCGTGGGCTGGCGTAGCATTTTTTAAATCAGTATTAATAATAATTTTAGGAACTTTTTGCTTAATTAAAGTAACGAACTCATCGCGCAATTTAGCGATTTTTTTATTATCTTTTACTTGATTTTTAGCTAACAATTTAATTGCTGCGCCTAAACCAACTATACCAGGAACATTAAGCGTGCCGCTTCTTAAATTTTTTTCATGATGGCCGCCTAACTGAACGCCTTGAATCGGCGTACCAGATTTTACGTACAAAGCGCCGACGCCTTTCGGGCCATAAATTTTATGGGCGGATAATGATAATAGATCAACATGCAAATATTTAACGTCGCAATTTAAAAAAATTAAAGCTTGCACGGCATCAGTATGAAAATATATTTTATTTTTATTGCTTTGCTTTATTCTTTGCTTATTGATTTTTTCAATGACTTTACCAATTTCTCTGATTGGCTGGATGCTGCCCACTTCGCTATTAACATACATAATAGAAACAAAAACCGTATTGTCTTTTACTGCTTTTTTAAAAATCTCTAAATTTACTATGCCATTTTTTTCAACCGGTAAATAAGTAACTTCGACGCCTTTAGCTTCGAGTTGACGAAAAGTTTCTAAAACAGCCGGATGCTCTATAACTGATGTAATAACATGCAACTTATTATGCTGGTTACTTTTTTTTAAAGCGTTAACTACACCTAGAACAGCTAAATTATCAGATTCAGTTGCGCCAGAAGTAAAAATGATTTCACTAGCCTGGCAATTTAAAATATTAGCAACATTTTCCCTGGCTTTAATAACTGCCGCTAAAGCTTTTTGCCCAAAACTATGAAGCGAAGAGGAATTACCATAAATTTTACTAAAATACGGCAACATAGCCTTTAAAACAGGCTTATCTACTGGTGTGGTAGCGCTATGATCAAGATAAATTTGTTTCACCCTATTAGAAGTACTCATAAAAATTGTTAAATATAACCCCACTATAAGTTCCGTTTAATTTGTAACTTCTAACGGGGTGAATAAAATAATAATTAATTAACTCAATAGTTCACCCCAAATATTGAGGTAAACTTATTCAGCCAACAAAGTTATTTACAGCAGTCGCAACAACATTTTTCCGTCTTTGTTTTATCACTAACTTTCTTCATCGGCTTGCCGCAACAAGTTGGAACTTTTTCGCCTTTAGTTTCAACTACAGCGCCACAGCCACATTGACATATATATTTTGACATATATTTTTAAATTAATAATTAGTTAATTTTATTGAACAGCTTTCACTCCCTTAACTTCTTTTACCTTTCTTTTTATCTCGGCTTCAATCCCCTGTTTTAAAGTTAATTGTGACATAGGACAATGAGCACAATGGCCCATTAATTCAACTTTAACCACGCCAGATTTTTTATCAAAACTAACGAAATGCACATCACCGCCATCCATTAAAAGCGATGGCCTGATTTGCTCTAAAATTTCTTTAATTTTATTTTCAGTATTATCTTTTTTAATTTTTTTAACAACTTTCATTTTAACCATATAATTTATATTTATTTATTAACTTTAAACATTTTTCCATGACCCGGGATTATATAATCGGCTAAATTTAAAATCTTTTTTCTACTTTCATTAAATTCTTCTATGCTTGTAACTAAAATTGGATCTGCTGTTTTATTTAAATCAGCCCAACTTTCATTTGATATAGCGTCTCCGGCAATTACCATTTTACCTTCATTTGTATAAAAAACTACCG
>Ga0172381_10006369_pt1 | contig 11830 bp, 13 predicted proteins | sample Leawel6488metaG_FD_119754 | JGI IMG/M metagenome (GOLD analysis project Ga0172381, IMG submission 119754) | Leachate microbial communities from a municipal landfill in Southern Ontario, Canada - Leachate well 64-88 metaG | ecosystem: Engineered > Solid waste > Landfill > Unclassified | place... | reverse complement strand
TGGTTTCAATGGCGGTGCTCCGGCTGGATTCCCGGCCGGCTGCGGTGGATTACTCCATGATCATTGGAAGAATTACACCGGAACGTACACCAACGTTTCCAAGGAAGATTTGGTTAAGAAACTCCGGACAGCCCGACGGAAAACAAATTTCAAGTCTCCGATTGATCTTGATGATTACCGTAAGGGAACGGGCCAGCAGTATCGGTGTTACGCCAACGAAACGACGATCAATGATCTTGAAACTCTGGCTGAAAAGCAGAATGAGAATCTCGGCGTTGATCTGGCGAAGATGGACGGTTCTGTAACCATCGGAAAGGCTCCACTGCTTTATGTTCCCAAGCTGGACGAAGATACGACAAATCCGCTGTACTTGCTCGATTGGTCGTGGATCTTCCCGTATTTCCTCAAGGGCGAATATATGCATGAGAGTGAACCGGCTATCGTCAGCGGACAGCATACGACATATGTTGTTTACATCGATCTGTCGTGGAATCTGATGTTCAAGGATCGCCGGTCTCAGACGGTTATCTACAAGGCTTAATTGTCTTGTAGCTAATCGATAGTGGTTGTTTTGATTTTTCAGTAACAAGGTAAATTTTAAAGGAATTCAATATGAGTATTATGAACAATGGTGTTCAACATGAATCTCAGGGAAAAGATGATCGACAGAAGGTATGGTTCGAACAATCGGTTGCCCTGAAACGCGGTATGGGTGTTTGCTACAATTTGGATTTTGTTACTACGGAGACGGATCAGACGGCTTCAGATCCGTGGGGTAAAAGAACCAAGTCAACCCAGCTTCCCGATGCGACGAACAATCAAGCGTTTGCCGGCGTAACCACTCAGGATTATGACGCAGTGGTAGGCGGCCAGTGGATCGAAATTTTCATTCCTGGAAGCTTCTGTGAATTGGCTATTGGTTTACCGACAACCATCAATTCTACATTGCTGACCTGTTCAGCAAGTGGCGGCGACGCGGGCCGGTTTACCTTCCAAGGCCTTCCTGGGCGTGGTACAGCTATTGCCTTACAGACGGTTGCCGCAGCCAGTGGTCCGTTGTTCCAGTCTCTTGACGGTTCCGCGACTTGTGCTACCGTTTCAGGTGTTTGCACTATTACCAAGACTGGTATCGGTACTGCCTGCGGATATGTTGATGCCACGGTTTACCCCGAAGGCATGAAGGCAGTTGTTCTTGCCGGTGCCGATGATGCTACCAGTGCGACGCAGGCAACGGCTGGCGAATACACAATCGCTTCTGCGACTAGTGCCGACACGATCACGATTGCTACGACCGCATTGGGTGATTCCGATTTGACGTTGTACGTCATTCAGGACAATCCGACATGCCTTTGCTATCTGTTTGATGGCAATGAATCCGGCTTGCAACAGGTTATCAATCCGAAAACCGGTACAGCTGTTGCCGCGATGGTTGGTGGCTTGACGTTGGTGGCTGGCGGCTACACGATGGCTGCGGATGCAACATTCACGTTGGCTGATGGTGTCCGCGAGAATCAGAACAAGGCGTTCGGATGTCTCGGTGCGTTGACCACGAAGGATTACATCGTGACCGTTACCAGCGGTTTGAAGAAAGACGGTTCGACGAGCATTACCACTTTCGGCATGGATGCTGCACACGAGTTTGCTACGTTCCAATGGAACGGTGCATTCGGTGCGTTGACCGGTGGTGTCTGGCAGTTGCAGGCATTCGTCGGAGCTACATTCGCTTAACTGATGTGGGTGTTTTGATAAATGGTGCGGGGTCACTCTCCGCCTCGCACCATTATTTTAAATCAGGTGAAATATGGCTGAATCAACATTATCGATGGGTTTTGTAGAATTTCAGAAAGCAGTGATGCGTTTTCTTGGATATGGCGTTGATTCGACCAAATGGACAGTTGACCAGGTTGATGAAATTGATGATATCATTCAATCGGGTTATCGACAATTTTTATATCCACCGAAAAACGAGAATATACCGAATGGGTATGTTTGGACGTTTCTTAAACCAACGACAACATTGGCGACTATTCCATCTTACGTGACAGGTACGGTTACAGTAATCGCTACGGTTTGTACATTGGTTGGCGGTGTATGGCCAACATGGGCGGCAACGAATGGGACTTTGTGGATTGACGACGTTGAATATTCTGTGACCACAAGAACTGATGATACGAATCTGGTTGTTGTTGGAGCGGACATTACGACTGCAACAACGTTTGAATTAACTCATGATGGAAATTATACGATGCCGGATGATTTCGGCGGTATCGATAGCTTAATCACCATTGAGGATATGTACGGATATCCACCGTTAAGTATTGTTCATGAGGGAAAAATAAGGGCTTTACGTCAACAGGATTATTCTATCACCGGTGTTCCATATCTGGCTGCTTTACGACCTAAGACGTCCAGCGGGGCTACGGGTCAACGAATGGAGATGATTCTTTATCCAAGGCCGGACTCCGCCTATACGTTATCCTATACGTATTTTTCGCTTCCTAACAAGCTTACAACATCGGCCCCGTATCCTCTGGGTGGCATGATTCACGCCGAGACGATCATGGAAAGCTGTCTTGCAATTGCCGAACAGAATAGCGACGACGCCGAAGGGTTGCACAAGAACAAGTTTTACGAAAGGTTGCTGACCAGTATTGACAAAGACAAAATTGTTAATGGTGTACGAAATTACGGATACAACGGGGATGGTCCAAGTGGATGTCGTGAATGTGATCGAACAAGTCAGGTAACAGTTAACGGTGTTTATTATACCGGAGCATAAATATGAAGATTAAATTAACCAGCGTTAGGGGTGATGAACCAAAAAGTTTAAAGGGCGAATGGATTGAGTATCGTCGAATGACGATTGCTGATCTGGCTAATCCTATTGGATTGGATACTCGTGCTCATGTGGTCTTAAACTACATGAACGCAACGGATGTGAAACCTGAAAATCCTGTGGACGTATCAGAGGTATCAAATATTCGTATCCGTGCAAAGATCAATGTTTCAGGTGGAACTATAAATATTGTCCCAGTGGTCTTTGGTGAAGCGTTAATCAATGGTGAAGTACCAAGTAATGAGGACAACGTTGTTTTGACCGCCACGGCCCGCAGAGACGGCAATGGAAGCAGTGGGTTGTACATAACCAATGTTGTTAATTTCGATCTCCAAGCTGCATCCGCGTTAGACATCATCGTACCGACGATTGGTGTTGGTATAACGACTATCATTTTGGAAGTTCAGGGCGTTTAACCCCGGCTTCATGAATTCCAATTAGCTCCCTCACGGGAGAGAGGTGAAAGATGGCAAATATAACAACAGTTGATGAGTTATTCGAGAATGCTGGTAGTGGTTCTCATACAATAGCCGCTGGAACATACGACCTGTCTGCTAAAACCGGAGGCGGTGCTAATCTCGTTCTGAAGGCCAGCCTTGTCCCGACAGGTGAGGTTATTATCGACGGTGCAGATACATATAAAGTCCAGGTTGTTGATGCGAGTCCGGCAATCGGAGATCCTACATTAACTCATAGGCTGACTATCACTCAGGGCGTTGACAATTGCTGTGAAGTTCTTGCGACCTCTCTGGCTGCATCACCGATATTTCATTACGTCGATTTCACAGAAGCCCAAACAATGAACGGCTTAACACTGCAAGGTGCGTTAGCTGCAAGTTGTGTTGTAACCTGTAATTCGTGCCGTGCCTACAACAATGACAATGACGGGTTTTCAATTCTTGATACGGCGACAGGTAACGCTGCAAAATTGAAACTCGTCAACTGCGAATCGTATGGCAACGACCCACTAGCGTCTGGCGGTGCATCAGGAGATGGCGTAACATCACATCTATCGACACATATGATTGAACTCGTTGGTGGTAGTTATCATGATAACGGCAAGGGTGGTGCTATTATAGTTGGTGGCGGCACGCTGTTTATTGACGGTGCAACCTTCTACGATAACTGTAAAAACGTTACTGGTAACAATCATATTAGTGTAGGAACTGACGGGATGTTATTTATTAAAAACATCCACATGTACCTCACAGCCGGAGCAACAGCAAACTCTAAAAGTGGTCAATTTATACAGATAAGCGGCGGATGTGTATATATTGGCGACTCGGTTATTGATATGACAAATATGACGGCTGTATACTGCATTCTCCTAAACGATGGGCTAGATGCTGCAACATTAGGTGTCTGCATCGAAAGAAACATCTTTAAAAATGGCCCAGCATCCAAATACGGAATCTCTGTACCTGACAGTCCTGTTCGCGGATTAATCCAAAACAACACTTTTTACAACAATAACCGCGATATCAACCTCGACAGTCCAAATGTCACCATAACTAAGAATATATTTCATAACACCCAGTCGTATGCTATCCGAGCATACGCTAACGAGTATTCGTCAAATCCTCACAGCGGGAATAATGTGTTTTTTGGAAAATCCAATCCTGCGAATCATTTTTATCTTGATTCAATCAAGGCATCAGATTTAACAGTTGACCCGCGACTGGATACGCAGTTAAGGACAAACAGTCCTGTATTGTGGACATCAGGCCACGGTGCATGGAAACCGACATTCCCGACAGAAGCCGTCGGAGCCAGAGCCTTGCGTAATCGAACACGAGTTTCAACGAGTGAAATCGGACTTTAACCACAGAGGGAAATATGGCTTTCACGGAAGATCAAAGAAGCGGCTTGAAAGGTAAATAATGACTGAATTTCTGGAATTTGCAAAAACATATGGCCTGCCGATGGCGTTGGTTGTCCTGTTTATTATCTGGTCGAACCGGCGTGAAACACGACTATCAGACAGATTAAACGAGGTTGAAACGTTCGTGCGAATGACATTGAGCGACGCGTTATCGAAATCGACAGAGGCAATCAATAGATCAACCGATGTACTCGATAAAGTGTTAGATGAGCTGAAGTTTAGAAACAAGAAATAATCTTTTTTGAAAGGAAACTGAAATGAAAAATGTACTTGGATTGGTGGCTGGTATTGTATTGGTTGGCGGATGTGACGCGGCGACGATTACATCGTTTGCGACGTTGGCTCTTGATGCCGACAACTGGACAAAGCTCATTAACGTGTTCACCACGATTGCCGGGGCGGTGAGCTAATGAAAACATTATGGATTATCCCGCTCATCATTGCGATGAGCGGGTGCTCGGCACAACATTTCGCAGGGGAAGAGGCTGATCAACATGGATGCACTCTCAAAAAGGATTTATGGGGTAACGTTTACATCAAAATGACCGGCGACGGTGAATGTTCTATCGAAAAAATCGATATCCAGAAATCCGACAAAAATTATGCAATTTATGTCGGAAACGTAAAAGTTTCACAACGTGTAACTGAAGTCACGCAGGCCAGCGTTGCTAAGCTAGAGGCGATAGCTAAAGTTCAAGATGAGCAGGTTAAATATATAGGACAAATTGCCGGGTGCATGGCACAAGTTGCCGAGGCTGTTTCATCTTCTTTTGGTAATCCGTTTTCGGTAGCTGCAAAATACATTGGAAAAGCAGTAGTTGCAAAATATACGACAACTCAGGCGACAACGCAACCTTCAACGCAGACGACAGAATAACCATTTTCGCGAGGTCAAGTAAATGGAAAAATATCGAATGAATCCGAAACAGATCAAACTGATAGACGAGATTGTAATCTCCATTGGACTGCTGGCGATCATCGTGTTTTTGTTACTGGCGTGCAACGGCTGTTTAGAAAAAAACAAACTTGGCGTCAATGATAATCCGGTGACGGCAAACATCACAACCACAATGCCTGTAACAATCGATCCAGTTATAAAACCGCAATTCCAGAGCCCAGAGCAGACGTCGGAACAAAAAGCGAAATCAGGCGGAAATACATATCAGACAAATGTGTCAATGGCTGGCGGTGGTGCAGTGGCAGGCCTGATGTTTTTAATGATCGGAGTCCTTGGTTGGAAATATTTGCAATCAGACAAGGCCTTGCACGCCGTGACATCTGCGATTGAGGGATTCGGACATCCTGCGAAGCGTGCATCACAATACGAAGCGACGGCCATAGGGGCTGAAAAATATCTTCGAAAGAAGGTGAAGAAATGGTATCCGAAATAAACGGCGTACCAATCCCAAATGCAAACAGAGAAGTAGTTGAAATAACAGAAAATAGTGTAACACGAATTATTTATAGAAAGGACAATGGAAATGGCAATTCACAATTTATTGGATGCTCTCAAACGGATGGACATGGAGAACGACGGGGCAATTATGAACGTCCCTGGCGTAGGTTACATTCTGGCATGGGGAACAACTGTTCCGGTTGACGGTACATCATTCTATGCTCCGGGATGCGTGTTCATCCACACCGATGGAACCGGTGAGGATGTATTCAGTGTCAACCAAGGAACATACGATTCCTGTTCATTCAAGGGCTTTGAAACTGCATTGGAGGCCGCACTTGCTGCCATTACGAATGGCAATGGTGCGTCGAAGATTGGTGTTGAAGATTCGGCGGGAAAAATTACAGGAATTAATGTGGAAACAGCACTTGCTGAAATCGCTCTTTGGAAAACCAATACTGCACTTACAACTGCTGGTAATGGAGCTTCGCTTATCGGTATTCAGGATGCTGCCAATAAGATCACCGGGGTTAATATTGAAACTGCTCTGGCTGAAATAGCGTTGTGGAAGTCCACTACTGATCCGAATATTCCTATCCAGATCGCCGATCCTGGTACCGGAGTTGCAATCCCGGTTACAGCGAGTGGAAATTGCTCGGTAACAATCGGGTCAGCTGGAGCCGAGACGAATACTCTGGCCATTCCTACGTTTGTGGGACAGCGAATCAGTTTCAGCGTGACAGCGGTAGGGACTGGCACCCGTAAGGTCACAGCGGCCTCGGCGATCAATAAAGCTGGAAACGTGTCAATCACCATAGCTGCTGCTGGCGATTCAATCGAACTGGTTGGCATGAAGGTCGATGCGGCTCTGGCGTGGCGTGTAGTTGTGAATGACGGTTGTACACTCGGTGCATAGGATAACTGATGGCAAAGAAACCTATTACAATTCAATTCCCTTTCGGTGGATTAAACCGGCGGTATGGCTATCAGAGCCAGCCGCCGTACACTACCCCCGATTGTTTGAATGTACGACCGATTGATTCTATTGAAGGCCGTCAGCGTGGCGGAATGCGTCCTGGATTGAAGAAAACATTCGAACAACAGATTGGTACGGGAAATCCTATTCGAATGATGGCGAACGTCACATCGACCGGTACTACGGTTTCAGAGTGGATACTGTCGATGAATAATGCCGAAGATTTTGAGCTGAATGCGGTATTCGATAAAACTGGTGCAAATTTGTTGTTAACAACTGATCCTGTGATATGGCCATACATACCGGAAGGATTGACATTTACACAAACAATACCGTCCATTGCTCCAGCGGATCGTGAGTTGATTTTCAGGTCACTTGATGGCTTTATGGGTGTAACGTCAATTGCGATAAAAGATTCTTATTTAAATGGAGCACTCCCCGACATGTCTCCATTTTTGAATCTTGAAACACTCGATCTTTCCGGCAATTCACTAACCGGTTCGACTTCTGATTTGAGTGATTTGACAAAACTGAAAATATTGAATCTATCAGGTAATACTGGGTTTACTTGGGGTACGCTTCCACCAGCGTTGACTGAACTTTATTACATCGATGACGCATCTGATTCGGCAGTTCGTAATGTTAATTGGACAACTCCGGTAGGTTTGACGACTGTGGAATTGTGGAATTGCAATGCTTCATTAACTGGGGAAGGAACGATAATTCCGCAAACGTCTTTACAATCGTTAAAACTTCGATATTATATTGCTTCCAACAATACAATGACTAAGTTGTCGTTTTATGCAAAACCGACATTGGAAACCTTGGATATGGCGTACTGTCATTTGAAGGGTGAATTTCTTCTGGGTTACTTTGGATTATCAGGATATACACCTTTTCAAAATTTAGAGACATTGAATATATCCAATAATTCTTTGACATCGTTTACATATAATTCAAATTTTGAATACGCAGCAAAGATCACATCATTTGATTTTTCTAATAATTCGTTTAATGCTGCTGCGGTCGATTCGATTCTTCAGATTGTATGGTATAATGCATTTCACAGAACAGAAAGCAGCGGACACCGGATTCCGTTAGCGACTGTAAATTTAAGAGGAAATGCATATCCCACAACGGAAACTGGTAACGATTTTGTACTGATGTTACGTGATGTAGGATGGACGGTAGACTTGGATGAGTAATTTAAAACGATATTGTGTTGCGTTGGCAAATGGATCGCTTTACGTTGATAAAACAGTGGGCGTAATGGATGCCGTTTCATCTGTTGTCAAATTTACCGACGATAAAGTAATTCAATCAACAGAGTACAATCAGAAACTTTATATCGCCGATTACGCTGAAACAGTTGTTGAGGGAACCGACGGGGTTCTATCCTCTTCGGGAACTGTTTTGGATGCCTCTGGCGTTACTGATTGGACTGCGTTGGGTATAGATACCGGACTTCACGCGATTTATTTATCGAATATCGGTGGATCGGGGACAACATTTGGAACCTATGCTATCGCAACTGTAGCCGCTGGATCGATTACATTGATTTCTCCTGGTACGGCTGTTGACGGAACCTGCGATTACAAGATATTTGTATGCCCAAAATATTACGATCCGACGTTGGATAATATTTCATTCTGGATAGCCACCACTGGTGCTATCCCTCAGAATTGTTCTATCATCTCACGATATCGCAGTCGTATCGTACTGGCCGGTGATCCGGAAGCTCCTCATCTATGGTACATGAGCAGAGTTGGGGACCCGCTTGACTGGGATTACTCTCAGTCGGATGTAAGCAGGGCGGTGGCCGGGCAGGACACTGACTCAGGGGCAATAGGAGATAAGATTACTGCGATAATTCCATTTAGCACAGATTATTTGGTGTTCGGATGTCATTCGTCAATATGGATGATGTATGGGGATATTGCAAATGGTGGATCGATTAACAACGTAAGCTACACAGCAAATATTTTTTCTTCTACATCATGGTGTTACGGTCCAAATTCGGAAGTTTTGTTTCTATCTAAAGACGGATTGTATTCACTTAGTTATTCGTCTGACGATGGTGTTGTACTGAAACTGTTGTCTGAAAGTTTGCCGGAAGCATTCAAAAATATAGAATCGGATTACTATGATATTTCGATGTCATACGATATGTTTAATAGCGGATTGAATATTTTTATCACATCCAAGGGATTGGCGACAACAACGCATTATTGGCTTGATTGGCAAACACAATCATTCTGGCCAATGTCATTACAACAGGATCATGAACCTACGATCGTTTTCAACAGGACATCATACGTAGCGTCAGAAGAGAATTCGATATTAGGTTGCCGGGATGGGTATATCCGACAATTTGACAGAAACATGACGACCGACGATGGTGACACTATTACTAATTACGTTAACATTGGACCGATACGGTTGGGCAACGGATACAACGAAGGAATGTTGGCTGAATTAATGGGAACTCTCGGAACCGGTAGCGGGGATGTTACATGGGACGTATATGTCGGTAAGACGGTATCTGAGGCCATTGATGCCGATTCATTTGCTACTGGAGTATGGACAGAGGGAAGGAATTTGAATTCCAGACCTCGTGCCAGAGGTGACAGTCTGTTTATTAAACTTACAGGAGAAGCAGATAAAACATGGGCCGTTGAAGAAATGATGATGACAGGATCGGCTAAAGGGAGATTGCGATGACTGAATTCCGTGTTCCAAATACTGAAAGCACGACAGAGGTAAGACAGGCATTTCAATCACTCAAGACTATTATTGAACAATTGGAATCCCAAACATTCGATATGTTCTGTTTTCGATGTGGAAATGCGGAGGGGAATAGCAATGTTTCGATAGTCTTTACAAAAACTGGAAAACTGTTATGGCGAGTGGTCGAGCCTTATCGTGTCATAGGTAATGGTCAAAATAATTCATTTATAATCGTTAATCAACCAACAGGAATATGCAATCTTGTTTTTCATACAAAAGACGGCACTAGCGGTATTACAAAATTAGTGGCGAATAACAGCGATTTATCTTGGGGAGTGCCGGATATTTCACGATGTCTGAATATAAGTGAAGTCTCGTTGAATACCAATAACCTTGACACTTATTTTTCTGGCACATTTGCAAATTTGATATTGTTGACAAAACTAGATTTGTCTGCCAACATATTTTCGGAAACATTTGTTAATACTATATTGAGCGATCTTTTGGTTAACCAGCGACAACGAAAACAAAATACGCCAGTTTGTGTAGTCGATCTTTCCAACGGCACAAATGCCGCCCCCACAGGTGATGGACTGGCAGCGAAAACGGCTTTGATTTCGGCGGGCTGGACTGTAACAACAAATTAGAGAAAGGACAATAATATGGGTTGGGAAGATATTGCATCAACTTTAGCAGGACTTGCGAGTGTAGGAGTCAGCGGTTACAATGCCTGGGATGTCGATCAGTGGAATGATGAGACTCTTGCCGAAAATGAAAGAACAAATCAGGAAGGCAGGGCCGTAATAGATCTGAATACGGCAACCAATGCAGAGGCCGGGCAAAAATTACTTGATGAATTGACGGCAAAATACGATACAAACAAATCTGAACTTTCCGATCTGTATAGCAATTATTTCACAAATACGGCGAATGACTATTCAAATGCCACATCGGACACCACTTCCAGATACGACGATATCATCAGCCAAATGCAAAGTGAATATGCAGCGGAAAGAGAGAAATCAAATGCGTCATATTCGGATAGAACTAATCAAGTAATGTCTTTACTCGAGGGCATGGGTGATTCCGAGAAGGCTGATATCAAACAGGCGTGGAAAGAGACCCAGGCATCCAATACTCAGAACATGATTTCCAGTGGGCTTAGTGGTACAACGATCATGCCCACCATGAATGCCGGGATTACCCGTGATACCAATTCCGATCTTGCCGCACTTGAGGAGTCATTGCGGACACAGAAATCAAGTACCCTATCCGGTCTGCTTGGTGATCAAATATCTGCCGATACAAGTTGGGCGAACACCGGATTGAATGCGGTTAATTCAACTCGTACCACGCAACAGAGTGCATTGGATACGTTGTTGAACAACAATATCGCAAACAACACTCTGGCATATGGAAATCAGATTACAGATACAAATAATCTGAATCAGAATTCGTTGAATGATTGGTATACTCAAAGCCAAAACAACAACACTCAAGCCGTGAATGATCAGAATACGAAATTGGCTTGGATGCAATCCGTATCCCGTCCATACATGGACACCACAGCGGCATCGTCGTCATTTGCTGATTCTCTTAGTGGTTTGGCGACACTGTGGACACCACAGACCAAGACAACGTCAACTGATAATAGTTGGATAGCACCAACAGTTTCATCTGGTACTACATTGGCTACCACATTATTGTCTGATCGCAGAATGAAGCGAAACATAAAATCCATTGACTCTGCTTTGGGTAGGGTCAAAACGCTCAATGGCTATACGTACAATTACGTTTCCGATTCACCAGAAAATCGTAATGGTGGTATCATGGCACAGGATATTGAGAAGGTTCTGCCAGAAGCGGTAATTGAAAAAGAAGGAATCAAATACGTCAAGTATGATGCCGTCGTTGGCTTGATTGTTAATGCGGTAAAAGAACTTTCCGATAGAATTGAAAATATCGAAAAAGGAAACAAATAATGCCTATCGTAATACAACATTCACCAAGTGC
>Ga0172381_10006368_pt1 | contig 11830 bp, 22 predicted proteins | sample Leawel6488metaG_FD_119754 | JGI IMG/M metagenome (GOLD analysis project Ga0172381, IMG submission 119754) | Leachate microbial communities from a municipal landfill in Southern Ontario, Canada - Leachate well 64-88 metaG | ecosystem: Engineered > Solid waste > Landfill > Unclassified | place... | reverse complement strand
GATTATCGGCATTTACGTTCACTTATGAGATATGTCTATGAACACCGAGAAGAAGCCAAGACTAAAGGAATGAAAGCATCAGAAGAAATCTTAAGTAAATGGACTTGGGACACTGCGGCCAAGAAAGCTTTCGACATCTTACAGTCTTAAAACATCTGGTTCTTCTTTAATTCTTTCCCAAACATTCGGATACCAGCCGAAGTACATTTCAAACACTCGACCAACTCTCTGACCCAAATCGTTTATTTCACGAGATTTGTCTGTTATTCTTTGCTTCCTTGTTACCAGCCCTTGAAGAATTTCTGCCGCTTCCTCACCCGTGATTTCCAACAGCACCATTATTTTTGGATGTTTAGTTAATTCAGGCTTCATTTTTTTCCTTTGCAACAAAAGCCGCAAGTTCTGATGGTAGAGGACATTCCCCATCATAACCCGCCGTTTCACAAATAATCCAAAAATCTATTATTTTTTGCGTGTAATAATTGTGTGGTCGCTTATCAGGAGATTCCTTTTCCCACTTTTGCATTTCTTCTGATGTCATCAAAGGCATTCCATAATTACTCCTAAAAAACGTTTTAATGGGCGATACAGGGATTGAACCTGTGACATCCTGCGTGTAAAGCAGGCACTCTAGCCGCTGAGTTAATCGCCCCGATGTTCTATTAATGGGCGATACTGGACTCGGACCAGTGACCTTCTGCGTGTCGAGCAGACACTCTAGCCATCTGAGCTAATCGCCCTTATACAACAGTTACAGTCCCCTTGGATACCGCATTAATAGCCCCCTTCCATCCAGCGTCAAACAATTGCTTCGCATATTCCTTAGACTTAACATTCAAACTCTGAATAGCTTGTTCTTTTTTCTTCTTGCTCACAAGCAAGCCCGGCAATCCATTAATTAAATCAACAATATACTGCAATTGTGATGCAAATTCCTTTACCCAAAATTCTTCAAATGCCTTGTCAACTTCCATAGATTCTCCTTTGCTTATAAAATATCAAATCTATAGCTTTTGTCAAATCAGTTCGGAAACGCCAACCCTAATTGTTCGCTTTGGCGGCGATGGGTCTTTTTGCTCTGGCTCGTGCGGACTTTCGTCGCCAATACTGAACATAAGCTCGTGATACGGAAATGAAATATTGCCATAAATTGTCGTCCCGTCACTGCCACTATACAAAGAAACCACTGGCTGTGATGGCAAACTTATAGTAGACAAAACAGAGTCAATCGCTTTTCTCAAATATATGGACATTCTCTCCATTGTTTCAAAATTTGCTGGCTCAAACAAAAACGGCATCAACGAACCAGACAACTTCTCTTTCAGCATCCCGACCAACGCTTCGCTATATATTTTTCCGCTATCGTTCATTTTTATTTCATTTCCTAATGGAGTCGGAGGGGTTCGAACCCTCGCCCTTCTAAATGCCATTCAGACGCTCGTCCCAACTGAGCTACGACCCCTCGCTATTTTTAAGATAAACTTTGTACTCCCAATTTGTTCAAGAGTGCATTTCTACCCTTTTTGGAGTATTTGTGTGATAACCAAAACATTGTGCCAGAAAACCCTAAAATAAGTAAATACCAAAGCGGTATCCATGTAAATCCTAAATTAATTCCCACGCCCGGCCACACCATCGTCCATTCATCCCTTAAAATAGGTTGCCATCTAGTTACAAACCAAGTAGCGTCTTCTATCATCAATGCAAGCGGGAGGGAACCAATACCCATAAAGAGAAGATATTTCTTCCTGTCAGTTAACATCTGCTTGATATGAGATAAACCTATACAGAAACTAACAACAGCCATCAAAATTAAGAGACATACGTGGTAATAACTGAAATGATGCAAAACCGGCAAATCAGGCAGCGAACCAGTGGGTATCCATTTAGCCTCTATAATCCCATAATCAATAGCCGCAGCAAACACAACGAAAAGTTGTGCGAATAACTCTGACGCATATGTTTTGTGCCAAAAACTTTTAATCAATCGAATCATCTATCGCCCACAAGTGTTTACTTGCGCTCCATTTGTAAGGTTTCTTTTGTTTTAAGGGGTAATAAAATTCTATATATCTCTTTTTAGCAACGGAAGAAAATCTTTTCAGCTCTATTTTAATAGGTTCATCCATATAATAAAGTAATAATTCCATGAACGGACGAATCTTATTTATAGGAATTTGTTCAAATAATTTCCATTGCTTCAACGCATTATCTAAATATTGGTCTCTAGTCATATTATAATCGAGTATATATTTTTTAAATTATTTATTTATTTTTTAAGCCCACTGCTGGAATCGAACCAGCGTCCCTATTTTACGAAAATAGGATAATTCCACTATAAGAAGCAGGCGTGAGAAGAACTATTTTTGTTCGATATAGATATAGCAAACATAGCTTGGCCCTGTTTCCATTCCGGGCATATCATTAATTTGCCTTAATTCTACGTCTACCTTAGTACCGGGAGAAGATTCATAAGCCATCAAATCCTTAAATCTGGACAGAACGGACTGAATAAATTGAAAACTACCTGTAAGACGGATGCCGTCGCTACGGAATCTAGTGCCCTTATGATAATTAACTATTGGTCTCATGACAATTGGTCCACCTTTTAAAGATTGCCACATTTGTAATACTTCTTTCTTAGAAGCATGCCAAGGTGCGACCTTCTTTTGTTCAAAATATTGCCTGAAACTTTGCATTATAATATTTATCCATCTCGCCTTAAAATACCCCCAGTAGGAGTCGAACCTACAACTTTCCGCTTCGAAGGCGGATACTCTTGTTCCATTGAGTTATGGGGGCCAGTTTCATATATACAATATGCAATCATTTAAAGAATTTGCTCACAATAAGCGTCCACAAGGCATGACAATCCAAAAATTGGACAGCTTATGCAAAAGAGCTAATCAAATAAATGATTCGTTCAGCGGCAATTGTGGCATGTTTGCCATTGGATTAGCCAAATTCCTGAAAGAGAAATATAAATTCTCTGTAGATTATGGGCTAATGATTCCATATCACATGGAAAAAACACCAAACGATTTGCGTTATGGCGACTATGATTTAATGCACGTAATTGTTTACGTTAAAGAATTAGACCAAGGATTTGATGGCAGCGGACTAACAAAAAATGCCGAATTAAAAGCCATCAATAACGAGTACCCTAACGATGGGAAAATAATATATTTCCCTGCTCCTAATCTCTCCATAGAACAAGCCATACAATGGAACACCAATTACAGCATTTCTTGGCAATATTATCAGAATTTATTTGGAAAATTAGACATCTAAAGAATAATGGTCTTATCTTGCAGAACCATTCTTGAGGCGGGATGCTTAATAAAATCTACATTATCTTCAGACCCAATCCCTTCCCGAAGTGCATCAATTTGTTTTTGGTCTATACTACTGGCATTCCATCGCCAACCAAAACAATGTACTGGAATTTCCTGAGTTAATCCTTCACTAATTGCGGCGGCTATTCTACCTCTTCCTTCGTGACCGCCAACACTCCAAAAATTAGAAGTCGGCATTCGTTCCCACTCATAACGTTTGATTGATTTTTCTTCCCACTTCAATGTGAACCAAGGCGGGGCAAGAGGCTTTCCTTCCCTTATTGCGTTAACAAAAAACGATACATCTCTACCGGGCGTGTCGGGAAGTGCCAATTCTATGAAGGTACGTGGTTTCATCCATAAAGTAAAACCAGAATAATCCAAATTCATTTGTAATGGAACAGACCCGATTCCATCCACAGAAAATTTCACCCCCTGTACGGTGATGAGGTCTTTCATGCCTTCTACAAATTGCTTAAAGTTCATATACTATATATAAATTTTAAACTATAATTTGTTTCCCCATTCCCAATGGACAAACCTTTTGGCAATTGTTGTGTCTATTTACTTATGAAAAAAATACTATCTATTTTAACGGTTTTGGGCATTTTGTTTTTCGGAAGTACAGCTTTAGCCGGTGACAGGCGTCCCAATAACGTAAGGCAAAGTCCAAGATACGAGAGACAGGAACAAAGACGACATGTCGAACGTCCAACCCACAAACCCGTTTATAAACCAGCTTACAAGCCCATTTATAGACCAGTTTGCAAACCCATTTATAACCCGATTAGACCAGTAACAATTTATTATTTTACAATAATTATAAAATAACAGATTTTACTTTAACATTAGGCATGCTATTCTTGCAATCTGTTCTGATGAATTGATTTTCTTATACAACTCATCTGGATGAATCGCCCACGTACTCCTTTTTGCGTGGAATTGTTCTGCCTTCTTATGACAATCATCACAAAGAGAAACACCGTTTTCCGTGGCGTATCCATTATTTGGCATTTCGTGGCGGTCACAGATATGATGAACAACCGAAGCTGGTTTTGCACAAAGTACGCATTTTCCCCCATCCCGTTTCAAACAAGTATCATTGAATTGTTTGCGGAACCTCTTTAGCTTTTGCTTTTGCATTTGTGTTTCCATATAAACTTCTCAACGGAATAACTGGTTGATGTCCCATAATCCACGCTTCAACTAATAAAATTACGTCCTTCTTTGTCATCGCCTCACATTGTGTGATTCTTTGATAGGAGTCGCACAACAAAACCTGTAAACTATTCTCCAACGTATGTGCTTCGATTGGCAATTCTTCGTTCGTTACCCAATCTTTAACAACAAAATGTGAATACAGATATTGCCTTGCATATTCTATTGCTTCGAACAATGTCATTTTCAAACTCCTGCCAACCGTTTTTATATGACCTTCTATATAACACATTTTATAGGATTATGACCTAATCTGTTTCCAAGGATAATGCAAAATTGATAACAAACATATGGTAATTCCGGCAATCGCCAAAACATGAAAACGTCCATGCGTATATAACAGAGATGCGGTAGCCATACCTACGCCAATTACAAATCCGGCAATAACAATTATTTTCCGATACTTTCGTTTCATGTGTGGTACACCTTACGTGGTACACCTTTGCGTCCTATTATATCTTTACAACAGAAAAACAAAAGAAGAAAAGAAGAAAAGCTGTTTTTTACAAAATGACCCATTTTCAGATAAATAAACACCTTTTCCTGCCCCAAACAACAAAAATCCCACAGAAAATTTTACAAATGACCCCTACCAGATTCGAACTGGTGATTCTCAGGTTGAAAACCTGATGTCTTAAACCGCTAGACCAAGGGGCCGGTTACGTCCTACTCATCATCAAACGTATCATTCTCTATTATTTCTTTAAACTTAGAAAACATTTTATCGTCAGTCATAATTTTGTAAATGACATATGATAAAATAGGCCAAATTAATACGAAAACCATGTAAGTTGTTGCTCTCACGGGTCTATCTATTCTGAGTTTAGATATTTCAAGAGCCTTATCTGGATAATTGGCTACCAAGTTTACAATCCACCACCACGCCGGAATTGCCAACAAGAAGTATAAAAACATTAAGTATATCATGTTATTATTATAGCATTCTTGCTAAGAAAGTACATCATTATTATAGCATGCTCTTGTCAAGATTCGAACTTGAAACGCAGTTTTAGGAAAACTACATGATGTCCTATTTCACCACAAGAGCCAACCAAACAAAGAGAGGACTTTTAGTCCTCTCTTTGTTTTTTAACTAATTTGAAATATTTTAATTATTTCAGGAAATCAATATATCTTTCCCATAATTTTGTTCTATCCTTGACCCTATAACATATTGGACAATTTTTGGTCGCCCGAGACTTATTACAATTTGGACAAACTCTCTTCACCTTCCACCGCATCCATTTGAAGAATTTACTCTCTGTGATGTTCCAACGTAACCATGTAAATATTTGCATAAAAACCTCCCATAATATTTATACTTATTATTCCTTTACGTTCTCACAAATGTAAAGAAAAATTAAACTGTATTTTTACTTAAAAGCTAACTTTTTTTTAAAATAAGGGCAATGTCCATCAATATTTACTTCACTACAAAGCGGCTCTTCTCCGTCAATAATTTTACCGGAAAAAGCGTCAAATTGCTTATGGCAAGGTACAGCAGAACACCAATTTTCGTATTCGACATCAGCTTCTCTCAAATATGTACATTACTACACGCCGTGAGCTTTTTGGTTTTTGGGTTTTTCGCATTTTGCCATTTAAAATGTTCCATGAAATTAACTCTATCGCTTTTAAATAAAAATACAATATTAATAATAGCCTGTATGAGAATCGAACTCATATTCTCTGACTGAGAATCAGAAATCCTGCCATTAGACGAACAGGCCGTAAGTCTAGGAAGTTGGATTTGAACCAACATTATTCTCGCTTCCAGAGCGAGTACCATACCAAGTTAGGCGATTCCTAGAAGATGCTATTTAATATCCCCACTAGGATTCGAACCTAGACTAAGATTTTCGTAGAATCTTGTGCGATTCCGTTACACTATGAGGATGTAAATGGGCAATAATGGAGTCGAACCAATGTCTTCTGTATGTAAAGCAGATGTTCTACCGTTAAACTAATCGCCCAACTAATTCAACCACATTTCTTCATCTTGTATACCGGCATAACCCTTAATTGAACCAAAAATGCGTTGTACTAAATCAGTTTTATTAACAGTCAATGTACATATGCCATATGGATATTTAACACTTTTTCTCTTTGGGATACGTGTTTCCACAAATCCCTTTCGCAAGCATTCAGCGGGAAGATTCAATACCTTTAACCAATACGCCTCTACTTCATAAAGTTTTTTAGTAGATAACACATGCGAATGACAAGTTACCGATATGTTCTCGTCATTAGTACCGTAACATTCCTTCAAAAACCTGAGAAAAATATTCATCATATGCGGGTCAGAATTAGTAAATACGACACTATTTTTCCCTTTTGAACCTTCTCCCCAATACAGCATGCACCCAGCAAGATGTAAATTATTTTCACGTATTTCTGAAAATCCTGCTTTCTGACAACTTATCCGTTTTTCTCTATACATTTTTGCAGATGCTTTTGTGCCAGCATTAAGCATTGTTGCCTTCAACTTTTGCTTTTGTGTTTTAGTTAATTCTATGTCTTTAACCCATATACTGACGCTGCTGCTAGAAACGCCCAATTCTTTGGCAATAGATTTTATCGACTTGCCAACCACTTTCCTAAGATATCTTGCTTTTTCTTTTAACTGCTTCTTCATAATCGAACCTCGGCTTTCAATATTATATAGTATCCTATGTTCGATTATTCCAATAAAAACGGGACGTATGGGATTTGAACCCATGACCTCTTGGTTGACAACCAAGCGTTCTAACCGGGCTGAACTAACGTCCCAAAAATAAAATTTAACTCAATACATACTTCTATGAAAAGTTATCAACAAGAAGCTACGGGCAGCGTGGGCCAGATGATTTATCTCATTTTTATTACCGCAGGCGATGAGGTAGAGGTAGATTCCGTATGGTCCGACCAACAGATAGCAATTCAAACAGCGAAAGACTTGCAAGAAGAGCTTCGTCGTTCTTGTGCCGCCATAGTTTCCCTATCGGCATGGCCCGTCAATAATCGAAATGGCGGAAGAGAAATACCTTTGGCTTAACGGGACGTATGGGACTCGAACCCATGCTTTCCGCCGTGACAAGGCGGCGTTTTAACCAACTAGACTAACGTCCCAAAAATAAAATTTAAATTAATACATACTTCTATGAACTTCAAAAAATGGTTTGAAAGCTTGGACCAAGACGACATCAGTCAACTCAATATGACGGCTAAATTACCATTGGCTGATAGCCCAATTCTGAATCAACTTGGCGAACTTAGAAGAGGCTTTCATTTAAACACAATCATTGGAAGAATGTTCATAGGATTTACTGCTCCTAAAATTTTACCACGTTATGATTTAGCTGAACGAGGACAAGGTAACGAAATAACAAATCCTGAAGTTGCCATGAAATATTCTACAGGTAAGCCAGACTTCAAACCAACTAAAGCATTACATGCGGCCTATGATAGTTTCAGAGAAGCTATTGCCAATGCCATTCAAGCGATTCCAGAACTATTACAAAGAAACTATCATACCGGAAAAGACATAGATACTCTGACTGCTGCCAAATCAATATTGGGCAAATACAAAGACCGATATTTGTCCAATAATAAACCAGAAAACATCGTAAAAGAAATGCGTAAAGCTTGGAATATATCTGATGAGGTTTTTGGACCAGCGTCGGCTAAAGAACAAGCACGAAATTTTGCTAATTTTTATTCCCTTTTAATTGACGAGTATTATGAAAGCAGAAATAACTCTGGAATTACAATTCAGGCAACACCACAAAGTTCATCAGATTCCCCAGAATTAATGTTGCGAAAACAAGCCCAAGAACAGCCACAAAATTTGTCTCAAGAAACTAAACCACTAAGAAAAGAACAACAAGCTTTTAAAACTATTATGAATCTTGATGCATACGAAATGCAAGCTATCAACTATAACACCTTACTACCAGCAATTAAATAGCATATTCTTGCAGCTTTCGCCTAATCTTTACATTGACATCAGCAATAAGCTCACATTCTTTTCTTTGAAAAGCTTCTTCTTGTATCGTTGTCGATAAAAAATCAAAAAAGCCGCCATTAATTTTCTTTTTAGGCATGTGCCCGGCACTACCTAATTTTATTGACCGTACAGCTAACAATTCATCGCCAAGTTCTGATATTGTGACAACGGAAGTACAAATACCTTGCCTGCGTATTGTGTTGATGAACGTACCGCTGTCACAATCTGGCAGATGGGAGTCCAGCAAAATACAATCAAACTTTTCCTCAGACAAAATTTCAAAAGCTTGTTCTCCACTGGTTGCCTCCTTAATGACCGCACGATTCCCCAAAGATTTATGAATCAATTCTCGGTCACTCAGATTGTCTTCCACAAGCAATACTTTCAGCATATCTTTCCTCCACCGTACTTGAAAAACTAGAGCTTTCTTCTCGTATTTAGCCTTCTATAGTTTGTTTTTATTATTTTTTCCGACGAATTCCTTTATGCACCAAACACATCGGACATGGACCTAGCTAGAATCGAACTCACGTTTTCTGGTTGCGGACCAGATGTTTTCCCAATTAGACTATAGGCCCCGAATAACAGCAATAGTGAGGCGATGCGAATTTGTACCTCCGACCAGACGCCGGAGACTATTTCACGGTCCCTTGTAATGGGTACTTAAAGGCCCGTAAAATACCCTTAGTGGGATTTGAACCCACGTCTGCGGCTTGAAGGGCCGCTATCCGAACCAGACTAGACGATAAGGGCAAATGCGCAAACCCCTAGCGATATCATTCCAATGGGGTGTAATTTAAGGACTGAACATGCCATTAAGGGCTTTACCACCCTGAATGACTCGATATCCGAACGTCCATTCGGATTCGTCTCTATCGCTAGGTTTTACTGGACCTGTTGAGAATCGAACTCAAATTTCAACGTTGCAAGCGTCGTGTCTTCCCGTTGGACGACAGGCCCCTCTTCGATATAAATAGTCCTAAAATCGACTATTTGAAACTAAATCGCCTTAATTTTCTTTCTTAACTTACACCCAAAAAACAAAGATATTCTTAAGAATATCTTTGTTTTCAAAAACTGGATGTCTGCTAAAAAATTATTCGTCACAGTCGTCTTCGTCAACACAGCAGTTGCGAAAACCGTTACGAAGAACATCTGACATCTTGTCAAAATCTTGTGCTGTCAGAATTGCATCGAGAGTCGCCAGATTCTTGGCAAGAACTTGCTTGCGTTTATACTGATAGTCGGGGATAACATTGCTACTGACCGACAGACCAGAATCAGCGTCTACACCAACGCTGCCCGGCTTGATAGACTCTAATTCTTGTGTCAATCTCGCCTGCAAACTCAGTGTACCGGACATCAACTCCGTCCTTCGAGCTAGCTTCTTCTCTACAAGGGCAGCGACTACACGAGTCTTTACTTCGCCCTTGTCGGTAGCGGACTTAACCGCTTCCCACATTTCTGCTTCAACTAATGCTGCAAAACTTTTTACTTCGCTCATCTTTTGTTTCCTTTCGTGTTAGTCGTTTTAGATGTTGCGAAAACAATGGAGTCGGCGGGAGTCGAACCCAACGACTCCGAAAGCTGGAAACATTCGGGACCAGAGAAACAAGGGCTTGCCTATAAGAAATCAAATCAGCTATCGCCAATTACTTCTTATACCGCTGTTACGGGAGACAAACTTATCCGTTCTCCATTATGTCACCTACTAATTACCAGCCGTACTTATAAAAATATCATATAGTTTCTTTAAAAAATGTCAAACAATAAATCTAAGTAAATCTAATTGGCAAAATAAATTTGAACTATTTTGAAAAAACATCTTTTTCATAAAATCAGACCGGAGGGATTTGAACCCTCAACCTTTGCGTCCCGAACGCAACGGGGTAGCCAAATTCCCCTACGGTCTGGTATTGCAAACATAAAATAGAATAATTTTTATAGCAGCAAATTTCTATACCAAAATTCCATCCGTTGACATAACTCCTTCGCCAAACAAAACTAAGCCACCGTGGAGTCGAACCACGTATGTCCTCTTTGTGATAGAGGTGGATTACCGTCTTCCTCGTGGCCTGTTTATTCCCTTACGAATGTATACAATGTAATATAAAGGAGCAAAAAGATGTCCAAGACACAAAAATTTTTCGCAGTCATGCAAGGCATGAACAACGAAATTGCCATGAAATCAAAAATAATGGCAAATCAAATGGACAAAGGGCACCCTCCAACAGATGATGCGATTCATCACTTAGAAGAAGAGGCACAAGAATTTGATACTATGCTAGACGTATTCGAACTTCTCATGACAAAAAAAATTGTACCTGTTTAACTAAGCACCCGATGGGATTCGAACCCAATTCTTCAACACTGGCAATGTTACGTGCGACCAATACACCACGGGTGCATAACAGTGGGGCAATTCAGAGGAAATCGCCCCACTGATTGACACTTCTTTAAAAACTCCCTATCCAATTGTCAAAAAATTACTAACAAAGCCAATCGCTCTATCGGCCTCTGCACTCAGTCGTGAACTACGTGCTTCACAGGCACAACTACACGATAGCGACAAAAGGTGTCGAGCCTTTCAAACCGCTCATATGAAAAGCAGTCGGTCACCGGACCTGTCGCCAATAAAAAACCCGCTTCAGGTTTCCTGAAAGCGGGTATAACAAAAACGGCTTTCAGGATTTTCTCCCAAAAGCCGTGAAAAACGGGTCGGGGAGAAATTAGGTATCGACTACGGGGCGTTCTGGGCGCATGAATGCCACCGTACCCTGCGGCCTCATTGCCGCTATGGTTTCGGTGGCTATGCGTCTTTCAAATGTCCCATTTGTCAACATTACTAATCTCTCACACTTCTTGTTGTCTCTATAATATACGGTTCCTGTTTCAATTTACAACAAAAAAAATCAATTTTCTATGTACATTTTAATCAAACTTGATTTGGGTTTTTTCAATGTCCTTGCCGTCTGACCATATAATCCAACAACTACCGACATTACACTCATACACTTTTGGCTCAACGGGCAAATCCGTAGCGGCAAATTTCTCCATTCGATTACCTAACCCAACCAGAAAAACACCTGTTTTAATCGGCATGATTGTAAGTGTAACGCCGGTTATGGTCGAAGTAGAACTACCTCCGGGGATAGTAGCAACGTCCCATGTGATTTCAGCAGAGTATGTGAAATCAGCAAACCGTTCCGTCTTTTCTGTCTTTTTGGTTTCGTGCTTAGTGCTACACCCGGTCAAAATAAAACATGACAGAAAAATAAAAACAAGTTTTGTG
>Ga0172381_10006367_pt1 | contig 11831 bp, 30 predicted proteins | sample Leawel6488metaG_FD_119754 | JGI IMG/M metagenome (GOLD analysis project Ga0172381, IMG submission 119754) | Leachate microbial communities from a municipal landfill in Southern Ontario, Canada - Leachate well 64-88 metaG | ecosystem: Engineered > Solid waste > Landfill > Unclassified | place... | reverse complement strand
TGAGCAAATAACAGTCTATAATAAAGAGCACCTCCTTCAACTTATCGAGGGAGCTAATGGGCATATGAATTTATATATTTCAGCCTTTTCGGATGACCAAAAAATCTTTGGTAATCTCGATAAAGTTTTTTTTGATATAGATGATTGCTCTGCTGATTGTGAAAACTGTTCTCCTGAAAAAAAATCTAAATGTTCAATCGAGGCTCTTAACTGTACTCCGGCCTCATATAATTCCTTTGATAATATGATGATTCTTCATGAATATTTTAAAAAGAAAAGACTTCAGCACGTAATTGGAATGTCAGGAGGAGGATATCATATTTATACAAAAGTAATTCCTGTTCAGCTTCGATATGCTAATTATGCTTTAAAAAAATATTGTGCTGAAGTTGTAAAAGAGTGCAATATCAAAGCAGATTGTTCAGTATTCGAAATCTTCCGAATCATGCGAATCCCTGGAACTTATAATGCAAATAAGGGCAAATGGTTTATTTGGGTTTATCCAGAAGACCTCGAAAAAGGAGATGCTTGGATAAGGGAGAAGGCTGATAAGCAGGTCATTGAGCCTCCATATGTCTATGAAAGAAAAAGCTTAGACCTTCGGCCCTATGACCAAATGTGTACAAATACGCACGATAATTTCCAATACGCGGTTGATAGTGCCCTAAGTGCGGATAATATGGAATATCCACCTTGTATAAGCAAAATGCTAAATGATAAATTTATGAATTTTAAGAAAAGATTTTATGTACTTCTCTATCTTAAAGAAAAGGGAGTAAGTATGGCTTCTGCACTAGGTGTACTTCAGAAACACCTTACTCCTAATAAATTTATCCATTGTGTAAAGGAAGAAAGGCAGCCTGTTTATATATGGAGAAATGATAAGCTTTTCTTCCCGAAATGCCGAACTCTTGAAATTGAAGGATTTTGCCCGCAGCCAAACTGCCCACTCAAAGATAAAATATATTTGTGAGGAATAAATATGAAAATTGAGAATGAACCAATTATTGTTACATTAAAGCTTTCAGAAGCAGAAAGAGATGCTTTAGTAAGGACTATTCGAAAAGTGACTTCTAATTTGTCAGAAATCAATGGGGATTTTTCCTTTCTGAATAATCTTTTGGAAGGCCTGAATGAAGGAAGGAAATTCAAATGAAAATAAGTGAAAAAGAATTTCAGGAAATAAAAAGAGAGGAATATTTGGGGAGATTTATTTCTTCCCTTGCAATTTTAAGCCTTTTTTGTGCTTCTATTGCTATTTTATGGTTTTTACTGAAAATTATGGAGGGTTTAATATTTGCCTGAGAATAAGGACTTTATTGAAAACTTCATAAAAGTTTTCTTGGAACATTCTTACAATAATGTTCTTTTTGCTTATTTAGCCTTACACTTAATTTTAGGGAGGTGCACCTATAATGTAAGAATTTATAAGAAGAGAATTTGGCTTGATGGAAGAATTTCTTTCTGGTATCTTAGCCCGCCTTCTTCAGGGAAATCAACTCCTTATGATTTCATGTTTGAAATTATTAAAGGACTCGGAGAATGTGCAGAAGCAATTAGGCCCGAAGATAGAGTTGGTATGTTTGATGTTGATGATACTTCAGATGCTATGCTGATAGGCTATCACGAGGAAGAAGGAAAAGGAAGATATGTGCCTGGAATTCTTGATAGAGGAGGAGTTGTTCACTGGGATGAAGCAGCTATGCTTTTGGGGACAAGCCAATACGCAGAAAAACTTAAAGGCTTTCTTCAGAAAACTTTGAATGCAATAGGCTCAAATTCTAATGTTTGTAACAGGGAATTTAAGAATGACAAGGTTAGAATTCGCCCTATATGCTCTTTATATCTAACCTCGTATTTCCCGAAAGACTTAATTGAGAAAGTCTTAGGAACAGGCTTATTTCAGCGTGTCCTCTTGCTTCCTAAGAGACTCCGAACCGAAGATAGAAGGAAAAACTCTTTCAAGGATATAGAATATCTTGGAACAGAAATAACAAAAGATGATCTTGATTTAAATTATTTTATAGAATTCTTTCGGGAGCTATCAGCAAAATTTAATAGTAGAGAGATAAAGTTTGATTATTCAGATGTAAAGCCTATTATCAGATCTTGTTCAAATAAGATATTGGATTTAAGCAAGAATAGTTCTTCGAACGTTAGAGACTTGATGGAAACGTTTCAGCCAAGATATATGGACCAGCTATATATAATTGCAATGCACCATGCCTGTATAAGAGGAGAAACGAAAATAAATGTTGATGATATCACTTATGCTTATGGGATTGTCGCAGGCTGCTATTCTGCTATTTTAGGCTGGTTAGAAGAAGAGCCTGAAGTTAATACTTCTGAAATTTCAGATAATTCTTACTTTGCTGAAGTTGTTCGCATCTTTAAGAAAAAGAATACTACTGAGCTTCCTGCTTCAGAATTTATTGAAGACTGCTGCAAGTTTTGGAACAGAACAGATACTGCTGTTAAAAATAGGCTTCAGCCTATGCTTCAAAATGCTGAACAAGGATATTCTGGTTTAATAAAAACAAAGAAAGGAGGAGCTGTTTTCTATACTCTTCAATTAACAAAATAAGAATCTAAAAGACCAAAAGGTTTTTAAACTTTAACACCGTATAAGGGAGTAAGGAATTGAAAGAGGAGTGTGAAATGAAATGGTAAAATTTGATGTTATGATAGACCTAAATGATGGAGAAGGTTTTAGACTTCTTGAAGTTGATGGGAAATCTCGGAAAGTCGTTTCAGATTCACTGTATAAACTTTACCCTGGAGCAGTAATTCAGAGCATGAAAAGGAGGAGCTGAATATGAGCTGGAGAAGAAGAGCAATTCTGAATCTTTCTGGTGACGGTTATGGAAAAGTGAGAATTATCGGAGACTCGGATGCAGTAACTGTAGGCAAAACAGTGCTTTCGACTGAAGATTATTCTGGCCTTCTTAGAAAGCTTGACCCTGATGGAGAGCTGGGCCTATGAATTTGACTATCACTTCGAAAGATATTGCTGAAATCCTGGGAAGGAAACTTCCCGGAATTCCTATTTCTTGCCTCACTGCTTATGTCGAAGAATGCCTCACCGTAAATACGACTCAATTTAAGGAAGTCTGTGAAGAAATGTTCCCTACCTTAGAAGCACCTTTTCAGAAGATGCTTTATACTGGCTTGGAAATCTCCTTGGAAGTAATTTATGGCTGCCCTCAAGATGTACAAATATGGACGTGAACCCAATGACAATAGAAGACATTAGAGCTATTCAAAATTTGCTTAAAGAGGCTGATAGTCTCCTCGATTCTGCTGAAAGTACCATCTCGGAACTTCAGCAAGAAGTGCAAGAACTCGAAGAGAAACTGGAAATCCGGGACAACAGAATAGAGGAGCTATCAAGAGAGGTTGAGGAGAAGGATGCAGAAATTGAAAAGTATGAACAAATGGAGGAAGAACTATGAGCACAGAAGGAATTTCAGAACTTCAAGAAGGTTATGTGATACTTCAGAAAATTTCTGAGAATGTAAATGCTTTTAAGCACATCCTCCCTTCTTTTTTCCCGGAAATTCAAATAATTGATAATCAAATAATTGGCCTTGAAGGGCTGATCAGAGAAAAATTCAATGCTTTATATGAAGAAGCATCTGAATTCAAGAAATATGTCTAAGAATCTAAAAGACCAAAAGGTATTTATAGTTTCACCACCTTCTATAGATTAGAGGAGGAATGAAAAGCTATGACTACTAAAGTGAATATAACTGATCTGGAAGAAGATGTACTGTTGAACGGCCTCTATGCAAGTGAATATAATGAGGTAACAGTAGGGAACCTGGAAAGCTGGGGAACTGAATATGGAAGTCGAGGAAATGTAATCTGTGTCTGGTCAGACTGTATAGAGTATAACTGTGAACAGGTTGGGAAAAATCAAATTTCCGGAGTGCTTTCAAGTCTCTCGAAGAAAGGCTTGGTAATCTGTGAAGGTGAAACTGTAGAAGTGACTAAAGAAGGCTGGGAAGCAATAACTTCCCTCCTCTCTTCCCTGGAAGAAGAGCCTGTGAATGAGGTGATCTAATGCCTATCTGCCCGAAATGTGAAGGGGGCCTATATCCTCTTGGCCAAAAGAAAAATGGCTCTTATATTTATACTTGCTTGGAATGTGGATGGAGTGTTGTAGAAGCCCCTGATGGAGATGTTGGAGCCCTCCGAGATGTCCACGGTAGAGAATGCCGAAAATTCAAACCAAGAGAAAACTACTATGGAAGGATGTATCCTTCTCCTTAATTTTTTTTTTTTTGTTTTCAGAGCCCAAAAGGCTTTTATACTTTTAGCTCTTTATAGTAAGTAATCGGAGGACTGAGAAAGATGGAAAGTTTTTTGGAAGCTGTAGAAAGTGTAGAAAATGATGGCTGTGAAGGGCCTACTGTGGCCCTTGCGGATATTCAAAGTGCGATGGTATTTCTTTTGGAAAAAGCTGAAGAAGTAATCCCTAAAGGACTTATATCAGAAAGAGCGAAAAGCTATTGGATTGCCCAAATTAAGGTAGCTCTTAAAAATGATAATGAGTACCTGGGGAAATCTATGGTAACGATGGATGATACAATTGAAGAAATAGAGGATGTGGAAAGAGAAGCCTGGGAAGATTAAAATCTTCCCTTTTTAAAGAGAAACTAAACTTTAAGCCCTGGTGTAGAGGAGAAATGAAATATGAGCCCTGAAGAAGCAATAGAACAGCTGGAAGAAGAACCAAATTTTGCGGAAATGTCAGAAGATGAAAGAAAAGCCTACCTTGAAAATCTGTATGCTGAGAAAGGTCCTGGAAATTGGAGAAATACTCTAATCTCCAAATTCCTGAGGAGGGAGTGAAATGGTGGATCTTACAACCCTTCATAATGTGGAAAAAATAACCAAGGCAAAACTTATGGCTCAAACCTTTCGAGAGGAAGGAGCAAGGATGGAAGAAGGCCTGCGGAATATCCGGAACCTTCTGGATGAAGTGACCCCTCTCACCGATGCTGAGAAATCTGAATTCTCAGTTATGATGCGCTCGGCAAACGCTCTCCGGTCTTTCTTTAATGCACTCGGAGACAGGGTCTACAGTGAAAACCTGAAGCAAGAAAACCTCTACTTTCAGAAAATGAGGGAGCTTGAAAATGGCACCGAGAAAGAATAAAGCAAATGTTGTTGAGCTTCGCCGAAGCTTAACAATCCCTTCTATTAAGCAAAATGCTTTAAGTGATCAGCTTTATGATGCCTGTATAGCAAAGGCTAGAGAGAATCCAGGCCCGGAAGGTACCACCCCTTGGCTTCACTTAAAAGACGCAGTAGATAGAGGCACTATCAGCCCAATGGAAGCTTACGATGCTCTTGAAGCAGGCTTTCTCCCAGAACACCTTAAAATCCGGAAAAGCCTATATTATCACTTACTCTAAGGAGGACTTAATGTGGTAGAAAAGAAATCTAAATCTATGTGCTCTGGCTGCAGAGATGATTTTTATAATTGCGGAGGAGCTACTGGGAAGACAAATCACTGCTGGCACTATGATGATGCAGAAATTGTAAAAGGCATTTTTGTTGGGACTTGGGAAAATCCACCCTATGTAAACAAGCCTGTAATCAAAAAGCTTTCCTGTTACCGAAAGGAAAGAGGGTGTTTTATCAAGCTTCCTGATCAGAAGAGCCGAAAGAAAACTTATACTATGAAATCTTGGTGAGGAGGGAAAGAATGACCTATATTGATAGCCCTCTAAGGATAGAGGACTGTGAAATTGTATCAGAGGACTCGGAAGGAGTCATTGTTAGTTTCAAACCGGAAGATGGCCCAGAATGGGCAAAAGGAACTATGCACTTAAGCTGGAACCTCGCACAAGGAGGAACGAAAGGAGATAGAGGCATCCTCAAATATATTGAAGGCTCTAATTATGGGCTCTGGGTCTTTAGTCGAAGAGCGTTTGCGAAGGATGGCAGAATACACAAAAGGAGGGAGTGGCATGAAAAAAGCTAATGGTACAGAAATCTTCGGCTTTCTTGAAGACACTCTCCAGGACTATTCAGCAGTAATTGGAGATGAGGTCTTAGTTGAACAAGGAGAAGTGATAAAAGGGAAAGGAACTATGTTCCTTTCTTTTGATAGTGGCAAACAGTATAAGTTAACTCTTGAGGTGCTCCATGACACCTGCTGAATATGAGCAATGGCTTATCAAAAGAGCTTATTCCTGTGAAGCTGAAGCAAAAAAGTACGAAAGAGAAAAGGATTATAAGCAATCAGCTTTGGAATATGCAAAAGGGCACACATACCTTCTTTGCTTAAAGGCTTTTAGAGGTGGGAAATGTGCACCATAAAGATTTATTTCCCAGGGCAAAAATACTCTGACAATAAAGAGGCAATAAAATCTATTTTCCGGAGATATAGCTGCATTTGGGACAGGAAAGACAATGGATGGTTCAACCGGAAAGAGAATTATCTGGTTTATGCAGAATTTGAGGGCTCAAAAAAGCCCGCTACCTTCTTTGCAAAAGGCCCTAAAACGTTTATCTTAGAATTCCGAGAAAACTGCCTGCACAATGGAGGAGAGGTTCTGCAAGAGATGCAGGAAGAAGGAGGAAAAGAAGAAAACCTTCCATGGGAAGTAAGGGAGGAGACTATCAATAGACTTTTGCAGAATATGAAAGAAGAATTAGAGGAAAAACGTTTTTCAGGGTTTGATCAAGAACAAAAACAAAGACTTCTAAATACTGCAGAAAAATATTGGTCAAGGAAAAGGGAAGAAGCCTTGGCAAATGCTAACTAACCTAAAAGACCAAAAGGTTTTTATGTTCTTAAGCCTTATAAGTAGTAAGGAGGAAAAGAAATGTATGATGCGATAGTTAGCATGGAAAACTTCTGTAATTCTGCAAAGAATCTGGAAAAGTATGGTGGCGAAATTGCAAAGGAACTTTCTTCCGGAAGGCTTAAGGCTTTTGGAAGGGAAGTTGGAATGGTAATTGGAAGAGATGTTGAGGAACAGGAAAAATGGGAAGAAATGGTCAGGAAACTTGAAGAAGTTGAAAATTTCCTGAGCAGAGAAATCCGGAAAATTTCAGATTTCAGAGAAAGCCTGGAGGACTGAAAATGAAGACAGAAGAATACCTTAAGCAGAGAGAACAAATCTCTGCTAGTGTTTTGGAAGATTATGCAGTCCGAATTGAAATGCATAATACAAAGCCTGCAATTCTTTTTGGAACCGAAAGCTCTTATTTTATTTTTGCTCTTTCTGATTTGGAAAGAATTGAGAAAACAGATTTGGAACCTGGAACTCCTTGCTGGGAATTCACTTTCCCTGAAGCAAGAATTTTCTTGGAGATTGAAAATACAAACATAATTGTTCTCCCAAGAGAAAAAGACTTCTTTAAAAGATATGCCAGAGAAAATGGATTCACCTGTGCCTACTTTAATGAATCCCCTTATGAAGTTCTCTTTACTGATGAAAAAACAGGTATTTCAATCTGGGCAGGAACTCGTTATGAAGAATGGGCAGTTAAAATCGCATATCCTTCTGCCGGCCTTCCTCGCCCTTCTATAAGCGAAGTTGAAAATTTCGCAGAAACTCTTATGAGAGCTACAAAAGTGGCAAAAAGATTGAATCAGGAAAACATAAAGCCTTAAAAAACCAAAAGGCTTTTATACTCTTAAGTCCTTCTATAGAGTAGAGGAGGACTAAAATATGATGGCTATGATTCAGAACCTGGAAAACCTGGAAAATTTTGGAAGTAAAGTAAGGCTGAATATGAATTCTGAAACTCTGAAAGCTTTTGGAGCAAAATATGCTTCTTCTGTTGAAAGAGATGAAGAAGAGGAAAAAGTTTTTGTAGAAATGATGAAAAAAATGGCAGAAGTGGAAGCCTACTTTGAAACTCAAATGAAAATTATCCGAGATGTAAAGGAAGACCTGGAAAATCAGGAGGCCTGAAATATGAGAACTCTGCCTGAAAAGAAACTGGAAGACATGACCTATGTAGAGCTGTGTGAATATTATGAAGGATCAGCTGAGCTTCCCTGTAAACCAGGTAGGCCTGAATATTCTTTTGGATTTGCTTACTGAAAAGGAGTATGAATAATGGTTGAAACGTTCTGCTATATGTGTATGGGGGGAACTTGTTTCCCTCCTTCTGCTTCTGCTGACGAAATTCTTAAGGAGAAATCTAAAATGTTTGACAAACCAAAAAATCTGATTAAGACAACTCTTGTGGGGAAGACTTCTCTACCTTTTATCTTGCTGGGCTTGACCAAAGATAAAAAACAGTTTGAAATCTTTGAAACAAAAAATGCTGGACTAAAAGTCCCTCAGACTATTCACTATTCAATTGGAGGGCCAGTCTACATTGATACTGCTTATCAAGGTTGGGTTCAGATTGGTCGACTTTTCGAACCTGATGAGACCTGGCAGACCTTAAGCCAGAAACGTATGGAAGAATGGAAGGCTTCACAGAAGCCTTTCTCAGAAGAGCCTCCCAAATATCCTTCTTACGAACTTAAAGGGAGCAGAAAGGACTTTCCTGCCCTCTTAAAAGCTTATGGGGAAGGTCAGGCCCTTGCCTATGCTTCAAAATTCAATATGGAAGATAGCTGCAAAAACTTTACCTTTCCTGCAAAAGTTTTTTTTGTGAGAGACAAAATTGTAGTTGTTCCTTGGGTAGAAAACAATGCAACCTATCATTCTAAACCAATCTATGCAGTAACCCCAGAGAAATATTCAGCCCTTCCGGAAGAAGAACGCAAGAAAATATTTGAAGCTCTTTGTGATTGGTATAATGGAGTCATCAAGGTGAAATAATGCCTGCCAGAAACTTAATGCTCGCAAAAACAGGGGATCCAAAAGACCTCGCTAAATATGAAACATATGGTACCTACCTTCTCGAACAAAAATTTGACGGAGAGAGAAACCAGATACTGAGTGAAAAAGAAAACAACTACTGTGTCAGGGCCTTCGGGAGAAGTAAAAAAGACTTTTCAAAGCAGGTCCCGGAAATAATGGTTGAGTTCTTCTCGAAAATTTCTGAGGAATACCACTTTGATGGAGAAATTATCCACCAGAATGAATTCCTCACTCTTGAAGAGAATTTTGCAGCTTGCTCTTCCCGAATGCGCCTTAAAAATCCAACTAAAAAACAGGTTGATGATAACCCTCTCACTTATGTCATCTTTGATATTCTTGTCTGGGAAGGGAAAGACGTAACTGGTCTTCCACTTTGTGAAAGAAGAGAGCTTATTCAGGAAATCCTTAAAAGCAAAAACATTGATCCTGAAATTGCCTTCCTCTCTCCGGCCTATTTCAGTAAATTCAAAGAAAGATATGAAGAATACCTTGAAGACGGGAAAGAGGGAGTGATGATCAAAAATGTGGGCTCTCCATATGTGGAGGCTCGTTCTGATCATTGGCTTAAAATAATCCCTCAGTTGACCTTAGATGTAAAAGTGATTGGCCTTGCTCCTGGAAAAGGCAAGAATGAAAAATACTTCGGAGCCTTCGAGTGTGAAACAGAAACTGGTGTCAGGTATAATTCAGGGCCTGGAAATCTAACACAAGAAGATATGGAGACTATCATCCAAGATATAAAAGAAGGTAAACTTACCTTCCCTTTTATGATTGAAGTCTCGTATAAAGGCATATTGCCCTCTGGAAAGCCTCGTCAGCCTCGCACTAAAAGAATTCGTCCGGACAAAGAAGTTTATGAAGTGAAAGAGTTGAAAGCTCAAAAAACTCTGTTTGATTTTTAAGGAGGGAAGAAGATGGAACTAAAACTCAAAAATATAGTGGTTAAGAAAGTTAAGAATCCAGAGACTTTTCTGGATGCCTTAATTTCTTTTAATCATTTGACCCTGGTATCAGTAAAACAAGGAAATGTTTCATTCACAATCAATAGTACTCGGCACCTATTCTTTTACTCGGAACTAACTGAAACTTGGAAATATATCCATACATCTTACCCTTCAAGAAGAGCTATAAGTATTTTCAAGCAGATGCTTCAGCTGGGCCTGGTACAGATAGATGGTACAGTTTCCATAGAGAGGAAATTATGAGAATTAATAATCCAAGAAAAGGTGGAAAAATTTCTGCTATGTTCATCAATATAAAAATAGATTCTTTCTTTGGGGTGCAAAGAGTTAGCCTTATTTCTCCTCACCCCTGCACTTTGATAAATCTTGATACTTTAACTGAAGAAGAATTTAGGAGGATTCTATGTGGACACAATTGAAGTAGATTCCAATGAAAAGGAACTCATTGAAATCCTGAAACGCAGAAATGCAGATTATAGAACAACAGGGAATGCAGACAATATCGGAGATTTACGCTGTGAAGATACAGTAATAGAGCGAAAGGAAATTAATGATTTTATTGAGTCTATGGGGGATCATCTCATAAACCAATATCTGGATATGACTCAGTATCCAGTTAAAGTCCTTATAATTGTTGGTTTCCACAAAGAAGTAAAATTCAATAATCTACAAAAATATTATATTGGATTTTATGGAATGATTGCTCGTCTTGCCAGACAAGGAATAACTGTTCTTCAGGTAGAAACCAATGAAGAACTTATTTCAGTTTCTTTAGCCTTCTTTGCTAAAGCAAAAAAACTTCCGGAAGGTTATAGAATCCAGAAAAGAAAAGGTGACCCTGTGCGAAATATTATTGATAGTGCCGCACCTCGGATAAGTAAGAAGGCCAGAGAAGCTTTGCTTGAAGTTTACCATACTCCGATTAATATTGCAAATGCTTCTTTGGAAGAGCTGCAGAATATTGAAGGAGTAGGGAAATCAACAGCTAAAAAACTTTATAATAATTTCAGAGCAATAAAAGAAGAGTAATGAAATCAAAAGTCTTTTATACTTTTAGAGCGTTGTAAAGAATAGAGGAAGTTTTATGACTAAACTGAGAATCTTGATAATGACTTGCTTTATTCTTTCTTCCCTTTTTGCTTCTCCAACTTTTTCAGGAGCAAATGAAGAAAGCATCAGAGTAATTGCAAAAGATTATGATACAGAGAATAGAGCAAAATATCAACCCGGAGTCTTCGACTGCTCTGATATGAGCTTCGAACTTTATGATATTTATACTGATATGGGTTATAATTGTACTCTCGCTGGAGGAACTGTGTATGGGGAAAAAACAATAAAGCATATGTGGCTTCTCGTCGAGAAAAATAACTGCCTGTTCGCTGTAGAAACGACAAATGGAGAAGTCTTCGAAGAAGAGCCTGGAAATACTGAAAAAAGAACAATAGAAAATATGAACTATTTTAAACCTGATCATACTTTCTGTTCTCCGGAAGAAGCAAAGGCAAGAGGAGTAACTTAAACGAACTTCCCTATAATTGCGCAGATAATTAAGATAAGTGCATTAAATACGAAATATGCCGATGCTTTATACATCCCTCCTTCTTTTTTGGTTACTGATTCATTAACTTCCAGGAAATCTGTTCTTCTTTCTAAAGTAGCAAACTCTTCTCTTGTCGGCCCTCTACTCTGTTCAATAATAGTTAACCGTTTATTATGGTCGTTTTTGATTTTCGATTGATTTTTGGCTTCATTCACCAAGGCTGCCATTCCAGCAGAAATAGAATTTAATTGAATTCTCATCTCCTTGATTTCCACAGAAATGTCCTCTAAATCCATTTTTAAGGCTCCTTCTTTTTATTCCCTGCTAGAGAACCAATCATCCCTGCAATAGCAAGCCCAAACGTGCTTATATCCTGTAGATCAGAAAGGCCCTTAATTTTCCCATAAATCATACAGGACACTCCAATCACTCCCAGAATAGAGAGGACTATCATCCCAAGGTCATTATTATCGAAGTCTATCAAAT
>Ga0172381_10006366_pt1 | contig 11832 bp, 13 predicted proteins | sample Leawel6488metaG_FD_119754 | JGI IMG/M metagenome (GOLD analysis project Ga0172381, IMG submission 119754) | Leachate microbial communities from a municipal landfill in Southern Ontario, Canada - Leachate well 64-88 metaG | ecosystem: Engineered > Solid waste > Landfill > Unclassified | place... | reverse complement strand
GATCGCGTTCTGCGGGAAGAGGCCGACCAGTTGCGCGATCAGCTTTCGCGCCTCGTCAGCGTGCCCGAGCCGGGCGTGCGCATCGCAGGCGATCGCGATCGGCACGAGGGAGAATTCAAGCGGATTCAGAATCAGCGCCGACTGAGGCATTCCGAACTTCTGCGCATTCTCGGCGTAGTGCAGTGCCGCCGGCCAGTTGCCGACCGCCATGTAGGACTGCGCGAGTCCGACGTAGTTCTCGGCCCAATCGTGCCGCTCTTTCACGGCCTGAAGCTCGACCTCGATCGCGCCCATCGGGTTACCGAGGATGTTGAGGCAGTTCGCGAGTTTGTGATGCACCTGGGCGCGCTCGTCCGACCACAGTGACTCGGGGTGCCGGATGTAGGCATTCAGGTAGGTCGCGGCTTCCGCGAACTCGCCCTTCGCCATGTACTCGGTGCCGAGATAGGCGAGCGTGCGCGGATCGGGAGAGCGCCCCTCCGCCTCCGCATTCTCCTTTTCCCGGAGTAGGATCGCGAGGTTTCGGCCTGCGTCGTATCGGTCGGCCGGGCGGTCGTGAATGTAGCGGATGACTTGCGGAGGGACGAACTGAATCGCCGGCGGCTTGCCCTCTGGCGGGACGAGCACCTCGTGGATCGGGTTTCGCCAGACGTAGCCCGCGGAGCGGCGAATCAGGCGCTCGCGCCAGAGTTGGCAAACGCAGGTTCCGGCTTCGTCCTGCGCGTAGTTGTACAGGAAACCGAAAGCGTCGAGATCAGGTGGTGCGTTCTCGGCGAGGTGGCGCAGGTTTTCGGCGCCAGCGACTACATCGTCGTCGTCAAGCCAGATGACCCAATCGACATCGTCTGAACACATCGCGAAGGACTGCTCGCGCGCCCACGAGAAGTCGTCTCGCCATTCGCCGTGCTCGACGCGGATCGGGGCGAGCGGTATGACAACAGGCTCATCAAAGTCGCACTCGCAGCTGGGATCGAACGTCTGACATTCGACGATCGGCGCTCCGACTGGCGCCGCGCAGCCGGGGCAGTACATAAGCTGCGTGCGCTCGTTCAGCTTTTCCAGTAGTTCGAGCGTGCCGTCGGTCGAGCCCGTGTCGTAGATGTCGATCTCGTCGACGTGCTGCCGGATCGAGTCGAGGCACTTCTCGATGATCTCGGCTGCGTCTTTCACGATGAGGCAAGCAGCGATCTTGGTCATGGCCGGTGGGCTCCTTCTCTAGATGGACTCACGGTGCAAAGCGAGGAAGCTGGCGATGCGGGACGCGGGCGCGGAGCCCACCAGGCAGGACGCCCGGACGACCCGCATCGCCAGCCCTCCCACCTCGGGAGGGCGAGACCAGGGGCGGGAGGTGACGTGCGCCCCTGGTCTCGTGATGTCTCTCAGCCCGAGGTCTCGTCCTCGGACTCGGCGGTCTCTTCGACCGGTCCCTGCTCGATGCCGTTGACGGCTTCCGCCTCGGCGGCGCGGGCGATGATCGCTTCCACCTTGGGGATGGCGGGCCCGATCTCCGTCTTCTCGCCGACGAGTTTTGCGGCCAGTTCGCGACACGCCTCAGCGGACGCCCAGCGCATGATGCGCCGGCCGTCCTCGCCGACGAGGTCGAACTGTCGAGCGTCGCCTATGGCCGCTTTCGCGGCTTTCGGCGTGGCCGCTTTCGCGGCTTTCGGCTTGGCGGTCATGGCGATCACGTCAAGCAGTCGGAGATTTCGTAGCCGGCATCGGGCGCGACTACCTTCTCGTCGACGATCCAGCCGACGGCGTACGAGTCGACCTCGGCTTCCTCGTCGCGCCACTGCCGCGTCTGCAGCGGGCGGTTGACGAGGGTGTAAGCGGCCGACGGCTCTTCGAGCGCGGGCCCGGGTGTCACGTAGAGCATCCGGACAGCCTCGCCCCATATGTCGGAGTAGGACGCCGTCTGACCCTCGACGGCGGAGTTGTAAATCTCTCCGCCGATGATGACGTCCATGCCGAACAGGATCGGCGGCAGCGCCGGGAACGGCTGCTCCATGAGCAGGCGCGCCTGGGTATCGCCGTAGGTGTACTGCAGGATCTGATAGAGCAGCGACTTGTGCATGCCCTCTGCAACAGCCGCCGGGATCACGATCTTGTTCGGGACAACGCCGGCCGCTTGGCGCATCGCCGCGCGACCGATCATCACGTCCGTCGCGATGCCGGCGTACGTGACCGCGGCACCATCCCACTTGACGGCTGCGGTCGTGCCGAGGTTCAGCCCGCCTCCGTTGGTGGTCTTGCGGAGCAGCGCCGCGACCCTGATCTCGTGCTTGAGCAGCAGGCGCCCGAGGGTGCCGTTCTGCTTGTTGCGCTCGAGATTGAGCTGCGAATCTGCGTTCCGGCGCTCGCGGTCTGAGATATCCCAGGCCAGCTCACGCTTCTGGCAGAGGTACTGCTCGGTCGAATGCGACATCTCGACCTTGCGGGGCTTCGCGCGATCGGCGACGAGATCGTCGACGTCCGTCGCGTAGTACGGGCCCTGGTCAAAGACGTAGTACTTGTCGGACTCCTTCACGACCGGGATCTGCGGGCAGACCTGTGGCGCGATGAAGCCCTTCGGCCGGTAAAGGCGCGAGAGGTTTGTGAGGGGTCCGTTGATATGGACGTTCCCCACTGTCTGAGAACCCATTAGGTGTCCTCCAGGTGTTGGCAGGGCTTAGCGCCCCGCTTTAACAAGGGAGTGGTGGGCTCCTGGAGGTGAGGCTTTCGGGCCTCAGATGACCTGGGCGGGATCGACCAGGATGGGGAAGTAATCCCCGGTTGCCGCGTTCTTCAGTGCGCGACCGACTGCGAACCGAGCCGCGACGGCGGCAACAGCCGCCGGCACGCCCGAGGCGATGGCCGGAATGCCTGAAGCAACGACCGGGCCGAGGGCGCCGTTCGTCGAGGCGATCGCGACCTGCGCGCCCATGCCGAGCGACGCTGCGGCGATGCCGTAGGCCTGCTGGCCTTTGATCGCCACAGCAGCCGCGCCGCCGTAGGTGGGGATGGTGGCCGTGTTGATGCCGAGCGGCAGCACGGTCGTATCGGCCAGCGGAATGACGGTCTCCGAGAGCTGCGAGCCCGCCGCTGCCGGTCCGACCGGCACCCACTGAGCCATAGCCGACGCCGCCTTGAGGGGCAGCAGTCCGGTGTCTGTGAAACCCATGATCGAGTCTCCTTTGTCAGGAGTGGCAGTGGAAGAAGCGGTGGGCTCCTGTCAGGCGGGCGGCGGTCAGGCTGCGACCTTGGCCTCGCGCTCGGCCTGATCGAGCGCTGTGGCGTACTCATCCTCCGTCCAGGCCTTCTCGCCGGAAGGCGTCTTGCCCTGGTCGGTCAGGATCTTCTCGGCGCGGGCGACGAGGTCGAGACCATCGACCGGCTTGTCCTCGCCGGCCTTGATCTTCTCCTCTGAGGCCTTCGTGTCGAGCTCGCCCTGCTTATCGCCACCTGAACCCTTGGCTTCGAGCCGCACGACGCCCGCGGGCATCGCAGTGAGCACGGCCTTGAGGCCGTCCATGTTGCCCTTGAACTGCTCGGCGAGAGCTTCCTTCGCGGCGGGCGCGAGCTTGCCCTCGTCGATCGCTTCGCCGAGAACCTTCTCGCACTCGGCGTCGTCGAGCTTGGCCTGCGTGTTCGCAAGCGAGGTCTTGAGCTGCTCGATCTCCGAGGGGTCGTCGGTGGACTTTGCTTCCAACTCTCCCACCTTCGCCTCGAGCTGCTCCTTCTCGGCGTTGGCGGCGTCGATTGCCGCCGTCACGGCCGCTTCATCGGCGTCCTCGGACAGTCCGAGCTTCGCCGCGATTGCTTTGAGATCCATGAGTTGATCTCCTTCGTCGTGGGCGCTCGAGGCGCCCTGGCTGTTTGCGATCTGAGCCTCGATCGCCGACTGCGCGACCTCGACCCATTCCTCTTCCGCCTCAGCCCATTCGGTCTGGGGCGAAATCTGTACGCCGCTCTCGCTGCGCGTGAACGGCACTACCCAGGTGCGAGACTCGCCGCCTGACTCGCGGACGAGCGCCTTCTCGGCGGCCACGTCCATGACCCAATAGCGCGACATCTGGCCGGGCGGCGTGCCCTGGTTGAGCGCCGCCTCGACCTCTTCCTGAATGTGCCGGAAGCCCTCCTCGGGCGTCCAGACCACGGCAGCAGTGACCGGCGCCATATCGAAGAATGGCCTGTTCGTGAGCGTTGCGGCGATGATCTCCTTCGCCTTGGTCAACAGGCCGGTCTTCGGGTCTCTCTGCTTGAAGGTGTAGGTCGGCGAGACGAAGCGATACTCGCCATCCTGAATCTCCTGAATGGCTTTCGGCGTCCACTTGACCTCGGCCCATAGTTCGGGCCCAGCCGCTTCTGTCTCGCTCGTGTCGGGTCGGAACTCGCCGGCGGTGAGAACCATCGCCTTGCCCGTGAACCAACCGGCTGCGCGGGTGTCGCGCAGATCGGGGTTCGATGTATCGCCGCCGTGGTCACGGTCGATCGCGATCGTCCACGTCGCTGCAGACTTCTCTCGGATCGACTCGGCGTAGGTCTTGAGATCGTCCTCTGTGATCGTCTGGAACCAGCGCCCGTTCCGCGCTTCGGACACGACAGGCATGACCTGAATCCACGAGCGCCCGTCGACGAGCGACTCGGCTCGGACGGTGTAACTGTCTGGCAGCCTCGCTAATAGGCGTTCGTTCATGGCCTAGCCCTCCTCGTGAGCGGCAGCGTGTAGTAGAAGCGCGGCGTGAAGGCCAGCGCAGAGTTCGGCGGAGCGCCTGCTCCCGTCGTGTGTGTAGACGTCGAAGAGGAGCGCGCCGGCGGCGTGCGTGCAGATGACCCTGGTCGGCGACTCCCAGCCGAACGCTTGGCGGATGATCGCCGATGGTGCGGCCGGGACGATGCCGCCCGGAGCGGAGCGCTTTTTGTGACGGAACAGGCTCATGGCGCTCACCTCTCAGGCTGCGCGTTTCTTCGGCTGAGGCTTCGTCTCGGGGTTCGGCTCGGGCATGCGCACGTTCTCGACGCGATCGTCGAAGACCATCACTCCACGGCAGCGACCGCCGCCGTAGCAGTAGGCCGGGGGTAGAAGCGCGTAATACTCGGAGCTATCGAGTTCGACAACGTCGCCATGCACTCCGCCGCAGGCCTCGCACATCGCCTTGTCGAGCTGCTCGGAGCGCATCGCGAACTTCGGCGGCGTCTCAAACGAGAGTGCGCCTGCGGTGCGCCCGAGATTGAGCGTCTCGCCGACCAGTTCTAGCGTGTGCAGGTGCAGACCGCGCGAGCCAGCGGTGAGCGCGGCATCGATGATGACCGCCTCGTCGGCACCGGCAGCCCGGGCGGCTTTAGCAGCGCCATCGATCGCGCCCGCGATGATCCAGGCCGAGTACTTGCTTCGGCGCTTGAGCAGCTTCGTGATCCCGTCGAGACCCTTGCGCGCGGCCTCGGAATGCTCGCCGATGTCGGGTATCGCGTAAGCGCGCACTGCTCTCGGCGTGGGTTCGCCGTGCTTGGCGCGCATCGCCTTGATCTCGCGCCGTGCTTCCGTGTAGCCGAAGCGGGCTGTCTGCTCGAGCGCATGGAAGAGGCGGTCTGCCACCTCACCCCGCCGCGCTTTCGGGATCGACTTGAGATCAGCGATGCCGAGCGCGAGTCGCTTGACTGCCGGCCCGACGTCGCGCTCGAGCGCAGCCCTGCGGTCAGTAATGTGCGCGAGGTGGCCTGCCCAATCGACGCGCTGCTCTGCAGCGGTCAGCGGGCGGCTCGGCTCCCAGGTCATGCCGCTATTCGCCCGCCGTAGTCGCCGGGTTCGCGTATTAGCTGCAGCAGCTTCTGCGCTTCCGCGGGAGTCTTGGCGCCGCCGGCGGCGCCGCGATGCAGGATCTCGTTGACCGCCTGGCGGCGCTCCTCGAAGGAGAGGTCGGCCAAGCGCACGAGCTGGTCACCGACTCCGCAAGGTTCAGGCTCGACGTACATGGCGGGATCACTCCTCCTCGACCGGCACGTCCGGCTGAGGCTCAGGCAGAACGTTCGGCGGTGGCGGTGCCGGCGGCTCGGGCTTCTCTTGCTCTTCGTCCTCGGGCGGCATATCAGTGAACTTGCGAACGGCACCGCGGTACGTGCTATCGGGCTTGATCGCTCCCGAGTTGACGAGCTTGTAGTGCGCGTCGGCGAACTCGGTCAGGTTGCGAGCCTCGATGTTCGCGACGGTGAGCTTCGGGTAGGCCTCGACGCCCGCATAGTTGAGGTCGATCAGCCACTTGATGCGCTCGTTGAAGACCTCGGCGATGTAGCGAGCAACGCCGTGCAGCGCGTCGTACCACACCCGCGACTGCGTATCGCCGGTCGAGCGGGCGCCGGTCTGGCCGTGCCCGAGCTCTGAGAAGCGCGCGAGCACCGAGCCCTTGATCTCCGAGCGGTGGTACTGCAGCTTTTGCGTGAAGTCCGGCAGGCCCCCGGGCGGCACGACGATCTCCCACGTCCAGCCGTCCTGCCCAACACCAGCGCCTAGCGCCTTCGGCCCGGGCGAGACGATGTAGGGCGTCTTCTCTTCGGCACCGAGCGACTGCAGAATCTCTTCGATTCGCTCCGCGACCTTCGCGTCATCCTTCTCGGCCTGCGGCGGATAGGCGACCCATACGCCGATGCCGTGCCTGATCGCTGCGAACACGTCGATCTTCTCGAGCAGTTCCTTCAGGTACCAGTGCTTGTAGGCCGAGCGGAGAAGCGAGCGCCCGGTGAAGTCGTCGCCGCGCTTGCGGTTCGTGAAGACCGCGAGCTGCGAGGCCGGGATCTCGACCTCATCCCAGGAGCCGTCGGGTCGGTAGGCATTCTGCGTGATCGACGCCAGCCGCCCGCCGTCCATGTTCCACTTCGTGATCGTGCGCGGCATGCGCGGCTCGAAGCGCTCGAACGTGGCGAACTGCCGGCGCGGCACGACTATGCGCTTCGGCGTGCGCCTGCCCTGCTTGTCGACGTCGTACTCGTTCGGCACCTCATAGCTGATCTCGCGCTCGATGATCTTGCACGGCGTCTCGAAGACGTAGCTCCCGAAGATGAGGTAGTCGGTCACCTCGTCGAGAAGCTCAGGCCACGGTTGCTCAAGCCACTCGAACAGAGCGCAGCGCGCGACCTCGGCCTGCTCGAGCTGGTCGGGCTCGGCACCCGCCGCCTCGATCAGCCACTCGGCATTCAAGACCGGCGCCGTGATGTGCCCGATTGCCTCTTGCGTCGAGCCGTCAGAAGAGCGCATGCGCTCGAAGGTCGTCAGCGCTCGCTCGCCCTTGAGGTCAGGGTTGTACTCCTCGGCCTGTAGGTAGCCGTTGAAGTTGAGCGTGCCCGATGCGCCGAGTGCCTTCGGCGCTTGCGGCGTACCTTCCCGAGCAGCAGTCGCGCGTCTGATCTCGAGGTTTCCGATCTTCACGGGGTGCCTCCTAGAAGGTGTGCTCGAGGAAGGGCGTTTTCTTCGGCTTGGCGCCGGCGTCAGTGCTCGGCGCGCGGTGGAAGTTCTGCTGCCCGACGCGGTTCAGGAACTGCGTCACGGAGTCGACCTGGTCATCGTTCGCGCCCTTCGGGAAGCGCGCGCACTCCTCGATGATCTCCTGCGCCCAGGCGGGCGTCAGCGTCTTGTCGTAGCTGCCGGCGCCGTCATCCTTGCCCGGCACGAAGACGTTGCCTGCTTCGATCTGCGGCGAGGCGTCATGCGCTCGAGCGACCTTGTCTTTCTCGACGTTGACCGGGATCACGCCTGAGACCTTGTCGCGCAACCATGCGACGACCTCGGGACCGTTGGCAGCGTTCTCGACGAGGTGCATCTGCGGCACGTTCGGGAAGCTGCGCGAGCACCAGTCGGCGATCTCCCACACCGCGTTTCGCGTCTCAGGCAGGCCCATCCGCTCACGGATGCGGCGCACGAGGTAGCGGCTCACGCCAGAGCAGACCCACACCGTGCCCACCGCGTAGTCGTTCGTCGTCTTTTCCTTGAGCGACGTATCCCAGGAGGTGAAGAGGGCGATCGGCTCAGGCCCGCGCCACTCGTCAAGCCACTCGACCGGGAAGTACTTCCACCAGCCTCGCTTCAAGATGCCTCCCGTCGCCGGCGATGGCAACTGCTGCAACTGACCCGCTGCGCGGTAGGAGCCGAGCGAGACCTTGAGCCGTGCGATCGCGTCTCGGCCGAAGTGGTCAGGCCAGAGCAGTTCGTCGGGTTCAGTGCGCGGATCGTCAGGCCAGATGAACAGGTGCTTCGGTGCGTACTCGGCGGGCAGGCAGAGATGCGTCCAGCCGCCCTGCTCGAGCACGTGCCCTGCGAGATCATGCTCATGGATGCGCTGCATGACGCCGACGAACGCGCCCTCATCGGGATCGTTCAGGCGGGTGGTCATCGTGCCATCCCACCAGTCGAGCACGGCCTTGCGCATCGTGTCCGACTCAACCTCGTCGACCTTATGCGGGTCATCGAAGACGACGATGTCGCCGCCCTCGCCGGTACCCGTTCCGCCGACGGACGTCGCCAGGCGGTAGCCCGTGCGATCGTTCTCGAACTTCATCTTCTCGTTCTGATCCGAGGTGAGCTGGAAGATGTCGCCCCATATCGCCCGGTACCAGGGCGACTCGATCAGCCGCCGGCACTTGAGCGAGTCGCGCACAGAGAGCGACTGAGCGTACGACGCGAAAAGCCAGCGCGTTTCGGGCTTGAACGTCCAGACCCAGGTCGGCCAGAAGACCGAGACCGCGAGCGACTTCATGTGCCGCGGCGGGATGTTGATGAGTAGACGCTTGATCTCGCCGCGCGTCACCGCCTCGAGGTGCTCGGCGATCGCGTCGATATGCCAGCCGTGAACGTAGGCACGACCCGGTTCGAGTAGCGGCCAGGCGCCGGCGATGTAGGAGCGGAGCGACTGCAGCTTCTCTCGCTGCTCGTCGCGATCAACGCCCATCCTGCGTGCCGCGTCTTCGCGCTCGATCTCGGCGAGGTCGGCCGGCGCTATCCCGAGCTCGACGTAGGGATCAGCTGTCATGCTCGCTTTGATCGCGCCGTGCCTTCGCGATCAGGCAGCGGAGCTGCGCGATCTCCTCGTCGGTGAGAAGGGTGAGGTCGAGCATCGGCCCCTCGACGTGCAGCCTGTCGGCGAACATGCCGAGGTGCTTGCCGAGCAGCTCGAGCGCGCGGTTGGCGACAGCGCCTTCGTAGCGGTACTCGCCTACGGGGTTGCCCTCTGTGTCGGTCACGGGCTCGACCTGGGCGGCGCGCTCCGCGTTCGTCTTGAGGCCGTTCAGAACGTAGTCCTGTGTCAGTTCAGTGCGCTTCGATCGCTTGGCCTGCGCCTTCGTGAGCGCCTCTTGGATCGCCGGCACGGTCAGGTTGTAGTAGCCCTGCTGCCTCGCGGTGCTCCCGCGCGGGCTGTAGCCGGAGCGCCTTGCCGCGGCCGTCGCGTTCAGGTCGACGAGGTACTCCTCGACGAAGCGCTTCTGCTTCGGCGTCAGCTCGCCTCTCTTCGCCACGTCGACCACCTCCATAGATAGAGGCCGGGGGGTAGCGGTTGCGACCCGTCTCCGTTCTCCGACCTCTAATAGCGGGGGCCCGAATCGAACGAGCGAAGGTCGGGAGCATGAGTCCCGCCTGGGTCTCCAACGCCCTCCCCGCGATGAGTTCACGAGCTGACCACTTTGGCTCTATAAGCGAAAAGCCGACGCGCTGGTCGGCTTCTAGGGTCGGTTCAACTAAAGCTCGTGGTCACGCACAGATCCGCGCGACTGAGGTCAGAGTAGCGCAGACGGTGGACGAAGGTCAACCGGAAGAGCAGATGGCGTAGACGTACCCGTTGACCAGGGCGATCCTCGCCCCTTCTGAATCCGGGCCCACGACGTAGGGATACCCGTTGACCCATCTAATCGTCACATCGCACGTCTGCGACGCCGTTAGCGGTACAGCCGACGACCAGGATGCGCGAGGGTGCGCCTGGTCGCCCTGGTATCCGGGCGCGACCGAGACCGGGGCGATGAGTGCGACTGCGGTTAGGAGGACGGCGATCATGTGTCTATTCTTTCATGGCTTGCCTTTTGGCGCAAGCCGACGCTCATGCCAGCCCCCTCAGGTTCAGCTCGCGTAGTTCGCGCATGGAGAGCTGTATCTGCGTTTCGTCTCCCGTAGCGACGAACGCCTCATAGTGCGCCTGCTGTAAAGCCTGCAGATCTCCGGTCTCGACGTTCCGATATGGACGATCTTCTCGCCGCCAACCACGTAGCCCTATTGCCAGCAAGAGACAGGCTAGAGCCTCCAACGCCAGCCCGACGGTGAGCACGTAATCCCAGACGTAGTGAGTGCGTAAGCTCATTCCCAATGCTGCACCCGGGAAGAACCACGGAATAGTTGCGAGGAGAAAGCGCCTCATGCGACCATCCCCTGGCTCGCCACCGGGCGCGAGGCCAAGATGCGCCTGACCTGCGACTGATCGAGCCCCATCTGCCGGCCGATCTCGATCGGCGAGTGACCTGCGTCGAGCATCGCGAAGATGCGCTCGTTGCGCTGCGCCTGCTGCGAGGGATTCGCCCAGCGCCCCTTGCCTGGCGCGCTGACCTGCGGCGGCTCGAGCGCCCAACGCGGCACGCGCAGATCGACGGGCATCCATGACGTGATGCAGTCGATGGCGAGCTCGGTCGCTCTGACAAGCGCCTCGCGCGGCGGCAGCTCGCACGGATGCGTGCCCTCCGGAGAGAAGGTGAGAAGCAGCGCGTAGGCGTGCATCGGCCAGTCGTGCTGTAGGCGGTCGATGCAGACGTACAGCTCGCAGAACGAGCCAGAGCGCTCGAGGTGTTCCTTCGCCTCGACTGCTGCCGTGTACGTGTCGCCCGTCACGTCGAGGTCCGAGTCGCGTAGCTGCACCTGCCGGCGCAAGCGCTCGATCTCCTGGTCGACCTTCCGCCTGCGCTCTCTGCGCTCGACCGCGGCGACGTCGGCAGTCTCAGGCGCCGCGCCAGCGACGCGACCGGTGTAGTCGTCGATCACGATCAAGCCATGGTCACACTCGTCGCAGAGCTCGCGACCGCGCTTGCCCGTGCCCTTGCAGACCGGGCAGTCGATGGTCTTCGAGGGTGTCTCTCCTGGCGTGGCTGCCGACTGAACGATCGAGCCTGTCGCAGTACGCGGTCCCGGGATCCAGTCGTGCATGTGCTCGAGTAGCCAGATGACCTTGTCACGCTTCGTCACGTATCAGCTCCCCTTTCGTCCCGTATCAAGTTTCGTCATAAGCTCACGCAGCCGCTTGCGGCTCGTCCTCAAGCGACGGCTCGGGCTCTAGGTCGGGTTCTTCAGTGCGGACAGACGCAGCGAGAGTCAGTAGCTCTCTAACGTCGGCACCGATGAGACCAAACTCCGACTTGAGCGCTGCCCTGATCGCCTTGTCGTCTTTGAGGATCGCCTCTTCAGAGACATACTTCCGGGCGCTTTCGAGGACAGCCACGGCACGTGCGTCACCGCGTTTGCCTGGCCTCTTGGTGAGTGCCCTCTTGATTTCAGCGTGCGATGGCCTGCCCCAGTCAACCGCGTAATTCGGCACGTCATAGCCGAGTGGGTCTTGTAGATACGTGCCGCCGGCGCCGGATCGCTTCCACCTTGTCCCTGTAGGCCAAGCCCCACCGTGAGCGTCAACGAACTCCGAGACCACGTCGTCTCGTACCTTCCGTAGTTCGGTTAGGAAGATCGCAGGCTTGGACTTCGCTGTGCTCGATGAGAGCGCCTTCGTCGCTAGTTGCTCTACGGCCTCAGGGTTTCGCTTCCAGATCGCGAAGGCCTCGGTGAGTTGGGAATCGGTCAGCCCGAGCGGCTGAACAACATCCATGAAATCGTCGTTCGCG
>Ga0172381_10006365_pt1 | contig 11832 bp, 13 predicted proteins | sample Leawel6488metaG_FD_119754 | JGI IMG/M metagenome (GOLD analysis project Ga0172381, IMG submission 119754) | Leachate microbial communities from a municipal landfill in Southern Ontario, Canada - Leachate well 64-88 metaG | ecosystem: Engineered > Solid waste > Landfill > Unclassified | place... | reverse complement strand
TAATTCTTTTTAGATTCCTGAAAGCCAACATCTGAAATAAAACTTTTTTGACTTCCCATCTCTCTCAAGTCTAGGGCGTGTTTTATTTTTAAAAAATCTACATGAATCTGACAAAAATCAGGATTCCCTAGAGTTTTTATTTTTAGAATATTTTCAATATAATCTAAAATTTGAGGAATAATAAAATCATGCTTACCCTCTATGAGATATGCATGATGTAAATTATTTTTATCTAAATTATTTAATAAGTTCATAAAGTTATAAAGTTATAAAGTTATAAAGTTTAAAAAATTTTTACTTTACAAACCTTAGAACTTTCTACTTTCTACTTTCTACTTCTTACTAAGTACTGTTTTTTTATAAACTTCCAGATGGTCTAATGCAATACCAGTTCCTTTTGCTACACAAAAGATAGATTCATCAGCTAGGGTTGCCTTAACTCCTGTTTTTCTATAAACCAAATCTGTAAAATTTCGAAGCATTGATGAACCACCAGTCATAATAATTCCATGATCAATAATATCTGAAGCTAATTCTGGTGTAGTCTCTTGTAATACATCCTTTATTGCTTTTATCATCTGTTTTAACTCTGCATCAATTGCTTTTACAATTTCATTAGTTGAGACCTGTGCTGATCTAGGTAGACCTTGAACAAAATCACGCCCTTTAATGGTAACTCTTATTTCTTCCTCTAAAAATACAGCTGCACCAATTTTAATTTTTACTTCTTCTGCTGTCTTATCTCCAATTGCTAAATTAAAAGTTTTTTTAATATAATCAGCAATAGCTTGGTCAATTTTATTTCCAGCACACTTAACTGACTTAGAAGAAACAATTCCACCAAGAGAAATAACTGCCACATCTGTTGTCCCTCCACCAATATCAACAACCATATGACCTTTTGATTCATGAATAGGTATGCCTGCACCAATAGCAGCCAAAATAGGCTCCTTAACAACATAAGCATTGCGTGCTCCAGCCTTTATGGCGGCTTCAACTACTGCTCTACGTTCAGTGGAAGTAACCCCAGCTGGTACTGATATCATCACATCTGGTTTAAATAAGCTGAATTTACCCATTGCCTTATTGATGAAATATTTAAGCATTGCCTCAGTAACACGATAATCAGCAATTACTCCATCTTTCATTGGACGATAAGCAATGATTGAATCAGGTGTTTTACCTATCATATCTTTAGCGTCAAAGCCAATAGCTAAAATTCTATTATCTTGTTCTGATACAGCTACAACAGAAGGTTCATTTAAAATAATCCCCTTACCGGGCATAAATACCAATGTATTTGCTGTACCCAAATCTATTCCTAATTTTCTTGAAAAAAATCCCATATAGTTAAATATAACATAAATTATGCTAGAATAAAAATATGAAAATCGTCACAGTTATGCCATTTAAAAAAGGAGTACTCAAGGATGAATTTACATATTTTAGTGCTAAAAATATAGAAAATGGAGATATTGTAAACATTCCAATGCGAAATAAAAAAAATCTTGGTTTGGTTATTTCAGCTAACGATGTAAGTAAAGAGAAATCAAATATTAAAGATATGCCTTACAATTTAAAAAAAATAGATGAAGTTAAAGAAAAATCAATTTTTTCCAAAAATTTCATAAACTCATTATTTTCAATTAGTAATTATTTTTGTATTAAAAAAAATTTAGTATTTTCTTCTTTAATTCCATCAGTAATGATTCAAGAATATGACAAGATATCTACACTAGATATGAAATTCATAGATTATGAGAAAAAAGAAAATATCACAAAAAATTTAAAAGTTGAAAAATTATTATTTCAAGCACAAAAAAATGACAGAATTCATTTTTATAAAACCTTGATTCGTGGATCTTTTGCTAATAAAAAATCAGTATTTATTGTATTTCCAACAGAAAAAGACATCGAGGATTTTTATAAATTACTTTCAAAAGGAATAGAGAGTTTTACATTTTTAATACACGGAGGCTTTTCTAAAAAAAAACAAATAGATAAAATACAAAATATATTGGAATGTGAACACCCAATTTTAATTTTAGCTACAGCACCTTTTTTATCAATAAACAGAAATGACATAAAAACCATCATACTTGAGCACGAAAATTCAAATGCCTATAAGACAATAAGTAAGCCTAATATCGACCTTAGAATATTTACAGAGGTTTTTGCTTTTAATATCGGAGCAAAAATAATAATGGCTGATTCATTACTTCGTATTGAGACAATAGCAAGAAAAGAAACAGAAAACTTAGGTGAGATATACCCTCTTTCTTTTAGGACTAACTTTGATGGAGAAATAAAGATAACTTCTAAAAATAAAGACATAGATAAACAAAATAAAAAATTTAGCATATTAGATATAGAAACAATAGATGAAATAAAAAAATCAATTAATAAAAAAGAAAATATTTTTATTTTTTCATTAAGGAAAGGTTTAGCTACTATGACTATTTGCAAAGACTGTGGTAATTCTATCTCTTGCGATGAATGCTTAGCACCTATCGTTCTTTATCAAAATCAAAATAATGATAAAAGGATATTTATTTGCAATAAATGTGGAAAAGATTTTAATACAGATACTATATGTAATTCATGTAGTAGTTGGAATTTATTACCACTAGGCATAGGTACTGATACCGTATATGAAGAAATTAAAAAAAATTTTCCAACTGTTAAAATATTTAAACTAGATAGAGAAAATGTAAAAAATGCAAAAGAGGCTGAAAAAATTATTATGGAATATGAAGAAAATAAAGGCTCAATTCTAATTGGAACAGAAATGGCATTATTTTACATAAATAAAAAAATTCCATTATCAATCATAGCTTCTTTTGATTCACTGTGGAGTATACCAAATTTTAGAATGAGTGAAAAAATTATAAAAATAATAACTTCAATATTAAATAAAACAGAAAATAAATTAATAATTGAAACAAAGAATGAGGAAGATAAAATAATAAATTCAGTTAAAATAGATAATTTAATTTCTTTTGTCAGAGAGGAAAATAGAGATAGAAAAAACTTAGGCTACCCTCCATATAAGAGATTTATTAAAATTAGCTTCTTAGGAAACAAAATAGATACTGTAGCAGTTCGAAAATATCTTTTAGAAAATTTTATGGAATATAATCCAGATATTTTTAGTGGATTTATGCCGAAATTGAAAGATAAATTTATGACTAATACTTTAATAAAAGTAGAACCATATAATTGGTCTCTACCCGAGCTTATTCATAATTCAAAAATAGATGAAATCTTATCAGAAAAAATATCTTTATTACCATCAGAATTTTCAATCAGTATTGACCCGGAAGATTTATCATAAATATATAATATTAATAATTTTTTGATATCAGATAAATACTAGATTATCTAAAGTTAAAAAACTAATTATGATACCAAAACGGTAAACTCCCCTTTTTGTTTAACTGGGTTTTTTATGAGATATTCTAAAACCTCAATAGCCATACCGGTCTTAAATTCTTCATAGATTTTAGTTATTTCACGAGCAATACAAACCTTTTTATTAGGACAAAACTTATTTAGAGATTCTAATGTTTTTAAAATTCTATGTGGTGATTCATAAAAAATCATAGTGCGCTTTGATTCTGCGATTTCCTTAAATAAAGTTTCTCTGCCTTTTTTATGTGGCATAAAACCCAAAAAAGTAAATTCATGAGTTGGCAAACCCGAAGCTGATAAAGCAGCAATTACTGCCGAAGCACCAGGAATTGGAATAACTTCTACTTCCGTCCACTCTTCCCCTAAACCGGGTTTAGGGGAAGATCTATCTTTAATTTGAGCGATTAACATCGCACCAGGATCAGAAATTGTAGGAGTGCCAGCATCAGAAACCAGGGCTAGGTCTTTTCCCTCTTTTAGTAATTCAAAGATTTTATCAGTCTTTGCGAGCTTACTTTGAGCATGATAGCTCATTGTAGGTTTATTTATTCCATATTTATTTAAAAGATTCTTTGTGGTTCTAGTATCCTCACATAAAATTAAATCTACATTTTTTAATATCTCTACTGCTCGAAAGGTAATATCTCCCATGTTCCCTATTGGTGTTGCTACTACATAAAATTTTGACATAATTTTTAATTCACCTTACCCCCTTACCCCCTACCCTTATTAAGGAGAGGGGTTTGGAAGAAAAGATTCTATTTTCTCTGATATAAACCTATTAATTTAGCTTCTTCTAATACATGGCCTTCCATAGCATCAAAAACATCTTGCTTTTTAACTCCTTGTGGTAGTTCCAATATTGCATCTAAGGCATATAAATAAAAAATATATCGATGAATACCATAGGGTGGGCAAGGTGGATTGTAACTATTGTTTCCATTTGTATTTCTACCATACAAACCTATTGGTACAGTATTTTCTTCAATCATATGAGTTTGTGGAGGAATATTAAAAACTATCCAATGATCCCAAACTTCTATATTCATATTTTGTTTAGCTGATTCTGGTATATCTGGATCTTCCATAATTAAAACTAAACTTTTTGCTCTATGTGGTACGTGCAAAAACTCAAGTGGTGGATTTATTTTATTTCCATCACAAGTATACAAACTAGGTATTTCCTTATTATCCTTAAAAGCTAAACTCTTTATTTGCATTCCATTATTATACAAAACATTCCCCTTTTGGGCAAATAAAAAATGCCCTTTGGTAAACTCAGGGCATTTTTTATTATTTATTTCCTATATTTTTTAGTTCTCCATTTATCAGCAATCTTTACTCGAGTGAGTGAGCGTTCGAGTTCAGTGGCAAAGTGTTCATAATCTACTATTTCTTTATTTTCCATTTGCTTTCTTATATCTTCTGCTCTAATTTTTGCTTTTTCAATTGCTTCTTCTGATATTTCACCAATATGTTCAGCAAAGTCCGCTAAAATAGCGACTACTGTATTTCCTTCATGGTCTTGTTTTATTTCAACGAAACCACCTACAACAGCCATGGGCACATATTCACCACCTACAAGCGCTACAATGTCCCCAGAAGCAAGCCCAGTGATCAATGGAATATGATCAGGCAAGACTGTAATCTCACCAAGAGTAGTTGGCAAACTAACTTGTTCTACCATTTCCTCTAAAACAAGTCTTTCTGGAGTTATTATTTTAAGTTTTAATTGTTTCATGAATTAGTTATAAAGTTATCAAGTTATAAAGTTATCAAGCTTCTTGAATTTTACTTTATAAACTTTAAACTTTTTACTTTCTACTACTAAAGTGCGCCTTTCATATAAAAATCATTTTCTGGTTTATCATCATGTTTACCTTCAAGAATTTCTTTGAATGATCGAATTGTTTCAGCAAGTGGAACATATTGACCTTTGGTTCCAGTAAATTGTTCAGCAACAAAGAATGGTTGTGAAAGGAATTTTTGAATTTTACGAGCACGAGCTACAAGCTCTTTATCTGTCTCAGATAATTCTTCCATACCCAAAATTGCAATAATATCTTGTAAATCTTTATAACGTTGCAATACTCTCTGAACTTCACGAGCTACATAATAATGATCTTTACCAACAATGTTTGGATCAAGAATTGTAGAAGAAGAGTCAAGTGGATCAACCGCTGGGTAAATACCAATTTCTGAAAGAGAACGGTTTAGAACAACAGTAGAGTCAAGGTGGGAGAAAGTTGTAGCTGGAGCTGGGTCAGTAAGGTCATCAGCTGGCACATAGACGGCTTGAACTGATGTAACTGAACCTTTATCGGTAGAAGTAATACGTTCTTGCAAAATTCCCATCTCTGTTGCAAGAGTCGGTTGATATCCCACAGCTGATGGAATACGTCCAAGTAGAGCTGACACCTCAGATCCTGCCTGTGTAAAACGGAAAATATTATCAATAAAGAAAAGCACGTCTTTGTTTTCTTGATCACGGAAATATTCAGCCATTGTAAGCCCTGAAAGAGCTACACGTAGACGAGCTCCTGGTGGTTCATTCATTTGACCGAAGACCATGGCCACCTTGTCGAGAACCTTTGAATCTTTCATTTCATGATATAGGTCATTACCTTCACGAGTTCTTTCTCCAACACCAGCAAAAACAGAATATCCTCCGTGATTACTTGCAATGTTGTGAATCAACTCTTGAATAACAACAGTCTTTCCAACACCAGCACCACCGAATAGTCCTACTTTTCCTCCTTTAAGCACAGGACAAATAAGATCTATAACCTTAATACCGGTTTCTAAAATTTCAACTTTTGTAGATTGAGATATAAAACTAGGTGCTTGACGGTGAATTGGAGAAACAATACCAGATACAGCTTTTCCATTATCAATCGGCTCACCGAGCACATTAAACATTCTTCCTAGGGTATCTTTACCAACGGGTACAGAAATAGGTACACCTGTATTTATAACTTCCATTCCACGAGAAAGACCATCAGTAGAATCCATGGCAACTGCTCGAACTGTATTTTCTCCAATGTGTTGCTCTACTTCGAGCACAATTGTCGAATCACCTTTCTTTACTGTGAGAGCGCTATAAATATCTGGAACTTGACCCTCGAACATTACGTCTATAACTGGACCGATTATTTTTTTTATTATACCTGTTGTTTTCATTTTTTTTAATAATATTAATAATAATTTAATTTATAATTCCTAATTGATAATTGTTAACTGACTGATGCCATTCCCGCTGATATCTCAGATATTTCACGAGTAATTCCAGCCTGGCGAGCTTTATTAAATACTAATGTCAAATCATCTATCATTTCCCCAGCTGCTTCAGAGGCATTCTTCATAGCGACCATTCTAGAAGATTGCTCAGAGGCATTGGACTCAAGAATCATCTGATATACTTGCATTCGAATTATTTTTTCAGCTAAACTTTTTATCAAAACTTCCTGATCTCCTTCAAATAAATAATCTGTAACTATTTCTTTTTTTTCGAGCACTGTTTCTTTGTTTTTAAGATTATCACCGAGATTGTCAATTAAATCTCTTAAACTATCTTTAGAAATTGGAATTAATTGCTTTATATTTGGTTTTTGAGATAAAGCTGAAACAAAATCAGTATAAGCTATTAAAATCTTATCATAATTAAATAAATTATATTCATTAATAGCCAGTTCAGATATTGGCATAATGTCAGACAAGGAAACATTAGCTGGAAGTTCAAAAAAACTAGCAATTATTTTCTTGCCAATTCTTCGCATTAAGGTATCTCCTTTCTTTCCTATAGTTACAATATCAATATTACCTAAATTCTCTTCTTTAAGTAGAGATAAAACTTTTTTAATAACTTGTGTATTATAAGCGCCACAAAGTCCACGATTGGATGTAATAACAAAAAGTAAAATATTTTTTTCATTTTCTTTTTTCTCTCTTTCAATAAAAAGTGGGTGGTTTATTTTTTCTGTATTCTTAGCAATTGAAGATAAAACTTCCCAAGAATATTCTGCATATAATCGTGATGCCAAAGTAGAAGAAACTGCGCGTTTCATCTTAGAAGCAGCCACTAGCTCCATAGCCTTGGTTATCTTCTTCGTGCTTTTCACACTTTTTATTCTTCTTTTGATTTCTTTTGTGCTGGCCATACAATTTATCACCAGATAGAGCTTAAACCTCTATCTAGAGTTTTAAGCTCTATTTATTTTTGTAAAAAATTATTTTTAAAATCTTCAATTGCTTTTTTAAGTTCAGCTTCACCAGCATCAGTCCACATATTTGTTTCTGAAACTTCTTTATAGAATTTCTTTGCATTATTTTCTGTATAGTTTACCAATCCTTCTTCAAATTCTTTGATTCTATCTAATGCAATATCATCCATAAAACCTTTGGTTAAGGCATAAAGCACCGCTACTTGTCTCTCCACAACTACAGGAGAATATTGAGCTTGTTTCAAAACTTCTACTGCTCTTTTTCCTCTTTCTAGTTGTTGTTTTGTAGCACCATCTAAATCAGATCCAAATTGAGAAAAAGCTTCGAGCTCACGAAATTGAGCTAAGTCGAGTTTTAATGTACCAGCAACTTTCTTCATTGCTTTAATTTGAGCACTTGAGCCGACACGAGAAACTGAAAGTCCAACATTAACTGCAGGGCGTATACCTTTATAGAAAAGATCGGTTTCTAGAAAAATCTGTCCATCAGTAATTGAAATAACATTAGTTGGGATATAAGCAGACACGTCTCCAGCCTGAGTTTCAATAATCGGAAGCGCTGTAATAGATCCTCCACCATAATCTTGATTTCTTCTGCAAGCTCTTTCAAGTAAACGAGAGTGTAGATAAAAAACGTCTCCAGGGTATGCTTCACGACCTGGTGGACGACGAAGCAAAAGAGAAATTTCACGATATGCTACTGCGTGTTTAGAAAGATCATCATAAATTATCAAAACATCCTTACCTTGATCCATAAAATACTCAGCAATTGAAACTCCAGTATAGGGAGCAATATATGAAAGTGGTGCAGGCTCTGAAGATCCAGCAGAAACTATAACTGTGTAAGCCATAGCACCACCTTCCTCTAGGCGAGTCTGAATTTTTCGAAGCTTAGAGTCTTTTTGGCCAATAGATACATATACACAAATCATATTCTGACCCTTTTGGTTTAAAATTGTATCAATTGCAATAGCTGTCTTACCAGTCTGACGATCACCTATAATAAGCTCGCGCTGTCCACGACCTATTGGAATAATAGCATCGATAACCTTCACACCTGTCGATACTGGCTTGTCTACAGATAAACGAGTAATAACTCCAGGAGCTACTTTTTCTATTGGATAACTCTTAGTACCCTCAATTATTCCTTTGCCGTCAATAGCCACTCCTCGTGCATTCACAACTCTACCTATAATATTGTCGGAAACTGGTACTTCTAAAATTTTTCCTGTAGCATGAACTTCATCTCCCTCTTTAATTTTAGAAAAATCATCAAGAATGATTACACCAATTGTATCCTCTTCTAGGTTTAGAGCCACACCGACTTCACCATTTGGAAAAGTTACCATCTCAGATGATTTAATTAGAGATAATCCTGAAACCTTAGCAATACCATCAAAAACCTCTACTACGTGACCAATTTTTTCTGACTTTATTTCAGCTTTAAAATTTTCTATCTCTTTTTTTAAATTTTCTACAATATAATTTGTGCTCATACTATATTTTCTTTATTAAATGTTCTTGTAATTTTTTAATTTTATTCTTAACTGTTAGATCTATTATTTCATCATTTACTTCTATCCTCATTCCTCCTAATAATTTATGATCCAAGCTTTCTTCTAAAATTATTTCTTTTGCTTTATATCTTTCTTTTAAATAAACAATTAACTCATCTTTATTTTTTTCTTCAATTTTTTTAGAACTTAACACTTTTACAACTATCTTTTCATTTTCTATATTTATTATTTTGTCTAATCTACTTAATATATCGGTACTCTTAGACAGCAATCTTCTTCTGGATAAAAAATTAATTATTTTATCTGAAACAATTTTTTGATCAGATTCTACCTTATCTTTAGAAAATAAGAATATTGCTTGAGCTATGTCATTGTTTGATATATTTGCCATTTTTTTATAAATTTTTTAACTCAGCCATTGTTTTTTCATCAAAATTTCCATCAACCTTATTTCCTAGAATTTTCTCAGCTATTTTTACAGATAGAGACATAATTTCACCTTTAGCTTCCTCTACCATTCTATTCTTTTCACTCTCTAAATTCTTTTTTCCATTTTCAATCATAACTGTAACTTCTTCTTTGGCTTTTTCAAGCATTAAAGTTCTTTTTGCTTCAGCTTCCTTTTTGCCTTCTTGAAAAATTTTATCTGCTTCTTTACGAGCATTAGATAATGCTTCTTCATATTTAGCCTTTGTATCATTCAAAACTTCTGCATTTATTTTTGCATCACTTATCCCTTTTTCTATCTTTTCTCCACGCTCCTTCATCAACTTACTGAGAGGTTTTAATGCATAAACATATAAAACGACAAAAACAATACCGAAGTTTAGTATTTGTGCAATAATAATTTTAAAATCTATGTGAAATGTTGATATAATTGATTCCATATTTTTTATTTCCGCCTAAGCGAATCCGCCTCTGGCGGAAAAATGATAATGCTACTCATTAATGAGCAGTAACAAAGATTCAAAACTTAAAAAATAAATTTCTAAATTTTAAATCTTTAGACTACCAACTAGATTGAGAATGCGATAACCAATACATAGATGGCTATAGCTTCAGCGAACGCACAAGAAAGAAGCATTGGAACAAGAATTTTACTTGCTGCCTCGGGATTACGACCAATAGATTCCATGGCCTTAGTTCCGATCATACCAATACTAATAGCTGGAGCCATAGCTCCTATTGCCATAACGATTGCTTTTGCAAAAGGTGTTAATCCTTCCATATTTTTATATAAATTATATTAATAATAATGATCTTCTCTTCGGGAGCAGATCTCTTTTAAATACATTTAAAATATATTCAAAAGAGATATGCTTTTATGCTGGCACGACCTTTGTTTCATCTTTATGTGTTTCACTATGCTCTTCATGTTCATCATGATCGGACGCTGCAATAGTAAAGTACACAGTAAGAAGAATTGAAAAAATAAGTGCTTGAATAAAGCCAACAAGTATTTCAAGAAATAGAAATGGAATTGGAATAATATATCCCACCAATGCTGCGATAGAAGCAAGTAGGACTTCTCCTGCAAAAATATTACCAAAAAGACGAAATGATAGAGAAGCAATTTTGGCAAATTCACCGATAATCTCAATTAAACCAACAAAGAACGTTACTGGAGCAACTAGGATAATAGTAGGTTCCTTTATTATCTTTTTTCCTATTTGCCCTAGTATTTTCAGATTAACATATTTATTGAAAGTTTTCCATAGGCCAATAGAAAAAACTCCGAACATATTAGCTCCAATAACAGCCATTATTGAAAGACCTAATGTAGTATTTATGTCAGCAGTACCACCACGAATAAATGGGATAAAAACCAAACTATCATGTACTCTTTCTACAAGACCGAATCCACCAAGTGGCATCAAGCCAAGCCAATTATTTATTAATATAAAAAAGAATGCGGAAATAGCTATTGGAAAAATTCTAATAGATAAAGCTCTACTATTTGTAACTTGGTCACACAAAGAGAGACCTCCTTCAATTATCATTTCAAAAGTTCCTTGAACCTTTCCAGGAACCTCACGGATTTTTTTACGTACAATTATAGATATTATTATAATAATTAAAACAGCAATCCAGCTGGTGAAAAGAGCATTAGTTATTGTAAAATTTTTAAAATGATGAATTGGTTCAGCAAAAAGCGTAGTCTCTGTTATTATTTTTTCTTCACCAACTACTGTAGTACTTTCTGTATTCACATGCGTAGATTCTTCTATTTTTTCTATTGAATTTTCTATATTTTTTGGTTTGGTCATAAATAATTATTTCTTTTCTTCTTCTCTTTTTAATTTTGCTGAAAATTTTCTAACTGCTTTTACAATACCATATGCTGATACCACAAAAGCAATAACAGTAAATAATATCAATATGAGATTACCAGTACTGTAACGCTCGTCTAATGCTTTACCAAGAACTACGGCCAATATGGCAGGAAATGCAATCCATGTCGAAATTTCACTGAATATTTGAAGTGACGGTTTCCACCAAGGACCACCTTGTTTAAATAAATTATTATCCTTATTTTTTATCTCTTCTTTTTCTATTTCATCCATAAACAAAAATATTATATACTATTTTTAAAAAAAATAAATATCATTATTTCTAACGAAATTTGTGAGCGTGGATGGGATCGAACCATCGACCTCTGTCTTATCAGGACAGCGTTCTACCAC
>Ga0172381_10006364_pt1 | contig 11832 bp, 15 predicted proteins | sample Leawel6488metaG_FD_119754 | JGI IMG/M metagenome (GOLD analysis project Ga0172381, IMG submission 119754) | Leachate microbial communities from a municipal landfill in Southern Ontario, Canada - Leachate well 64-88 metaG | ecosystem: Engineered > Solid waste > Landfill > Unclassified | place... | reverse complement strand
GCCTGTCCTGCAATGACAATGATGTCCGCCCGTTCCAAAGCCTGGATGAGCTGAGTATTGACCTGGGTCGTCGGGTCACTCGGGTCGGGCACTTCTGCGGCAATGCCGCTGAAATGCTCCGTCCAGGGGTTGTTGCCCTTAGTAACGTAGTCAACTTTGGCGAACTCCGTCTGCTCCCAGGCAATCAGGGCGTCGGAGAGTTCCGGCACAAGGGAATGCCCCCAAGAGCCCACGCAGCAATGAACCGGCCAGATAACGTGAGGATATTTCCCACCGGCCTGAAGGGCCTGGAGGTACCCAAAGGAGCCCTTACCCGTAGGACCACCCTGATGCAGCATCGAGGGCAGGGTCGTGGTGTACTCCTCGTCCGTGGGGTGCAACCCCGCAGCATCCGCCGTGAACTTCACGATGCGACGACCATCCGGGTGGATGCCGAGGATGGTGAACGGTGCGGGATGGGTGCCGTCGGAGCACCGCTTCCACCAATGGGGGCGTTCGATGCCGATGCCCTGATGGGAATCAAGGGTGACGTGAATGTCATCGATTTTTGCACCCAACCGTTTGATCATGGCAACCAACCGGGAGGTGTCCTTGTCTGCACCAGGGACAACCAGGGCACCTTTGTTGCCCTGGCCATCATCTGCAATACAGAAGTCATTCTGAATGTCAACCAAAAGCAGTTCTACACGCATTTACATAGTCTCCTTTTCAAACGGGGTCAAACTCCCCAGCACCCCTACTACTCTGAGGGGGCTGGGGATGATCCCGATTAGTCCAAATCGTTGCTCAAAATCCCGGCATAAACCAGTTCACGTCTGGAACCGAGCATCGGGATGTTGCCATTGGCCTTGTGTCGGGTGGCCTTCTCTGCCCGTACAGATGCACCCAGCAGAAGCCCGATCTCAGCAACGGAGAACCCAGCAAAGAGATCCGTTCGTTTTGTAGCTTCGGCACAAAGAAGTGCAAGGTCAGGATTGTCCCCGAACAAAACTTCGGAACAGCGTTTATAGCCGTAGGAGGGCACGAATACTGACACGTCAAGAAACCTGTTTACCCGTTCAATGGTTCCGTAGCTCTGGATCTCCCCAGTCTCCGGGTCAACTCGCCCGTAGGTGAAGTCCACTTTGAGCCACTTTCGGAGTTCCCCTTCGTCCGTCTGTTCGTCGCCCTTGCCCCAGAGATCGGCGGAAGGCTTACACTTGATGCAGGCTTTGAAAGCCTCAGAGGCGTTAGGGAACCGCTGGGCGAGACCCCAGAGGAGCTGGTAGACCTCGGACTTGCTGAGCATCTCAATCGGGTTGGTGTCAACTTCCCCGTCCCCGCCCTTCTGGTAGTAACGGAGGAAACGGTCCTCGCACTCGTTCCCCGTCCCGTGCCGGATACCGTTGCCCATCATACGGTTGAATCCCCGCCCGATGGGGGCACGGATACAGGAACGGATGGAACCAAGGATCGTGGGGTCGTTGTTGATTCTGGCCATTACCTCGTTGACGTAGGGGTTGGTGGCTTCTAGGTCGTCCACATCCTGCATTTCAATGCCCTCTACGTTTCCCGCAATGGCATTGAGCATTTTGCGGACCAGGGTGTCAACATCCCTGGTCAAATCAATGTCAATCAGCCGTGCCCCCAGCCCCTCAACTAGGGCGTGGGCTCTGGCCGTCTGCTCAGGGTTCGTGTTGATCCGGGAGTGGACAAACGTACAATTCTCAGGCCCCAGGGCCAGGACAAGGAGTCCTGCCATAGCGGCGGAATCGGCACCACCGGACACGTCGAGTTCCGCACGGGGAACCCCGGTTTCCTTGTGGTACACCCGGAGGGCTTCCACTCGGTTGTCAATCAGTTTGTTGATGTCTTTTACGGGCATTAGCGTTTCTCCTTTAGAATCTTTCGCAGTGGCATCCGCAGCCTACCCAGCAGAAGCAGTTGGGATTAGCATTCACCCCAAAATCCCAGCCTTCTCGGGTGGCCACAATGGTAGACCCATCTGTGAAAAGGTATTTTATGGCCCCATTAGAAATGTAACGAGACTGGAAGGTTTCATCCTCGATGCAAACATCACCCAGGAAACGGTCATCGTTGGAAATCCAGTTCTGGCCGTCATTGTGAAACATTTCAGCGATTTTCTGTGCACTAGACATTGTTGGCCTCTACTACTTCTGGGCTGCTGTGAAGGAAGCAACGACAACTTGAGCAATCTGCTTGGGCGGTAGAGTCATGTCCACGTCCTGGGGAGTTGCGAAAAGGCCATCCACATGCAACTCTCCGTCAAAGGTAAGCTCTACCTTGTGCTCCCACACGCTCCCCTTGATGAAAGCACACGGAGGGTCGAACGTTTGTTCCTTTTCACAGTCCTTTTTGCTCAGGAACGTCCAAGTCCCTTCAGGGAAGGCTTTCGTAAGTGCTGCAACAATGGCTCTCATCTTCGGGGCATTCATTGTGTATTTCCTTTTTAGGCGGGGGGTTGTCGTTTGCTTGTCCCGTCCTACACAGTTACTACTCCGGGGGTGACGGAAAGGATCTTTAATTCGTACCTGGGTACTGGTAGGGTTTCCCTTCATAATTCTTCAGCAAGACATTCCCCTCAGCGTCGTAGCCTTGGAAATAATCGGGGGACAAAGGGATCTTCCCTCCACCGCCGGGGGCATCGATAACATAGGTTGGGACGGCATACCCTGTCGTATGCCCTCGGAGTTGACGAATGATGTCAAGCCCTGTTTGAACGGTCGTTCGGAAATGGGCTGATCCTTGGATGGGGTCACACTGATAAAGGTAATATGGGCGCACACGAGCCCTCAGGAGCCCGTGGAAGAGCTCTTTGAGGATAGCAGGGTCATCGTTGACCCCTTTGAGAAGAACCGTTTGTGAGCCCAGGGGTATACCCGCATCGGCAAGCATTGTACAGGCTCGGATGGCCTCGGGGGTAAGTTCCGCCGGGTGTGTGAAATGAAGACTCAACCAGAGGGGGTGGTGCTTCCGAAGTGTGTTACACAGGAGCTCCGTTATTCTCATCGGGAGAACTGCAGGGACTTTAGTACCTATACGGATGAATTCCACGTGGGGGATTGCTCGGAGATTTGTGAGGAGCCAGTCAATCTTCTCGTCACTCATTGTGAGGGGGTCGCCACCAGAGATGAGGACATCCCGGATTTCAGAATGACTACGGATGTAAGCTAGGGCCTGAGACCACCGTTCTTTCGTGGAGTCCCCGTGCCCCTGACTGACCATACGAGATCGGGTGCAATAGCGGCAGTTCGTGGAACAGAAGTCAGTCACAAGGAAAAGCACCCTATCGGGATATCGATGAACGATTCCGGGAACTGGGCTGTGCTGATCCTCGTGGAGGGGATCAAGGGCTTCACCGGGGGAGAATGTCAACTCTTCGGGGGAAGGGATAACCGTTTTACGGAGTGCGGGGGAGCCTTGTGCTATTTTGGCGTAGTATGGCGTTATTGCCAATGGGAGGTGCAGGTGCTGGATTGTTTTCTTTTCATCAGGGGTGAGGTCAAGTTGCTCAGGGTTAGTGATACGATTGCGGAGTTGCCAAAGCCACTCCGCCTGGTCAGGTGGTTCGGGGTCAGGGGAACAGAACAAGGCCATGGGGTATCCCTCCAAAAAGGCGTTCTCATTCTACCCACTATAGGGTGCCTATTTACCCTGGAACTTTGGGGGCGCAAGCGGGCCTAAAACACAGTCAAAGTCCCGCCAAGGCCGCTCCGCCCCAGTCTTTAGATCCCGTTCCATTTCTCGTGCCACACTAACCGGCTCTCGTCTGTCACTCCATTTTGAAACCATATAGTGAGACCCTTTCACGGTAACGATTCTATTACTCTGACTGGCTCCTGTTTCAATGTCAATGAGGCCAGGAGCGATCTGAAAGATCTCAAAAGCACCGTTCTTGCTTCTTTGCTTTCCAGAGCCTGGATATCTTGCTTCGCTTCTATGTCAGAGACAGGACTCCAGACTTTTTCAACCGCCGGGGGCACCTTTTTCAAAGCATTGATTATGACCTCTTGGCATTTAGGACAAAACTGGCTATCGTCCAGGGGGTCAAATGGGCCCCCTGCAATGTATATATACAATTTCGCAATGTATGCATCTTTTATAACGATGTTGCATCCTAGGCCCTTTTACTCGAATTCTGTAGCATTTTTGTCTTTTCGGAGCAAATAATCTTCACTCACGGACTTAAGCTTCACACGTCCCAAGCCAAAGTGTTCCCGTTCCTTAGCAGGAGAAATCACAATCCCTTCCCGGATATGGAGTCCCTTACCGGAGACGGTTTCCGTGCCTGACGTGTATTGCACCATCACGTCCTGACTGTGGGGGCCACGGTACAGGATAGGGACACGAGGGATACTCAACACTTTGAGGGCTTCGTCCAGTTCGGCGTCATTGAGATACCGTCCTTGATTTGGTTGCCCTACGTAGATGTCAAACACACGGAAGCCAAGTTCTGTGTCTCTCTGGATAGAGCAGCCATACTTGAGGTCTTGGCAGCCATAGGTTTCACCCAGAATGTAGACAGCCGTGTCCTTCGGGAAGGCTCCGGCATCAAAGGCTTTTGCCAGCCGTTCGGTCATTTCCCAATGTTTGGAGACACGGACGTAGAGGTTGAAAACATTTTCAGGCACGTCGGAAAACGCCAGGCCCCTTGCAAAGAGACCCTTTGAGCTTACGACCAAAGGGGAGCCCGGAACGTGAGCAATCACGGTAAAGGTTCCGTGGACTTTTTCCGTATAGACGACGTTTTCTCCCTCCTGGAGGACATCCGGGTGGGCTTTGACGTTTTCAATGTCAAAGTTCCAGGCGTTTTCCAAGCCAATGGCCCACATATATCCTCTCATATTCGTGGGAATGGTGGGCATGTATTTGGTGATCCCCAAGATCTCTGCCACATCCTGGCCTTCAACCCATGAGGGGTCTGTTACGGGATAACAGAGTCCCTGAGAGAGGACACCACGGAGACGGACGGCCTTGACTCGATTCTTGTCACGGCCCGTAAACATTGAGGACCCTTTCATCCCGAGGGTTTCCAAAACAGTGTCCGGTAGTAGGGCTGCCTCAGGGATATACGCTATAAGATCCCCCGGTTTGAGGGAACCTTTGCGGATAATGCTTCTGTAGCCATCTACGATGGCGACCTCAAGGGTGTCGGCATTGGGATGAACTTCGATAGCTCGAATAGTTTTAACAGTAACAGTAAAGGTAGACATCTTTAGTCCTTTGTCAGGTTTTGAGCAATGAAACTCTGAATCTCCGCCCAAGCATCCTGAAAATTAATCCAGTTCCATTCCTCATAGTCATCAATGCTTTTTACTGAGCGCACAAAGAATCTCGTGTTTGTAGGGTTACCAAAATAGGCGTCCCAATGATGCCCCTCACCCCACGAAACGGAAAACCAGACAATATCGCCATCGGGACCAGGGCAGGAGTTAATTGCCACGGTCCCCTCAGCAATGAGACCCTTGGGGCCTAGGAGTTTCGCTTTGGTATTGAGCAGCATGGGGTTGCCCTCCTTCTTGGTCTACCCTAATACTACTCTAGCAGGCAGGAAAAGGATCAAGATTAGTCAACGGGGATAGTGAAAGAGGTGGAAGTTTCTTCCCTGGCCTTAATGGGAACGGAGATCATCAAAACCCCGTCTTGCATCTTGCAAGAGGCTTTCTTGATTTCATAGTCGTGTCCAATACGGACACTGAAGGATTGTTCCTTACGCCTGCCAACTTGTTCAACTTTGACAAGCAGACGATGGGCATCTTGAACCGAGATATGTACTTTGTCCTTTGTGATGCCAGGCAAGTCTATCTCACAAGTGAGCCCTTTCTTGTCTGCATTGAAAAAACTGGCTACCTCAGACGTGCGGGTAGTGTTGCTTTCTGCAAAAGACATAGTCTCAGGAAACATACTAGACAAACGCTCTCTTGTGTTTCCGAGCTCAAAAAACATATCATCAGGGAACAGTCGGAACATAGCGGAACCTCTCTGTGGGTTAAAGACGGTGACCATCACCGCTCAGGAACTAAAGTAAGCGAGGGTTTGAAGCTGTCAAGAGGGGTTATTTGACGCCGAGAAGGGGGAGCATCCAGGTGGCGATCCGGTGATTGGAACAGAACTGCCGGACGACCTTCGGGGTAAGAACCTGCCCCCAGGTGTGTGCGATGAAGAGCTTCTGGATTTCGGATGCAACAGCATCATTCAGTTTTCCCCCTTCAGGGAGACGGATGAACAGTGCCCGTCGGGAGTCCCGACGCCCGGCAGCGATCATTCGTGCCTTCTTCTTGTTGTCCTTGCCATCGTCAGTGCTGTTTCGGATTGCCCAGCCCACCTTCACGAGGGCTCCCGGGCTCGGCTGTTCGGCGCTCAGGCATACACGACCATCGAAGAGCCATTCATTCCACTGTCTCATATTAGTTCTCCTCTGCATAGAAGGCATCCATTGCCTCACGTTCATCCGCCGCAGCGGCATCAAACATTGCGTCCAAGACCAGGCTGTCCATCTTTGTGTCCTCCTCTCTAGACAGCAGAGACTACTCAGCTCCTTGCCGAAAGGATCTTTTTTGTGGGGTAGAGTATCAGAGTCTGGGAGGTGCCCTTATGTATTATTTTACTGATCTTCTGCTGGATGGACTTCCCGTTTATGACATAAAGCAAGGAAGCCGAGCCATTGTTTGGGACGGGATAGCTCCACGCCCCCTCAAAGGTATTTCCCATCCTGGCCAGGACCGAATTTACATTCCTTATGTAGAGCCAAAAATTGAGACACAGAGCCCCTGGGAAGCAGCCATGTATTTCAAGACCGAAATAGAACAAAGTGTGAGGGCAATTTCTTGTGCCGCTGACAGCATTTTAGAGATAAATCAAGTGCTTTTTGTGCTAAGGGCATTCCCCACGAGACAGGGAAACGAATGGTCTATGCTCTATGGCCTTGTTGGACGTGCCTCTGACTGGTATCTCTGGGGGGAACCTGAACGGTTTCAACTGGGAAACGTTGGTCGTATCCCAAAGACAATGAAACGAGGAGTTGAGAAGCGGATAGCAAAGGCTCTTTTCCCAGAGTTTTTCACGCCCGACAAGTCTTTTTGAAGGGTCGTAACTCTGCTTTCCTCGGAATCGGAAATTGGTCCTGAATTTGGCCACAGTCTAAGCAATACTGAAAGTGAAGATAGCTTGTGTCCCAGTCTGGGGAATAAATGTCTCGATCTCCAGACATCTTGAGTCCTACGGCCAAAGGTACTGCTATACCTTGATACTCCCCTGCAGGGGTTGCCCAATGGCAACCCTCTTGAAGGTGCCCAGAGAACTGTGCAATACGTTTACTGTTACAGCGGAGACATTCCATTGTAGAGACCTCTTGGAGAGTTACAGGGTAACAAGAAGAGCGGGGTTAAAAGTACGGTTTTCTCCTCTACTAGTATAGCCATAAGGATTGCAGAGTACTCGGGTTTGCCCGAGTTGATAGTCCTGAGCAGTGTGCACATGTCCATGGCACCAAAGTTTTGGTGACGTTTTCTCAATTATGTCTTCTAATTCATTGCAGTAGAAGACATTGCTTTGGGCCAATCGATAGAGTGGGGCAACACTTCGATAGGAAGGCGTGTGATGTGTAACTACGACATCTCCGGGCTGAAGAGTCTCTGTCAAATACTGGACTGCTCGTTTATGTTCCTGACCCCACCATTGCCGAAAATTGCGGATCCACGTGAAGTCAGTGAAACCAAAAGACAATGTTTCCGCAATGATTGTCTGGGGAAACCAGAGAGTTGTTCCCACAAAACGTTGCCCCCCAATGGTTACGGTGGAATTCTGAAGCCAATGAAGGTTGGGAAGTTGCTTTGTAAGTTTTTGAATGGCCCCCTGAGCACCGGAGAGAGTGTTTTGATAGTACTCATGGTTTCCCATTACGTAAACGACATGGGGGTACTGGCTACAAAGGTGGGTTAAGTCTGCTGTCAAGGACTCCGAGGTCGTTTGCCCCACGTCCCCCGCTATGACGAGGATTTCAGCGGAGGCCAAATCCGGCTGAACCGGGTTTATGTCTCCATGTAGATCGGAAACAAGAAGAATCTGCATGGCCAGTACCCCCTGTCAATTTCTTTCTACCCCTAATTGGGAAGAAAGAGTAGTCCTTTCCAGGGTTTCCGATAATTTCGGCCCCTGTAGAGTAGAGGCGCTATAGGCGGATTGCGAAGAGGTTCCCCATGGCAAAGATTCTTCAGGGCTGTGTTGACGACGAAAAAACAGTTTTGACTGGTGGTTTCCCCTCCACAGTAGGAAATGACCCCAACAGAATATGTCGAGATATCCATGTTCCTGGCATTTCTCCTCGTAAGGCAACAACTCTAAAAACATCCAGTAAAGAAGACATCGGGTTTTTTCTTGCGAAAAATAAGCCCTCACTCAAAGAAGCTGGAAAAGGAATTCAGTTTGAACATCTGGCTTTCCCAGAAACATTACAATGGGGACAGCCCCAACTGGGGGACATGGGTTTATTCTTCAGGGCAGTCCATAGGGCTTTCGCAGCCCATAACCCTCTTGCCTTGTCCCCTGATCTGCTAATGTATCTTGTTCTGCACGAGGTGGCCCTCACAGTCAAACAGAATCCTGAAAAGTATCGCCCTTTGTTTTCGAGGGCGAAAGACAAACAGCTTGTGCGGGTTCGACATGATGGCCTGAGACTGGGGGAGCCCTCCCCGTGGCATGAAGTGGTAGGCTTGTTCCACACAGCGATGTCTGAACGAGTCCCCTCGAACATAATGGACATAATGCTCCCGTCTCTGTCCACACACACAGTTACGTCACAGGCTGGTTCTCTTGTGGCTTTTATGGACGCTGCTTCTCCCTACTATGGCTACAGAGTAATGACGAGGTGTGGTATCCCAAGTATTCGTCTTCTGGGAACGCCGGAAGATTACCGTAAAGTGCTCCTTTCCTGTGCAGAGTTAGCTAAACTCTTTGACAAACACTTGGGCCGATATTTTGACTACCTTTTGCCTGTCTTGGCCACAATTGCTGATCAAGCCGCTGGTGCCCCCATAAAAAAGGATTTTTGGGAATCCATCTACAAGTATGAGTCTGGCTCTGGAACGGATGACATGACGGGATGGTTGTCCGCATTTGTCAATTATGTTCATACGGAAGAAGGTGTGAAAGCAAAAGAGATATGTAAGTATGATTGGACAGAATTGAAAATGTGGAACGGTATCCCCCTGGCATGGCTACCTAAGCATCTCAGTCAAACTCCGTTCGTCTGGGATTATTTCGGGGTCGAATACCCCATGGAGTTTCTGGGTGGTGTAATGGCGGTAGAGAACGTAGACGGATATCTCGTACCTCGTATTGGATATGGAGTTGCGCATCTATGATGCTCAGGAGTTTACCCTCCAGAAAAGTCTTCTGCCCTTTTGGAAAGCATTTCTGGGAAAAGTTAGAAAGGACAGAATGAAAACAAAACATCTGGCTCTCCGAATTCAACAGTGTCTTCTCTTGGCAGAGGCTTCCAATTGCCCCCGACGAAAATTTGGAGCTTTGCTTTTGGATCCCCACCGAAACGTCGTCCTTATGGATGGCTACAACGGGGGGCCTCGAGACGGTGGTGACCTGTGCGGCGGGCATGAATGCCTGCGGGACACCATGAAGATTGAGTCTGGCACAAGAGTTGAAATCGGGTGCCATCATGCGGAGATGAACGTTATTTGTAACGCCGCAGCTTCCGGCGTGAAAACAGCCGGGGCCTGGCTCATTGTGACCGGAGAGCCTTGCTTGATGTGCTCAAAGCTCATTCACCATGCTGGAATTGTCAAAGTCGTTGTTGTAGCTGGTGGCTATGCCGGACAAAATGGCTTGAGTTACCTGGAACAGCATGGGGTCACAGTCCTTCGTGTAGCCGGGCCTAAAGACCCCAGGCTCGAAGACGTATCATTGTCTTAACAACGGTAATAGATATGCTCTATACTCCGGTCGAGCATAAGCGAGACGAATTAGAGCCGAACGCAAAGTAGCCGTCTTCTTTGGTGTCTTTTTCTTATACTTTTCTTTCTTCTTTTTGATGTCATCAGGTAAAGCAAGGGGCTTCCCTTGAAAATCTTCCCGATAAACACCAGGAAGTTCATCCGCCCGATCCAACATTTCTTTCATTGTCATATCGACTTCAATACAATCCATCTTTCTATTGGGGTCAAGAGTTAGAAGTGCAGCCCAACGATGGTGCCCGTCTAAAATATGACCATCTTTGGAGACCACAATCTGGCTACCAATATTAGGCATTTTACCTTTGAGATGGGCGTCTGCCATTTCAAAGGTCTTCTTTGCTTTGATCTCACTTTGTGTCGCTTTGAGTTTACCCACAGGGATTTTCTTCTTGGTAACAGCAGTACCCTCAGCCTTAAACGTGTCTAGCATTTGCTGAAGTATTGTGCGATCGTCATCGGGGTCTGCCCCTGCCTCTACCGCAGCTTTACCCTTTGCCTGGGCCACTTCATCAGGGGAGCCGTCTTTCTTCTTGGCATTTAGCATCTCTTTGACAGTCTTATCCCCAGGAATCTGTGGCATCTTTTCCCGGTCAAGGCCCAAATTACCTTTACAAACAGGAGGCGAGAGTTTGCAGACGTCATCGGATTTATCAATGCCCTCTGTTAGTTTCTTAGCAACATTAATAGCTTGGTCAATGTCCTCCCCAATGATTTTAAGCTTGTACTCATTCAAGCGTTCTTTAACCTCGGGGGGTAAATCCTTTGCCTTCTCTTTCGCTTTTTCCGTTGTTCCAGCGGTGTCCTTGCCTAAAACTTTAGACTCCCAGGCGTCCCGCTCTAAGGGCTTCTCTTTCTGTCTCTTCTTCTTGGCAACGTAATCCTCATACTTGGGATCTGCTGCTTGTTTCGTTTCCCCCATTTCGTTACCCTCTCAGTTTTTTCACAGCAGCCAGAATTTTTACAGCTAAGAAAGTTACAGAGAATTTGATGTATTGCTCAGGCTTGAAAGGGCCTAAGATGACTCTGGGTTGTCCAGGGGCTAGTTCCTTCTGATAGGAAATAACGAGAGTGCCATTGTCTTCTAGATTGATGTAAACATAATCCCAGCCCATGGAAGCAGGAATCAGGAGCTTTGCAGCAGCATAGCCATTTGCCTCTGCTTCAGAACCAGGGAAAGCCTTTGAAACTTTCTCCAGTACCGCCATGTCAAAAAGCTGGAAAACATCTCCAATCGTGGCCTGGTCTGATAAACGCATTGTGAACTCTCCTCTTAGAACCTAGAGAAGGACTGGCAATAGAGCCTTTATCGAGCCCCTCTTGGTGGAAGAAGTTGTTGCCTGAGGAGAAAACAATGCAAACATTGAAACGTGGAATGAAAGGATCGGACGTTGTTGTCCTTCAAACAAAACTAACACAGGCCGGGTATGAGTGCGGCCCGCTCGATGGGATCTTTGGTGTCTCCACTGAGACAGCCGTCAAATCTTTTCAAAAGGCGCAGGGACTCGTGGTGGACGGGATTGTGGGGTCTAAGACCTGGGCAGCACTTGATGCCGCCTCTGTCCCTATTCCGGATGACCCTGGCATCATTGACACCTATCAGGAGGCCATTGCACAGCCTTACGGACTCCCCAGGAACGCTAGAGACCGGAGATTCTCCGAGGCCTTACGCTTGATGCAGAACTGTGACACGGGGCAAGGGTTCCGGTATTGTGGTTGGAAGGATCCCTATCTCTACGACAGTAAAGATTTTCGAGCGGGGAAACTTGGTTTCCCCATGCCTGATGGCTCTCTCTCCTCTGTCGTCCCTGGCAACACCCTCAAGACACCCCTGCACGGGGGCACATGTTCTCCTTGGGCCGGTTGG
>Ga0172381_10006363_pt1 | contig 11834 bp, 13 predicted proteins | sample Leawel6488metaG_FD_119754 | JGI IMG/M metagenome (GOLD analysis project Ga0172381, IMG submission 119754) | Leachate microbial communities from a municipal landfill in Southern Ontario, Canada - Leachate well 64-88 metaG | ecosystem: Engineered > Solid waste > Landfill > Unclassified | place... | reverse complement strand
GGTAAATATCTTTATAAATATATTATTGATGGAAATTGGTTTACCGATCCATTTAATAAAATCAAAGAAAAGTACGGCAACAGTCGTATTTATAATTCCGTTTTATATTGTGAAAATCATCTTTTTAAACTTTCGGGCTATGCCAATGCTAAAAAAGTTATTGTTGCAGGCAATTTCAACGACTGGAATACGAAAGAATTGAAAATGGAAAAGACATCTTCGGGATGGCAATTACCCGTCTTTTTAAAAGAAGGAACGTATGCCTACAAATTTATCGTTGATAATGTTTGGATCAATGATCCTGCAAACAAAATTGTGCGTAAAGATGGTTATGGAAATCAAAATTCATATTTCGGCATAGGCGACACCTTAATTTTTCAATTGAAAGGACACACGAATGCCGGCGCTGTTTTCCTTGTCGGGAATTTCAATTCATGGAATCGATGGGAACTTTTAATGGATAAAGTACCCGGAGGTTGGGAATTGCCCTATGTTTTGGCTGCTGGGAATTATGAATATAAATTTATTGTGGATGGCAAATGGATGATTGATTCTTCCAATCTTTTTACTACCGAATCGGGAGATTATCAAAACTCAATTCTTTGCGTAAAACCAAATCATACTTTTGAACTCAAAGGACATTTAAATGCATCAAAAGTTATCCTCGCTGGCAGTTTTAATGGCTGGAAGGAGAATGGCTATCACATGGTTAAACTAAACGACAAATGGGTTTTCAATATGTATCTCAAACCTGGAAAATACACGTATAAATTTATTATTGATGGTAACTGGATAATTGATCCCGGAAACGAACTTTGGGAAATAAATGAGTACAATGGCGGCAATTCAGTGCTTTGGATAGAACCCTGAAATTTGAAATAACATTTCGCCTTTGCCCCTGTTGCATACAAAATTCGCACTTCAATTTTAAGTAATCAACCGTCAAAAATCACTTTCTTTTAACTTGTGTTTTTACAATTATTTACTACTTTTGCAAACGATTTAAACCAAACTATTTTATGGCAACAACTGCTGATTTCAGAAACGGCTTATGTATGGAATTTAACGGCGATTTGTATGTTATCGTTGATTTTCAACATGTCAAACCAGGTAAAGGACCTGCTTTTGTACGTACCAAATTAAAAAACCTAAAAACCGGAAAAGTAATCCCCAATACATTTACTGCCGGAGTAAAAATTAATGTGGCAAGGGTTGAACGTCGTCCTTATCAATATCTTTATAAAGAAGACCACAGCTATTATTTTATGAATTCTGAATCGTTTGAACAAACCTTCATTGAAGAAGAACTAATTAATGCTCCGGGTTTGCTCAAAGAAGGACAAAATGTAGAAATCGTATTTCATGCCGATACCGAAACCGCATTAACCTGCGAATTACCACCTTTCGTTGATTTAGAAGTGATATACACAGAACCAGGTTTAAAAGGCGATACTGCTACCAACACATTAAAACCAGCTACCGTTGAAACCGGTGCCATCGTTAATGTTCCTATTTTTATAAACCAGGGTGAAAAAATCAGGGTGGATACACGTACTCTATCATACTCGGAAAGAGTAAAATAATTAGATTTTCCGGTTTGCCGGAATGGACATTTATAAATTCAGGCTATGAAATTAAATCCTTCGCTGAGCGTAAAAGAAATTGCGCAATTATTAAAAGCTCAGTTTATCGGTAATCCTGACCAGATAGTAAGTGGTCTTAATGAAATTCATATTGTCGAACCGGGTGATCTTACCTTTGTTGACCATCCAAAATATTATCATAAAGCTTTATTTTCCAAAGCAACAACTATCATTATCAATACCAAAGTTGAGTGTCCTGAAGGAAAGTCATTAATTTTTTCGGATCAGCCATTCAATGATTATGTTTCATTGGTAAAGCGTTTTCGCCCTTTTGAAAAATGCGAAGTTCCGGTAAGTCCCAAAGCCGAAATTGGCGAAGGAACAATAATTCAGCCGGGAGCCTTCATCGGCAACCATGTTAAGATTGGCAAAAACTGTCTGATACATGCCAATGTTAGTATTTATGACCATTGCGTTATCGGTAATAATGTCATCATTCATTCCAACTCAGTCATCGGCGCCGATGCTTATTATTTCCAGCATCGTCCCGAAGGTTATACCAAATTTGAATCCTGCGGAAGAGTTATCCTGGAAGACAATGTGGAAATCGGAGCTTTGTGTTCTATTGATAAAGGAGTTTCAGGAGATACCATCATCGGCTGGGGAACTAAATTCGACAATCATGTTCAGGTAGGCCACGATACGGTTATTGGTAAAAATTGTTTGATTGGCGCCCATTGTGCCATTGCCGGAGTTACTAAAATTGAAGATGATGTGATTCTTTGGGCTAAAGTGGTGATCAATAAAGATATTGTTATCGGAAAAGGAGCTATTTTACTGGCCACATCCGGTGTTGACAAATCCCTCGAAGGTGGAAAAACATATTTTGGTACTCCTGCCGAAGAAGCCCGTAAAAAATGGCGAGAAATAGCATTAATGCGTCGTTTACCCGAATTATTTGAAAAACTGAAATAAAAACTGGCTGTTAGCTATTAGCTATTGGCAGTTGGCTTACTGCCTACTGCTTTCTGCCTACTGCCTACTTTTCTTCCCAGTCGCCGCTTTCTTTAATCAATGCAATCAATGCTTCCACAGCTTCTGATTGGGGAATATTTTTTTTGATAATTTCTTTCTTTTTATAAAGGGTAATTTTCCCTTTACCGGCACCAACATAGCCATAATCGGCATCAGCCATTTCGCCCGGACCGTTAACAATACATCCCATCACGGCAATCTTCAGGTTTTTAAGATGAGACGTGCGTTCCCGGATATTTTTCAGAGTCTCCTGAATATCATACAATGTTCTTCCGCATGAGGGACAGGCAATATATTCCGTTTTAGTAATGCGTGAACGCGTTGCCTGAAGGATATTATATGCCGTTCGTTCAACAATTTCAGGTAATATACCTTCCGCTTCAAGCCAGATGCCATCACCTAAACCGTCGATAAGCAAAGGAGAAATTTCAGCGGCAGCTACAATCATAAATTCGTCAGGAGTACAATCGGAGTATCTGCGATGAATGATTACCGGAGTTAAATCATTATGATTCATTAATTCAAAAAACGATTGGCGAAAACCGGGTAAATCTGTATTATCGGATATCAACACTCCTGATGGAATTTTGCCCGCATCCATAATTACAGCCACCGGATTATTATCTCCGATACTACCTATAGCTACCGTTTTACGTTTTTGATAATCATACGGATCAACGGGAATTTTTTCATCAAAATTGCAAGACGACGCATTCACTTTGTTTTGATAACGACGTGCAAGCATATTTGCAACACTAAGCTCATTTTCAGGCTCTTCGGTCAACGAAACACGAAGGGTGTCCCCTATTCCATCTTCGAGCAAAGTACCAATTCCTGCTGCTGATTTTATGCGTCCGTCCTCACCATCACCGGCTTCGGTAACGCCTAAATGCAAAGGATAATTCATTTCTTCCGCTTTCATCCGGCTTACCAGTAGTCGGTTTGCCTGAACCATTACCCTCACATTGCTCGATTTCATTGATAAAACAATATTATGAAAATCAAAATCTTCGCAAATACGGATATATTCCAGTGCAGATTCGACCATACCCAGCGGCGTATCACCAAACCGGCTTAACATACGATCGGACAACGAGCCATGATTGGTTCCTATTCGGATGGCGGTACCATATTCTTTACAGATTTTAATCAAAGGGAACATCCGTTCGCGAATACGCTCCACTTCTTCATTGTATTCCTTTTCTGTAAAATCAACTTTCTGAAACGACTTTTTATCTGCATAATTCCCGGGATTGATTCTTATCTTTTCAACCAAACGGGCGGCTACTTCGGCGGCTTTAGGATTAAAATGAATATCAGCTATCAGTGGCACTTTGCATCCCCGTTTTTGCAGTTCTTTTTTTATCACGGCAAGGTTCTCCGCTTCTTTGATGCCTTGAGCTGTTATCCTGACATATTCACTACCAGCATTTACCATACGCAACGATTGTTCCACCGTAGCAATGGTATTCATAGTATCGGTATTGGTCATGGATTGGATGCGTATAGGATTATTTGCACCCAAAGGCACATCTCCTATGTTTATTTCTCTTGTCTTAAAACGGGAATACGAAAAAAGACTATCACAATACAATGGTAAATTGCTGTTCATTAATAATTAATAATTTCTAACAGATATGTTTTTGTGTCTGGCTTTATTTATACATTATCTGTATGTTTCCAAATACAACGTTGCCATTGATCGTCAGTACAGGCTTGGTTGGATCAAAGGTATCGGTTCTGAAATCAGAATCGCCAAACGAATGCGATGAGCCAGCAGGAGTGGTAAAACTTCCAAAAGCTGCATTGGAGTGAATAATTATATTAGAATTACGGCTAATCCACACATCCAGCCTTCCAAAAACACACGAAAGTTCTATATGCCGGTTTTCAGTCAGTTGAACCATGGACAGATCAAGCGAACCACGTCCGAAAACAACATTATACTCGTTTTTATCAAAAGTATAATTCATGTCGCCTTCTGCAAAAACATTGGCACTGCCTGAAGTTGAAGAACAACAGGATTTATTTCTACCAACTATTACCCTAATACCCAATACAATAAAAATAAAAGCCATCAAAATGGGGAAAAAATCGATATGGATATTGAATAGGTTTTCTATTAAAAAGAATAAGCCAAATGCAATAAGAACAATTCCCCAAAAGAATCCATGAGAAGAATGATTTTTCATAATTTCAACTTTTTAAATAAACATTAATTATACCGATGACCGAAGTTTAAATTTATATAAACGGAAGGAAAGAAATTTTTAGGACGGTTAAATGCCATTATTTTTATTGCTTGGGGATAAATATCCAGAGCAGCCCCAACTTCAAGACATTTGATGGTACGATAATAATTTCCAAAATCAAAATTCAGCCCGCCTTTAAAATAAATGCCGGGGAAAAATTTTGCCTTATCAAAACCTCTTAAAAATGAAGCCCGTCCATAAATATTATCCAGATCGTGTTTTTGAGGATCATATCGTTCAGTTTTGGTAGTAAACTCATAGTAATACCCGTTATAAAAAACACTATCAACAATATAAAGGTAAATAGGTTTGGAAAGACCCAACGAAACTCCACCGCCATAAAAATACCTTAATTCTACCCCGCCCCAGTATGGTTTCCGATTAAGCTGATGATGGACAGTGTATCCACCACGAATGATATACATACTGTTTAACTTCCCATAAAAATACGGACGAGCATTGGAGAAATAGGGATTAACCGATTTTACTTCTTTGTTCGATTTCATTCCGATGATATCTACCTCAAAAAGACGCTTGTCGAAGGCCGTTTTATTGCTCCCCCACCGAAACTCAACACCCCAGCCTCCCGAATGGAAAATAAGTCCACCACACCATTCTTTACGGTATAATACATTATCGCTCAGACTGTCGTATGAAACAGGCAACTGTGCAAACGCACCTGCTTCCATACAGAACCACACGAGTCCAATAAGAAAAATCCGTATTTTCATAGATATGGTTTAATCATGATCAAACCGGAAATTAATGATTTTTTTCGATCTGATATTTAGAATACTCCTGATATGCAGGACATTTCTCACGCGTTTTGCACGAAGTAATAATAAGTCCAAAAAAAACAACTATGGCAAGAATCAAAAATAATTTTTTCATATTTTTACAGAAAATTGTTTAGGTATATATTAAATAACATTTGCCCTGCAAATTTATTATTTTTTGCATTGAAAATATAAAAATTAAGTGATGAACCCTGTTGAACCCCAAATTGAAGAAGGCTGGAAAAAAGCACTCGAAAAAGAATTCCATTCACCGTATTTTAGTCAACTTAAAACATTCCTGATCAACGAGAAACAACATAATAAAGTCTATCCTCCAGGTTCGCAGATATTTTCTGCTTTTAATTTCACTCCTTTTGACAAGGTAAAAGTAGTTCTTTTAGGTCAGGATCCCTACCACGGACCAGGTCAGGCACACGGATTATGTTTTTCGGTACCCGATGGAGTGCCTAAGCCACCTTCACTGATCAATATTTTTAAAGAAATCAACAGCGACCTGGGAATACCCATACCCCAAAGTGGAAATCTTGAAAAATGGGCAAAACAGGGAGTGTTTTTACTCAATGCCATACTTACGGTAAGAGCTAACCAGGCGGCATCGCACCAGGGAAAAGGCTGGGAAACATTTACCGACGCTGCCATCAAGGCGTTATCGGATCAAAAAAACGGAATTATTTTCCTGCTTTGGGGAAATTATGCGCAGGAAAAACAAAAAATTATTGATACCGGTAAACATTATATTTTAAAAACAGTGCATCCGTCCCCCCTTTCGGTGCAACGCGGCTTCTTCGGATGCAAACATTTCTCCAAAACCAACCAGCTTTTACGTGAAATGGGGAAAGACGAAATTGACTGGAGCATTATCTAAACCCTGAGGAGTTGCAAACTCAAAATTAGTTAACACACTATGATCAACCGAAACAAAACAAGAAATCAATAATTTATGGACTTTACCAAAAAGACGTGCATAAAAAATCAACAACTTATCCTTTTGTGAAAAAATAAACTATTTTTGCAACCCATTAAAATACCATAACAAAAACAGTTCAAATTTTCCGTTATTGACGTGTTGAGTGATTAGTATGTAGCTAAATTTTATAAAATTTATCCCATGGAGTTTTTATATGTTGTCATTGCTTTTGTTCTGCTTTTTGATTTTATTAACGGGTTTCACGATTCAGCCAATTCCATAGCAACAGTAGTTTCCACCAAAGTTCTTACTCCTTTTGTTGCTGTGGCCATGGCGGCATTTTTCAACTTTCTTGCTTTTTTGATTTTTCCATTAAAAGTAGCAACGACTATGGGTAAGGGAGTCGTCAACCCTGATGTGATTAATCTCACTGTCATTGCTTCAGCACTTGTGGCAGCTATCATTTGGAATTTATTTACCTGGTGGTGGGGTCTACCATCAAGTTCTTCTCATACTCTTGTTGGTGGTTTAGCCGGTGCAGCCATTTCAAGTGCCGGTTTTGGTTCTGTAATCATATCAGGCATTGTAAAAATAGTTGCTTTTATTGTAATTGCCCCTGTATTGGGAATGATCATGTCGTTTTTCATTTCAGCCATTGTTATTCAAATATCCAAAAATTCGACGCCTTCCAAAATAGATAAGCATTTTCGAAAGCTGCAGTTGCTTTCTGCAGCCGCTTTTAGTTTGGGACATGGAGGCAACGATGCTCAAAAATCGATGGGAATCATTTGGATTTCGTTAATTGTTACCGGTCATGCTACAAAAAGTGACCCCATTGCCTTATGGATAGTTTTGTCGTGTCACACAGCCATAGCTTTGGGAACATTATTCGGGGGTTGGAGAATTGTTAAAACCATGGGACAAAAAATTACCAAACTGAAACCTTTTGAAGGCTTTTGTGCCGAAACCGCTGGTGCCCTTACCCTGTTCGGCGCTACCCACTTTGGTATTCCGGTAAGTACTACACATACTATTACTGGTTCCATCATGGGAGCTGGTGCCCGCAAAGGAGTATCGGCTGTAAAATGGGGTGTTACAACTAAAATTTTCTGGTCATGGATACTCACAATTCCTGTCTCAGCTTTGATGGGCAGCATATTCTATTATTTCATTCACTGGTTACAATAAACAAAATCTCAGGCGTTTTTTAATACTTTAAATACTATTACCATGAACTTCGATAAATTTTTAAAATTTTTTGTTCCAAAAGACGATTCCTTTTTCCCCCTTTTTGAAAATGATGCACAGAATTTGATTACGGCTTGTATTTCATTAAAAAAATTGCTAAACGCCGAAGACGAAGAAAAGCGGTCAAAGTATATTAAAAAAATTAAAGATATAGAACACCACGGCGATGAGATAACCCAACAGATATACGATCAACTCAACCGGTCGTTTATCACTCCGTTCGACCGTGAAGATATTCACGAACTGGCAACGAATATCGACGACGTGGTTGACTCTATCAAAGGAGTGAGCCGCCGTATCAATTTATATAAGCCTAAAGAAGTATCGCTCATATTCGGAGAAATTGCCGAAGTACTTCATCAGGCAGGCCTTGAAGTAGAAATATCGGTGAACGGCCTCAGTCATCCCGGCAGTAAAAAAGAAATCATCCTCGAAGCCTGCCGTAATTTAAATAAACTTGAGAAAAAAGCCGACGACTATTATCATTCCGGCATCAGGGCGCTTTTTGAAGAAGAAAAAGACGCTATCGAACTCATCAAGAAAAAAGACATCCTGGAAACCCTCGAAAAATGTGTGAATAAAGCCGAAAATATTTCCGATACCATCAAGGAAATACTGATTAAAATGGCTTAATGCGTATTTTCAAAACCTAAGTTCGGGTTATTCTTTTCATTTTTTATCACTCCGACAAACCTTCAGGGTTTTTAAAACCCTGAAGGTTTATTTTTTATTCCACTCTTTTTTTTCACAGATAAAGATCTCCCGACGGATATTGCCGGATTTTTCCTGCTGCTAAATGGCCAGCATACATCTCCGTAGGATGAGATGTTCCCTCCCCTAAGAGGGAGATGTTCCATCCCCTAAGAGGGAGAGATTCCCTCCCCTAAGGGTGAGAGATTCCCTCTCCTTAGAATGAGAGATTGCCTCTCCTTAGGATGAGAGATCGCCTCTCCTTGGGATGAGAGATTAACTCTCCTTATGATGAGAGACTGCCTCTCCTTAGGATGTTTGACAGCTTCTTCTTATGCCGGAAGGTGTTTCGAATGATTAGGAAAGAACTATTCTGAGCAAAAAGAAATTAGTAAACAGTAAAAACAAACTATTTCCGAAACTTACTTTTTGTATTTTTGCCTTAACAAAAAGAAATGGAAACAGATCATCACCATCATAATCACCCGGTAAGTCCGGATAATTTAAACAGGGCTTTTATCGCAGGCATTGTGCTTAATGCGTCGTTCACTGCCATTGAGTTTATGGCGGGCTTTGCAAACAATTCCCTTGCCCTTATCTCCGATGCCAGCCACAACCTTAGCGATGTAGGCAGCCTGCTTCTTTCGCTCATTGGTTTTAAATTAGCACAAAAAGCGGCTACCGAAAAATACACTTACGGTTATAAAAAAGCCACCATCCTCGTTTCGCTCATCAATGCCATTATCCTTATGGTGATCGTCGGAGGTATTTTGCGTGAAGCCATTATCCGTTTCCGGCAACCGATGGAAGTGAAAGGCATCACCATCATGCTGATTGCCGGGATAGGATTTGTGATCAATGCCATCTCCGCCTATTTATTTTACGATAAACAAAACAGGGACATTAATGCCCGGGGCGCCTTCCTCCATCTGCTGCTCGATGCCTTGGTTTCCATAGGAGTGGTAGTTTCCGGACTTATCATGTATTTTACCGGCTGGATGTGGTTCGACGCGGTGATCAGTGTGGCGATTGCCATTTCCATCGTCATCTCCACCTGGGGACTGCTCAGAGAAAGCCTGCGTTTATCCATCGATGCCGTTCCTAAAGACATTAATTACGATAATATAAAAAGGGCTATGCTGAGTCAGGAAGGCGTAACGGGAGTACATCATATCCACATCTGGGCGTTAAGCAGCAACATCAATGCCCTGACGGCTCATGTAAAAGTAAATGCCGCGGATAATACCGCTGCTAACCACATCCGTGAAAATATCCGAAACATTCTGCTGGAAAATAAGATTCAGCATATTACTCTGGAGTTGGAGATGGGCGAAAATGCCTGCTCCGATGGAAGATGCTAAACGTAAAACGCAACTGTGTCAGGGTTGCGTTGGTATAAAACAATCCCAACCCTGTTGATATGTTCGGTTAATGCCTTTTCTTTGACTCTTTCATAGATAATAATGTCAAACTTATACGGCAAGGACAACTTTTCTATTTCTATGGATACATCAAGGATATCATTTAAACTTAACTCCTGCCCCATTAATGCAATATCAACGTCGGAACCATTCGTAAAGGTTCCTTTTGCCCTGGAACCAAACAGAACTATTTTATTAACCTTCGGATTTTTCTGCAATATGGATATTACATTATCAATATCCGTTCCGGGTAAACCGTATTTTAGGTGTTCATTCATTGAAAAGAGTATTTCGCTTTCCGGTTTTTTCTTCTTCAAGTTTGAACTGCAAATTTTTCAGAAGATCAAAGTACTCATTTCTTATGTTATCGATTATTTCCTTTGCTGTTTCTTCATCATAGGTATGGCTGGTTAAATTCCTGCTATTATGCATTCGCATCCACCCTTTTCCATCGGTAATATATCCATCCTGAAAACTTTGTTCGATTACCGGTTTGGGGCCAACCACATCATTGTATCCTTTTTCTTTCAGAAGATCCTGCAATGTTTTCCATGCCAGTTCATACGTATATTCAAAAGCTTTTATTAAGCCCTGCTCTTCCATCTCATTCAGTTCTTTTTCACAAATAAATCTTTCCAACTGACCAAATGCTTTGTTGAAGTTGATAAACCGCTGATGCCAGCGAACGTCAGTATTTTCCATAGCTATTATATCCGTTATGATGAGACTGTAAATTTACATAATTCTATCTTATTACAAAGCTCCTTTAAGAAGTCTTGTTTCCGGAGCTCCACTCTCAGATCAGCGCTTTGTTTAGCGCTTATTTTTTAACGGCCGCCATAAGGAATAATATGCCCTAACGGAGCATCTTGTATTACACTTTTCCTTGTAAATACATACTTCTTTATGCTTCCATCCGGATTGGTAAACTCTATGATATATACCAGTTTTTCCTTATTCCACGTTTGAATGGTTGTTGATTTACTCCCCAACATCAATGTTGAATTATTTATAATTTTCCATGTTGAGGATATATACAGTTCTCCCGGAAAGTTATCTGTTTTAAAAGCAAGAGAACTGTCATTTACAAAACGGATTAAATAAGCATCGCAAGCCCAAAAACCAAGATGATAATAATAAGGATCGTGGACATTATTTCCTGCAGTATCACATATAGATACCAACGCCCAATCATATTTTACAGCAATTTGATTATACGATAAATTTGTATCGTTATCATCGTTTTTACGGCAACCCATCGCCAGGACAATCAGAATAAGTAACGGCAGTATTATTTTTTTCATTGGTTATTAATTAAAGTTAGCTAAATCTTCGGGGTTTACCGATATAAATATCAATTTTGTTCCGGAGTATCCGTTACGGGTTCTTCTTCATTCTCCGTTTTTTTGCTGTCGTAAAGCAGGTATTGTTGCAGCTTGGCATAATTATCCTGGAAAACAATCTTGGAGGCTTCGCTTACACTTACCGAAAAAGCCCATACTTTATTAAACTGGCGGATGCGTTCCTGGGTAACGTATCCCCTGTCGCTGATGTATTTATCGCGTTCCTGGTATTTTTGGTACAATGTACCGGAAGTAGCGTTTAAGGCTTCGATGTTTTCCGGTTTCAGTCCTTTATCTATCAGCTTGCTATGGTATTTGGGATCGTTGGCTGCTTTATACGACTTTACCAGCAGATCGAACATGAGCAAGGGCGATTTGCGGGCTTTCTCGTAGCGGTCGTGTCCGAAAAAGCCATCCACCACTTTGTTGCCCGGAAAAGCACGTTCCACATAAAAATAAAGTGTCTGTAAGCCGTTACGTCCCTCGGTCATATAGGTTTCTACGGCATCGGTCATTTCCTGTTGCACATCCAAAAAGTCATCATCCTTTATTGCCTGT
>Ga0172381_10006362_pt1 | contig 11834 bp, 13 predicted proteins | sample Leawel6488metaG_FD_119754 | JGI IMG/M metagenome (GOLD analysis project Ga0172381, IMG submission 119754) | Leachate microbial communities from a municipal landfill in Southern Ontario, Canada - Leachate well 64-88 metaG | ecosystem: Engineered > Solid waste > Landfill > Unclassified | place... | reverse complement strand
TTCTGGTATGATGCCGAAGAAATCAAAGTTAAGTATCCTAAGTTTGACACTGAAAAGGTTACTCAACTCCAGTCATCTGACGGCAGCAGTCCACTGTTTTATAACATTGTTGAGGATACTTATAGAGTAACGGAGTGCTGGTATAAAGAGACTGAGGAAGTGTACTGGATTCTAAACCCAGTTACCAAGCAACCTGAGAAGGTGGATATTCCGACTTACAAGCGGATGAAAGAAGCTATTGCAGTTGGCATTAATATGCCTGATGGAAGTGTGCTGCAAGATCCGAACTTCGAAGGCATCAAGAAGTACGCTACTGTTTATAAGTATGTTATCTTCTCCAGCCTTTATATATTCGAGAAGGGTGTTTCTAAGCATAGATGGGAAGGTTTTCCAGATGTGCTGTTTGGTGGGTATAAGCATGATTACGAGAACAGATGGTTTGGCCTCATCTCCATGATGAAAGACCCTCAGACGGGTATTAATACTATGAGAAGGCAGATGCAACACTTGTTGCAGACTTCTCCTAAAGGCATTTTGATTCATGAAGTTGGTGCAATACTGGATATTGAAGCTTATGAAACTAAGTCTGCTGAACCCAACTATCATATGGAAGTAAGTTCAGGTGCGCTCGAGAAAGTTCGTTTTACTGACCAGCCAACTATCAGTCCTGTGTACGGGCAGTTAATGGATGTTGATCAGCAGTTTATGAAGGATGTATCTGGAATACAGAATGATACTCTAGGTATTCAGACATACTCTAGAGAACCTGGTATTACTACACAGTTAAGACAAGGTCAGAATATTGCAATCTTGTTCATTCTTCTTGACAACTTCAAGAAAAGCAGATTACTGGCAACTAAATTGCTGTTCTCCTTTATTCAACAGTATGTAACTGAGGAGAGGGTAATTAGGATTGAAGGGCAGAATGGTCAGCAGTTGATGCAGCTTAATACACAGAATAATCCAGGTACTCAGGGATTTAATGATATAAGTATTGGCAAGTATGACTTCTTTGTGGAAGAGGGAATTGAGACAGTCAACTCTAGAAATTCTATTGCTCAGATGCTGATTGATTTAAGCCATCAGGCTCCAGGTTCTGTTCCTCCAGAGTTGATTGTTGAATACTCTGGCGCACCATTTAGTGTTGTGCAACAGTTAAAGCAGTATTCACAGGCTCAGCAGCAGTCTGCACAACAGGCTGAGCAACAGAAGATGGCCATGGAAAATCAGTTGGAAATGGCTAGACTAGAAAATCAGCGCTACATAGCTGTTATCAACAATTTGACAAAGTTAATGACTTCAGATAAAAAGGTTGAGGGAGACCTTGTTAAGACTTTGATGCAGGGGCTGCAGTCTAGTGCGCAGTCAAATAATAATTCTGAACCGAAAGGAGAGTAGTATGGCGGGATTAACTATCGAAGATGTGAACACAATGCAGGATGAGATGAATAAGATTGATGATGACAGTGCTGATGCGGATGCTGCAAAGGCTGCTGAGGATGCTGCTAAGCTTGCAGAAGCTAAAGCAACAGAGGACGCTGCGAAAGCAAAGGCTGATGAGGCTGCTAAGGACGAGAAGAAAGATGATGGTAAGCCTGAAGATGATGAGATCGATACTGTTCGAGAACTAAAGGAGCAAGTTCGTGCTAGTCAAGAAGCTCTAAAGAAGATCACTGGCGACTATCAGAAACTTCAAAAGGTGATGATTGACAAGGGAATTATTTCTGAAGATGAGGTTAAGGAAGGTGAGGCTGCGGAAGCTGCTAAGCAAGCTGCATTTGCAGAGCGACAAGGCAAACTAGTTGAAATGGTTACAATAATGGAGCTGAATCCTAATTATGCTGACGTTCGACAGGTTTGTTCACAGGGTAATCTTGATGATATAGTTGATGCTTTTTCAAGATACTATGTCAAAGAGAACGGTGGAAGTCTGCAAGAAGTGGCTACCAAGATGGAAATGGAAATTTGGGCTGAGCCAAATCCTTACAAGAAGATTTATGAACTTGTCAAAAAGTATCATCCGAAGTTTGCTGCAACTGATGATGCAGCTGCCAAGGATGCTGCTAAGAAAGCAGAAGATGATGCTAAGAAGATTGCAGCAGAGGCAGATAAGGTAAAGGATAAAAAGCCTGTTGATGCTACACCTTCGGCTGCGTCTATTGGTGCTGGTGGAGGCGGAACGGGAGGTGGTGGATGGACATCTGCTAAAATTGATGCTCTCCCTGAAGATGAACTTAACAAAGTTCCCAAAGATGTTTATGATAAATACCTTAAGGGAATGCTTGACTAATTGGAGGAATACAAATGTCAGATAATCCTAAGACTCAGTTTTTAACAAATGATAATCTTACCAGGAAGAAATGGGCACGAGATTTATTTAGTATTATTCTGCCCTCAGTAGAAATCAATTCTCTGGTAGGGAAAGATAGCAACTCTATTGTCCAGATTAAAACGGATTTGGCCAAGGGAGAAGGCGATCAGATTACCTTTGGTATCAGATTGCCGCTGGTTGGAGAAGGCGTTGTTGGCAACGATACTGTTGAAGGCAACGAAGAAAAGCTTCGCTTCAAAGACTTCAAAATGACCATTGAAGAACTCAACCATGCAGTTGACACTGGTGGAAGAATGGAAGAGCAGAGAGTCCCGTATGACTTGATGCAGGAAGGCAAGAATGGGTTACAGGATTGGTGGGTCTCCAAACTGAATACATACCTGATGGCAGTACTGTGCGGTGATACCAGTTACGCAATTGTTGCTGGTAAGACCTTTGGCACGACCATCACAGCTCCGGATACGGGTCATCTTATTCTCGCCAATGATGTGGCAGAAGCTTCTATGACCTCAGCTGATGTTCTCGATCTTACCATGCTGGATAAGATGAAACAGAGAGCAGAGATTCCGTCAACTGGTTGTTACAAACTTCGTCCCCTCAGCCTGGGTGGTAAGAACTACTGGAGAGTTATCCTTCACAACTACGTGTTTGATAAACTCCGCCAGAACACCAACATCGGTCAGTGTGGTGATTTGCAGCGGGCTGCCAATAAACTGCAGATTCCCAATACGGAGATCGAATATAACGGTATGCTGATTTCCAAGAGCGAAAACATTCGCAAAGCTCCGGGCAATGCCAATGTTTATCGTAATCTGTTCCTTGGTTGTCAGGCAGCTGTTTGGGCTTGGGGCGGTGCTGGTGAATCGAAGTCTACTACGATGGCTTTTGTTCCTTACACTAAGGACGCAGAACGCTTTGTCATGATTCGTGGTGGTGGTATCTTTGGTGCTGCAAAGCCTATCTTTGACAGCAAAGACTACGGTGTTATTGTTGGAAGTTCTTGGGGCGCAGCAATCGAATAAGGAGGCAGTAAATGGCTAACACAGATATGTACACTTCTAAAGCATCAGATGCTTTTAGACTGGAAGCCAGTAAGTTAATGATTGCCCCTGCTGATGCTACTTACAATCTGATTCGTATTCCCAGGTATGCGTTTATAACTGATGCATGGGTTCAGATTGTTACAGCATTCACTGTAGATGCAAGTATTACTGTTGGCTGGCTTGGTAACGGCGAGACTGCTGTTGAAGATGGTTTCATTACTAACAATATCGCAGATCCTCTTATCGTTGGAATGAAGAGAGCATTTAATACAACTGCTGTCACATTCCCTGGTAAGTACTTTGGAGATGCTTCAGGTGCGGTTACGGCAACAGTTCTGGATAATAATGGAGCTGTTGGGAACTTCAGGGTGTTTATTCAGTTCACAGTTATTCACGTTTAGGAGGATCTTAATTATGGCAGATGTAACAATTATTCAGGATTGCAGAAACAGTTCACAGAGGACTAACGTTCTGGAGAATCCGTTTTGGATTTCCAGCGGTGTGGTTGATGCTTCCGCATCAGCTGCTGTTGACGACAAGGTTATTATTTTGTTCAGCTTTCCGAAAGCTTCGCAGCAGATTTTAGTTCTTAACTTCTGCACGCAAGTTATTACGGCATTTACTGCCGGTACGACAGGTGTGGTTGGTTACTATACTCTGGCCACTGATTTGATTACGACTGGTGGTGTTGCAGCGCAGGTTGGTTCTGTTAATCAGCTTGAAGAAACGACCAACGCAACTTACACAACTCCGGGATTTTACTTTCCCGCAGCCGCAGCTGATGCAACTCAATATCGTATTGCAGGTACGCCTACTGCTAATGCTGACTGGATTGTTGGGGCAGCAACTACAGTATATGCAGTCTGCGCAACGTTCGCTAATGCTGGTACTATTGCAGCAGGTATATGCAGGTATCACATGCTTGTTTCAATCATCCCTGGAACGTAGGAGGAAATGATGGGAGTTACAATTCAAGACTATCGAAGAACTGATCTTCGAGTCAACACAAGTGGAGAACCTTTTTGGATCAGATCAAAGACTGTGGATGGTCACGAAGTGTCTGGTTTGAAGGACAAAGCTTGTGTATTGTTCTCCTTTCCGATTGATGGACAGCAGATACTGATCAGAGAAATTGCAGTGCATGTACTGAGAGGTTTTACGACTGGCACCACGCTGGAAGTTGGAACATACACACTTGCAACTGAGAATGTATCTACTAATGATACAGCCACTGAGGTTGTTGATAATGCTTTTGTTCAGTCAGGAGACATTACAGCAACTTCAGTTGGCTGGTATTATCCAACCGTTGGAGACTTCGTTGACTCAAGACAGACCGGAGTAACTATAGCAGGAGGTACCCTTTTGGTTGGGGCAAGTATTACCGTGCCAGCCATTGTGTTGTCTCCTAAAGTAGCAACTATTATCATTGGACAAGTCCAGGTATGTATGCTTATCAGCATCATACCTGGCTCGTAAAGGAGTCTGAAATGGATATGAAAGGAAGAGTTGGTTTTATTTCAGCTGCAGAGGGCAGCGAAAATTCCTTGGCAACTGGCACTGATGGGTCACTTATTACGTGTCAGAGTACAGGGAAGTATGCTGCGGCTGTTCGAGCTGGTAGGGTGTATGTAGCCTGTAATCAGGCAGCGGTAGCTGTTACTGCTGCAATGGCAACTACCTACACAGGATTGGTTCTGTTCAATCCTGCTACCTCAGGTAAGGATTATGTGTTGTTGCGGTTTGGTTACTCGTTAACTATCGCTGCACCAACGGCAGCAACTGTTATCGGTTTGATGACTGGTACGGTTGTTACAGCTGCTACTATGGATGCTGCATCAGCAATTACCCCCAGGAACCGATATGTTGGAACTGCTAATGGTTCTGCAGCCATTGTAGATAATGCTTGCACACTGAATGGTACTCCTGTTCTTGAGCAAGTATTTTCTCAGGTTGGTACTGGTGCAACAAGTGTTTCTACTGTGCTGCCTCCTTGTGAGATTGACCTGGATGGCTCTATGGTTATCAAACCCAGTTCCTATGTTGCTGTTTACAGCTTTACTGCCAACACAGCTTGTGGTATCTTCTCATTCATTTGGGAAGAAGTTGATGTTTAACGGAGTAACGTTAATTATTTACGTTACTCTACGGAATTGTCTGAAGGAGTATCAGCAATGAATTTCTCGGAGTTGAAAAGAGAATTAGTAGCTGTGGTGCAGGATGCTAGTCCAGAGATGCTAGTAAGTATGCCAGACTTACTTAACGAGTCTGTGCAACAGATAGCTGAGGAGATAAAGTTTCCAGAGCTTAAACAGATTACGTCTGTTGCAACAAGCACATCTACCTACTACGTCAATATGACTTCTACGTTTTCAAGTAGATTAAAGTATGCCGGTAATTCCACTGGTGAGTATGTAATACTTGATACGTTGGAAGAACTGATTCAATTATATCCTGGCTTAGCAGAAAGTGGTAGTGACGTTGACTATGTTGTACTGGAGGGAAGTATTCTTTATTACCAGCCGATTCCAACAACATCTGTCAGCATCACCTGCATAGGTTATCATGTTCCTGATACTTTAGTAAATGACGCTGATACTCCTTCTTTCATTCCAGATTACTTGCACAGAGAAGCAATAGTCAACAAGGCTGCTGCTCTTGCATACAATATAATTGAAGATGGTGCTGACGGTGATAAGGTAAATACGAAGGTATTTACTGGACTAGCTGAGATTGGACTGAATAAACTGAGAGCCTATGTGAGTAGAAGAAGAAAAGTAACAAGTAGTTCTATGTGGAGTTACTAATGAAGACTATTGTACTGTTCGATAAAGTAGCTGGTCTTAACAATGTTGATGCACCAACTAGAATGGTTTATGATCCTAGCAATAGTATTATAAACTTAGCTGAGGCAGTAAATATTGACGTGGATAATACTGGCAGACCAAAAAGAAGATGCGGTTATACTGCTACAGCTAGAACAGAAAGTAGTCATTCTATGTTCACTGGAAGAACAGGAACTTACTTTATCGCTGGAACAGTAATGTACAGACTTAATGGTGATGCTACAAGAACGTCTATAGCTACTGGTATTGTTGCAGATTTACCAATGTACTATATTGAAGTGCTTGATACAATATACTTTGCTAATGGACTGCAAAAAGGAATTCTTGTGAATGGAGTTTATTATGACTGGAGTATAGGAACCTACTACGGGCCAACTACACACAGACAGTTTTCTGCTCCACCTACTGGAACTATTTTGGAAGTCTATAACGGTACTATGTTTATCGTAGTTAAGAATGTACTTTGGTATTCTGAGAGATTTGGCATGAATCTTTTTGACCTTGCAAGAAACTTTATTTGGTTTGAAGATGACATCACCATGCTAATGGCTGTCAAAGATGGTCTCTTTGTATCTACAACAAAGAAAGTTGTATTCTTGCAGGGAAATTATCCAGATGAGTTTAAGCAATCTCATGTATCAGATCAGCCAGCAGTACCTGGGACAGCAGTAAAGGTTAATGCAGAGGATGTTGAGAGCGGTAATGTATCTGCTTTTAAAAGCTCGATGAGTGGTAAAGGAGTAATATGGACAACGCTTAGTGGTATTTACTTTGGTCACGAAGGTGGAGAAAGTAAATGTCTGACAGGAAATAGAATAAAACTTCCTAGTGTAAGTAGCGGCTGTGCTGCTTTTCATGATGGAAAGTATTTAGTAACTTTTAACAATTAGGAGGATGAAATGACAATCGCTTATTCAACATGCTTAAGAAATAAACAGTTAAGTGGCTCTCCTGCCAGACATGTTGCTGCTATTACTGCTTCCACTATAGCAGCTGTAGATGGCGGTACTGAGGCAGATACATTTACTGACAGTGGAAATGGATTTCTGACTGCGGGCTTTGCTGTTGGTGATGCAGTAATGTGTTATGGTTTTACTGGTGGTATGGCAGCTATTCATGGGCCGTTTACTCTGACAGTTGTTGCTCAAGGAACTTTGACTGTAGCAACAGGCTTGCTTGCTGATGACGCGGCATCAGAATCTGTTACAATAGTTGCTCTTGTTGGCGGATCGCTTAAAGACATCTTTAAAGATGGTGTCCTAAAAATCTATAACGGAACTCAGCCTACAAGTGCAGATGACGGTCTTGGTGGAGCAACTGCTTTGGTTACTATTACTGAAGCAAGTGCAACATTTACACCTGGTGCTGTTGCAGCTGGATTAGAGTTTGGTGTAGCATCTGCAGGAGTGTTATCTAAGTCTAGTGCAGTTTGGTCAGGAACAGTTGCGTCAAGTGGAACTGCCAGCTGGTTTAGACTTTACGCAAATGCAACTGATGCAGGTGGAGCTGATACAACCTATATCTATCCCAGAATTGACGGAAGTGTAGGAACATCTGGTAAAGATATTAACATGAGTTCAGTGTCATTGGTTGCTGCGTCTACTACAACTATTGATACATTTGCTATTACACTACCTGCATCTTAAGGAGTAAATAATGGCTAACGAAGTTGGTACACTTAATGCTACTGGCATTTTTGCAACTTACGATATAAGAGCAGGTGCTAGAGTATCAATTGATGCCATCAACATTACTGTTGCTGGAACATCAGCTTACTTACCTGGAACAAGTGGAGTACTAACTGTCAATGCCCCAGTCGCTACCGTTTACGGCCTCTCTGGAATTAATGCTGTAAGCGGTAGCATGACTGCGCCTTTAGCAACTGCTGTTGGTTACGCAGGAGCACTGGGAAGTTTGATGAGTTTTGTACCTACTGTTGTTGGGGCAGGTAGTAGTTATCAGTTTGCAGCACTAGAGCAGGATGCTCCATTTCCAACTTTAGCTAGTGTGATGCTTAATGGCTCAGTTGGAGCAGCAGCATTTGATGCTTTACTGATCGTCACTGCGGCAACTGGCTATATTAACTGTGTTGGTGCAGGTGCTTTTGAAACTCCGTTTATCACACTTAATGCACACGGCACTGTGCCACCTAATTTTGACAGTTATATTCTCTGTATAAGTAATAGAGAGTATGGTGACATAGGCTACATGACTGGAACTGCGCCCGTCATAACGATTGCAGGTACTTAAGATGAGTAAACTAAGTTTATCACTTAATGGCACTACGGCTGCTACTACGCAGTACTCAAACTTTGATTTCAACTCTTATACAGTTATCAACGGCAAGCTCTATGGTTCTTCATCTTCTGGTATATTTCTTATTGAAGGGAATACTGATGCTGGAACAGAAATTGATGCACACTTTAAGACTTTCTCAACTGACTTAAATACTCATGTAAAGAAAAGATTGAGAACTGCTTACGTGTCTGGAAATAGCAAAGGCAGTCTTATAATAAGTCCTGTCTTGGATAATGATGAAGGTAAGGAATATTCAATTACACTTGAAGATACTCTGATGTTTCGTAGACAAAAAGTTCATCTGGATAGAACAGAACGAGGTTACTATGTTGGTGTCAGAGTGGCTAATGTAGATGGTGTGGACTTTACTGTTAATAATATAAGCTTAGTAATCATTGCTGTTGTGTAGGATAACTTATGGGCGCAACTACTTTAAGAGTAACATATAATACTGAAGAAGCTAAGTCCTTAGGTGGACTGGTTAATAAGGTAGTGCATACTATAAGGTCTTATACTGAGAAGGCAAATCTTGATTTATTTAGAACTACACTTACACTAGATGACGGAAGTGTTATCAAGTGTGTATTTGTTCATGGAGCTGTTATAGTTGATGTTAATAAGCCTTCCTTTGGAGTGTCTGGTAAAGTTGAAAAGGTTATTACTGAAATTATTTTCTACAGATTTGGAATTGATTTGATTGCTTCTGAGGATAAGAGATTTTATGTGTCATTGGTACTTGGTAAGGATGATTATAAGATCGGCGAAGATATTCTTGCACGACCTCAGAATGATTATACAATCTCAGATGAATATTACATTGCTCCACTTTACGACTTCATTCGAGAGAACTGTCCAAGCATTACTAAAGTTGGCGGAGTGCAATATGTTACTGTAGCACCAGACAATGTAGAGTTATCTCCGGTTGATAAATGGGATGACTGGCACTGGCATAAATATTATTTTGATGGAACTCCAGATGGCTATGAAATGTCAGAGGAACTGTACAGACCGCCGTCAAAAGTAACTTCTGATTCAGGTGCTACGCACTTCTCTATGCTTAGCAATACTGCTTTTAGAGATCACGAGATTGTCAGTAGGTATATTGATCAGACTAAAAGACAGTATGCTCCTGCAAAGATGGTTACTGTTGCTGGTGCAGAAAATATGGAAAGTATTAATAACAGTATGTACGGAAGAAATCCATACACTCTGGATGCTAAAGGTAACATTACATCTAAGTTAGAGAGAGTAACTCTAGGTTCTGTTGTTACACCAGTTGTCACTGAAGGCGTATCAGCTATCCAATTCTTCTGGCCTTTTATTCCTTATTTAGATGAGATTGGGCATTTCAACTTACTTGCATTTACCAGAGGAAGTGATGTAAAGATAGAACCTAATCTTGAAAGTATGGTTAGTTGGAAGTTGCATTATCTCGATGCTTTTGATGTAGATCAAAGCATAGAACTTTATTCAGATGAAGCTACTTTTTCTGGTGGAATTCCAGATGGAGAATCTGTAAGTACTGAGGAACCAACTACTTGTTTATGTGCGGTAGCAGGAGTTGAGACGTTTGATGGACTTATATGTGGTACTGGTTCTATTGTAGGTACCTCAGATTCTAGTGTAGCATATAGTAGTAGTGGTACTAAGTATGTCCCAATAGGAACTGGAGGAAGTTTAAAAACACTTCATGTTAAGAATGACTGGGTTATAGCAGGTACTGGCCCAGTTGTTAGCGTAAATACTACATCCGTTACTACTGGTAACTTGCCAGTAGTGTTTCATCTTATCGGGCAGTATATCGACACTTGGCCGGGTATCTTTGGTATTTGTGATTACAGAAACGATAGCACTACTGACGAGACATATACCGAAACAGCGTCAAACTCTATTTCAATTACACAGGAATTGAAATTTGGGGATGATATTATTGATACTGGTATTACAACCATGCAGTACAGTATGAACTACGAAGAAGAAAGAACTTATACTGGCTATTGGGAAATTAAACTGGATGGCTGTGCTAGTAGTTGTACAGGAATTATTGGTTACACTACTACGCAGATGGCAGTTGGAGATACACAAACATTAACTGTTGTTGACGCTGTTACAGGAGCTACGTATAGTTGGGCGATAACTGCTGGTGGAGGTTCTTTATCGGCTGCCACAGGAACCTCAACTGTTTATACTGCACCAGCTACTAATGCTAATTGCTCAAGTAATCCTACTATATCACTATCTTGTGAAATTGCAGCTGTTGGATGTGCAGAAGGAACTGCTAGTACAGTAGTAGATACACTTAAGATTGCAGTAAACGCCAATGCTACAACAGATTATGCCTATGGAATAAAATCTAACTACACTTGTGGCGCTCCTTATTCAAATGGAGATTATTGGTGCATTACTGTCAGTGTATATACCAATGAGTATAAATGTGACGGAACACTAAAACCAGCCGGTGCTTGGATATGCACTAATATTAAATCAACTGGTAATGCTTGTTGCCGTAAAGCTTGCACAATAACGTGCGCTGATGGAGATGCTTCTATAGCATACCCATTTGGGGTATGCACTAACAGCACCTTTGCATTACCAGTAAACGGAGGCATGGTTGATTTAAGGACGGCTGCAATGATAACTGCTGGTTGTTGTCCGGCAGCATTAATGTAGGTGAAACATGAAAAAACTAAACTATACTGAATTTCAAAACAGAATAAACGAAGTCAGCAAGGCTTCAAAGATATTTGCGCCATTGACCAACAACGTATCCAAAGCCTTTGAGCTTTATCAGGAAGTCCTTGCTGAAGAAAAGATGGAAGTATTTATTTCTACCTCAACTGGAGGAAATAGACCTCAGACACCTATTGATGACTATGAAAGGCCTAAGTGCCCTACCTGCGATGTTGAACTTATGCTTAGATTTAATGTTGAGGATATAGATGGAAAGAAGTGGAATACATCTTGGTTTTGCAGAACTTGTCTTACTGACTATTACTCAGATAAAACAGTACAGGAGTGGATGAATGAGCTTCAAAGAAGAAATGTTCAAGAACAGTAATATTAGCACTGAACTTTGCCCAGTATGCAACAAGCAACTTCGCTATAAGGCTCCTTGTTGCTCAGACAAGAATGCGTACCTAGTATGTCAGTGCGGATTTAAGAAGGTGAAGTCATGAGATTAATACTTTGTATAATTGCTGCTGAAGCAATGACGCAATTAGCTTGCAAAGCACAAATCTTTGATACACTAAGAAATAAAATCAAAGAAACGTCAAAATTTTACACTACTCTACTAGAATGTCCTTATTGCGTTTCAGT
>Ga0172381_10006361_pt1 | contig 11835 bp, 9 predicted proteins | sample Leawel6488metaG_FD_119754 | JGI IMG/M metagenome (GOLD analysis project Ga0172381, IMG submission 119754) | Leachate microbial communities from a municipal landfill in Southern Ontario, Canada - Leachate well 64-88 metaG | ecosystem: Engineered > Solid waste > Landfill > Unclassified | place... | reverse complement strand
TCTCCTTTAGAATTTGCCTAATTTGTTCTTTTGTAAAAATCGTTTTCATTTTAATGTCTCCTTTACTTAAAATATATTACTACATTTCTTTCAAGTTTCATTAAAATTTCTTAAGGTCTCAAAGTAAGTTTTAATTTTTTTTGTTGCACTTAATCACTTAATCACCCAGTCACTTAATCACTTCGTAAAAAGCCCTTCAACCCTTCACCCTTTAAGCCTCCATTTACTCTTCTATATTTTCGCACATTGTTTTTCTACAGCTTTTTCTTTCATCAAAGAATAAGACTATACATATAACTATGCAAATAATGGCTGAAAGGCACCAATACCAGATCGCACCGCCCCAGCCGAATTTATCAACAACAAATCCTGTTCCCGTAGCCGAAAATATGGCTCCCAAATAACCAAAGCTTCCTGTGAATCCCGTTGCGGCCGACGCAACTTTTTTGGAACTGCTTTCAACCGCACAGAGTCCGCCTATCATCATTTGCGGGCCATAAGTGAACGCTCCGATTAGACCGATTAAAACAAAATCTAAATTGCTTATTGTATTAATTTTTAGTAAAACGAGACAAATAACTACGCCGGTGAGGTAGATGAGGTTGACTGGAGCTCTCTGGCCTTTAAAAATTTTATCCGAAATTACACCTGCCATAATTGTACCCACAATTCCAAAAAGAGGCAGAGTACTAAGTTTCATAGCTGCAAGTTCCAGAGAATTATGTTTGAATTCGCTGAGGTATTTTACCATCCAGTCTTCTGCTCCAAATCTTATGATGTAAACAAAAATGTATGCAATAGCAAGGAGCCATATGGTTTTATTAAACAAAATATTTTCCTTAAAAATTTGTCCGTAAGAGCGATTGTCTTGATCCTCTTCGCCTTTGTTTTTTATAGGTTCATCCCTAAAGCTTTCAACGCAAGGCAGTCCAAGCGATTGGGGCTTATCTCTAAGCCTGTTAAAAAGCCAAAATGCAGCCAGCAAAGCCAATATTGCAGGAACGAAAAACGCCATTCGCCACCCGTAACGTGCGACGATAAATCCCGAAACTATTACGCTTAAAAAAGTTCCCACCTGATGCGAACATGACCACAGGGACCATTTTGTTCCTCTTTCAGAATTTGAGTACCAATAAGTTAAACTCTTTGCAATGGCGGGGAAGCCTGCTGATTGAAACCACCCGTTTGCCCCCCAGAAAAATGCAAACAACCACAAAAGAACTGTTCCTGACGGTAAGCCGAAAAATGAGGCATGTCCCGGAGTTATGAAAACCGCACTGAGGGCAAAACAAATGTTTGCAATAGCACTTAAAGCTAAGGCCGTCGGTAAAAATTTTCGCACATCTGAACTGTCAGCGAAAACTCCGTTTATGAACTTTCCTATCCCATAAGTCAGATAAAGTGAGCTTCCCAGCAAACCCAATTCCGTATTAGAATACCCGAATTCGGTGCTTAACCCCGGCAGGGCAACCGCTATATTTTTTTTACAAAGATAAAAAATGGTGTAACCGATAAAACAAGAATAAAATATTCTTAAACGCCAATGAGCATAGCTTTTTTTGACCTCATTTTCGTCTCCAATTACTTCTTTTGCCGGCGGTTCCTTAAAAAACCCCAAAACAGAACTCAACATTCTCCATTCCTTCTTTCTACCAAATTGCTATTCTATTTAATATCTGTCCGATTTAATTACCTGTATACTGCGGGTCTCAGACAATTCCTGACGGGCATTTTTAATCGTATTGCGTTTTTCTTCATCCAGACTAAGCCCTCCGACCAATCTGTCTATAAAGCCGGTGTTCAGCTTCACCGCTTTTCCCAATGCCCCTATTTCTTCTAAAATATCCCTAATCTGAATAAAATCATATCCGAATGATTGACGGGATTGATATACCAAAGTTTCGCCGGACTGAGCCGTGACGGGTTCTCCGCCCAAATCAAAATATAACTTAAAAACAGAACGTAAATCTTGCAGTTCCGATTGCATTGCAAAAACACTTTGCTGAATTCTCAAATATCTTTCAAACAGGTAATTCACGTTGTCCAATTGTTTTTCTTGCCAATCATATTTTTGGAAATAAAGTTTTTTTAATTCGGGAAACGCAAGTGCAAGCCCCATGGCATCAGCCATAGCACGGTGATGTTTAGTGAATTCCACATTGAACTTCTTAGTCAAAGCTTCAAGTCCATGCGATACAAGGTCGGGAAAAACTTCTTTAAACATTTGTTGAGTGTCTATTCTCGGGTTTTGCAGCTCTTTATTATGATTTCTTAAACATGCTTCATTCAAAAACGAATAGTCAAATATTGCGTTGTGGGCAACAATAGGATAATCCCCGATAAATTCTAAAATAGCAGGTAAAATTTCGGCTTCGGTGGGGGCGTCTTTCACCATTTCTTCATTAATTCCATGAATTGCCATGCTTGATTTTCTAATGTGCTGTTCCGGATTTATTAAAGTTTGGAATTCATCCTTAATCTTGCCGTTTTCAAGCCTCACGGCAGCAAATTCTATAATTTTTTCTCTTGTGTAATCCAAACCGGTGGTTTCTGTATCTAATACAATTTCAATAATTTTTTTTCTGTTCATCATCTTCTCCCCACACAATCGTACCATAAATGTAAAAATATTGATATAAATATTTTTTTGTGCTAGAATACAAAGGTTATATAAAAGAGTTGACCTTTTAATTATAGAGCATACTAAGTCATAGGAGGATTTTATGTCAAATGCCATAGACATCACGGACGCAACGTTTGAAGCAGAAGTGCTTTCTTCTTCAACTCCTGTTGTAGTTGATTTTTGGGCTCCATGGTGCGGGCCTTGCAGAAAACTGGGACCGGTGCTGGATGAAGTCGCAGAAGAGCTTAAAGACAAAGTTAAAGTCGTTAAAATTAATACCGATGAAAATTTGAAAACCGCAAAAGAATATTCTATTATAGGACTTCCGAGTTTGCTGGTATTTAAGAACGGTCAGGCTGTTGAAAGACTCGTCGGGCTTATGCCTAAGTCATCAATAGTTTCTAATATCGAGAAACATTTATAATTTGGCTGAAAAGCTGAATGGGTGAAAGGCTTTTTAAGAAGTGATTAAGTGACTGGGTGATTAAGTGATTAAGTGCAACAAAAAAAATTAAAACTTTTCTTTTCCCGTTTCTCTTCTCACGTCTCACGTTTTCCCCTTTCCCGTTTCCTATTTTCCCTTCTTCGCCTGCTGTTGTTCGGCGAGGGATTTTTTGCCGGTCAGTTTTGACATAAAATTATAGTAAGCTTTCACGAAGCCTGTTGCATTTTGTTTTTTGTTTTCAATTGTAATGAGTTCATCTCTTGAATGTTGTCCAATCGGCATGCCGATTGATTTTCTTGTCAAAATTTCACTCAGGAATGTGCAGGTTGCTGTGACCCAGCTCATACCGAACAGGGAGTTATTGTATTGAGTTCTGAAGGTCGAATTAAATAAATCAATCAATAAAGTTTGGTAGAACAGCCTTGAACCTTCTTGAACAAACCGCTCTTTAAACTTGAGGTTTGCCCCTTCCTTATCCTCGCCGTTTGATTTTAACATAACCATGTTGTAGTTGTCTGCCATCAAGAACCATATCGTAGCGGCTGTTGCAGAGGTTTTTGCAAGATTGGAAAGTTCATTGTTTGAAACATTTGATATACTGTCAAGATTGAACGATTTTACGATGTTGTCGGTTACAAAATCTTCGAACTTTTTCGCCTCAATGTCTGTAAGCTTTTTGTTTTTCCCAACTTTAACACCTTTTCCTATTTTATTAACCGTTTTTGCAAGAGCTTCAAGGTTTAATTCTGAAACTGTTTTTGGATTTTTTGCTTCTGCCTTGATTATTCCGCATAGTTTTAGCATTTTATCAACTATCGAATAAGGCAGTTTTACCGCACTCCAAATAAACCCAAACGGTGCAAGCACAAAATCAATTACCGGCCTAATTCCCTTGTCCTTTTTGCCTAAGTGAACAAAACCGTCCTTGGTCACACTGTTTGCAATCTCTTCTGATTTGTCGGCGAATTTATCAAACTTGCCCCCAAATCTTTCATCTTTTAATTTCTTAATAATTTCGTCAAAATTTTCTCTGGTAATTTTGCTGTCATAATCAATAGCCAATTTTTTATAGGAATTATTGAAAGGTTTTGATACCTTTTTGAATAGGGCATCAACTGAATGAATTTTTCTCAAAGCTTTGATACCGAAGCCTGCGGCAATGATTATCGCACAAGCTTTCATTATGGAATTAAAACTTAAAAGCGGCTCCTGTTTCTTTTGTTCTGCCGTATTCACTTCGCTAAAACCTTTGAATTGAGGGGCTTTGCCTTTGCTTATCTCATCAAACGAATTTTTGTTTTTTGAAGCTCTAAAGAAAACATTTTTGTATTCTTCCTTGTCAGCTTTGTCTTTGGCATCATCTTTTATTGCGTTACCGTTTTTAGCGTTGATGGCTTTTGCCTGTTCGGGCGTCAGCTTTTTAATGTGTTTTCCGTTTGCCAGACGGGCGAACATCTCGGTTAAAAGAACGGTTATCCCCGTAACCAGCATTGTTGCACCTTTTGAGTTGTTAATGAGTTTCGGAATGGCACCAAAAGTAACCAGAGTTATGTAGGCATTAAGCAGTATACGGCTTGCTTCCTGCCTAAATCTTATTTTCTTTTCTTTTTCAGCTTCCTGTTTGTTGTTATCGCACATACTTGAAAGGTTATAGGCGTCATTCGCAAGGAAAAAGGCGGGAACAGAACCCGAAACGATTCTACACAATGCTCTTTCGTCTTTTGTGTTGTAATTTCCTGTTTTTTCGCCATTCATTTTTGTAGATTGCTGGTATAAAGAATCGGATAAATCTTTTTTTAATTTTTCTTCAATTTTTCCGACATCTTCTAATCGGTTTTCTTTTATGGCAAGTTCAATTTCTTTATTCGCCGTAGTTTTTAATTTTTCTATGGTTTCGAAACCGCCTCTTAAAGCATTTACTTTAGCGTCAATTTTTGAACGTTGGCGGGCTCTTTTTAAAACAGGTTTTTCGTAAATATTGTCAGCCCATTTTTCTAACGGCTTAATTTTTTTAAGTACACGTACAAAACTGTTTACAATTTCCATCGGGAGTTCTTTTATCGGGAAAAGAATTCCGTCAAAAATAAGTGCCGGCAGGGATTTTTTATGAAAGGTTACCTTCCCGCCTTCGTTTTTGAACATCCTACTTGCCAGTGCTATGTTTTTTTCTATATCATAAAACAAATTTTCAAACTGCGGGCCAAGGTGGCCTTTTGACATGGCCAAAAGCTCTTTTGAATCGAAAACTTTTGCTGCTTTTGTGGCTTCATCTAAAACAGGCTTATAAAAAAAACCTTTAAAACTTAAATTCTGAGAATTTGGTTTTAAAGGTCTTTCTTCTAAATTATTAAACGGTGATTTCGAAAATAGTAATTCTGACGGATGGGAAAAGGGAACTCGGGCCATTGGCTTTATTTTCGCCTTGCCCGAAATATTGGAAGTATCTTTGAACGTTATATTCATTTCCTCATTTCCATTTGTCTAATCTTGTATAAGATTTTCAAATTTCCCCATTAGATAAATTTATCTCACATTTTTGATTTTTTGGCAAGCTTTTTTTAAAACTTAGTTTACTTATTTTAACACTTGCTTGAGAAACTTGTACCTACGATAGTTTAAAGTCCCCTGAAAAAACAAATTGCCGGTTTTTTGAAAAATTGCCCCATACTTTTACAATTGTTTACAAAAAAAACAATGTAACAATTTGTAAAATTGGTTGCATTATGTGGCAAAAAATATTATTTTTGAGTTTTAAATAGATTGAAGGTAATTGTAAAAATTGAAAGGACATAAAATTATGAGCGTAAGTGGTGTGAATTCAGTGGCCTTTGCTGGAAAAATCAAGGCAACAAAACAAGGAAATGAGTACGAAAAAAGTAACGAAGGTAAAAAATATTATCCCCTGGTAGCAGTAGCAGGTCTTACCGCCGAAGGTTTGTTAGGTATAGGGGAAATTAAAAAAGCATTAAACAGTAATGTCCTTGATCGTTATTTCAAAGATTTAAATCTAGAAAATTCATTATTCGGACCTTTAAAACCAGTTGAAACCAAAATGTCTAAAGGAAAAATAGCGGGATTGGCAACAGGATTTTTAATTGCAACAGCCGGTGTCGCCGTTGGTTTTGGTGCAATTCTAGATGCTATTATCAATAAAACAAGGAAAAAAGATGCAGATAAATTTGCACAAACTGAAGTAGCACAAAAACGTACAAACAAAGGCAAAAAAGTTTGCACTTGGATTGGCTTGGGAATTGGAGCAATATCTCTGCTTGATAAGATAAGGACAAAAGCCCCTAAAAAATCGCTAATCGCTACCATTCCATTGGCTTTAGCCAGTTGGTTTGCAATTGGAGCTATTTATGATCATGGTGTAAATAAATTTAGAAACAATTTGCAAAACAAAGCTGATAAAGCAGTTGATAATGAAGTTAAGCTTGATAAGAAAATAGAAGAAAAAGTAAACGAAAAAATTGAAGAAAAAGCTTAAGGTAATATATTAATAAACTAAATTTAGAGGCGGGATTTTTCTTAACCGAAAAATCCCGCCTCTGTCTGTGATTATTTATTCCTTTCTTTACATTATTTTTACTTGTCAGCAAATCTTGATGTGTCATAATAATATCAATCGGGCGACTGAAATGTGATTTTTTACACGAATTATAAAGAGCTTTTAATAGGATGTAACATGGCAGAAGAAAATTTAGTATATTTACTCGATGGAAAGATTTACATAAATCTTACAAACAAATGCACAAATGAGTGCATCTTCTGTATCCGCACACTCAAAGACGATGTATGCGGTGCCAATTTGTGGCTAAAAAACGATAATGTCACAGTCGAAGAAGTCATCAAACAACTAAACGCAATTAAAAAAGAAAGCGGCAGCCGGTGTGAGCCGGAGTCGGCTTGCGTAGAGCAAGCCGAGCAGGGCGAACATAACGATAGCGACGTAAGAGTTTACAAAGTAAACTCCACAGGAGCAAAAGATGAAACAGAAATTGTTTTTTGCGGTTACGGCGAGCCGACACTTAAACTTGAAGTCCTAAAGGAAGTCGCCAAATTTATCAAAGAGAATTACAAAGACGTGAAGGTCCGTTTAAACACCAACGGGCATGCCAATGTTGTTTACAAAAGAAACATAATTCCCGAACTGGTCGGACTCGTCGACGAAATCTCGATAAGCCTGAACGCCCCTACCGAAGAACTTTACAGGGAACTTACCCGGCCAAATCTGGTATGTGAAAATATTTTAGAGGAAGTCAAAGATTTCATCAAAAAAAGCGTAGATGCAGGGATTGAAACAACCGCAAGCGTTGTTGAAGGATACAAAGGCTACGACGTAAATTTAAAAGAATGTGAAAAAACCGCACAAAGTTTGGGTGCAAAATTCAGAGTCAGAAAATGGCTGGACGAAGGTTACTAAGAGGTTTAGTAAGTAGGATGGGCTTCAGCCTATCAAATATATAAAAGAAAGCGAGAAACAAATGTTAAAGGAACAGTTAGACAAAATCATGAGACCGAAAGCAATAGCGGTAGTCGGTGCTTCGACAAAAGACCACACAATCGGTTCAGACATTATGAAAAGATTGCAAGAGTACAAATTCAAAGGGGATATTTATCCGATTAACCCTAAGGGCGGAGTCATTGAGGGAATCCAAGCTTATACAAGCGTTTTGGATATTCCGGGCGAAGTAGATTTGGCAATTATCATAATTCCTGCTAAATTTGTAGACCAAGCACTTGACGAATGTAACCAAAAGGGAATCAAAGGAATTTGCGTTATTTCCGCAGGATTCAAAGAAGCCGGTGCTGAAGGTGTTCAATTCGAAAAAGATTTGGTCGCAAAACTTGAAAAATACGGAATGAGATGCGTAGGGCCTAATTGCTTAGGTGTTGTAAATACTCACCCCGACATAAAAATGGACGGATGTTTCGCCGAATCTTTACCTGAACGCGGACATATCGGTTTCGTTTCTCAATCAGGTGCACTAGGCGGCGGAATCTTGAATATATTAAAAGACTTAAATATCGGTTTTGCTCAATTTATTTCAATCGGTAATCAAGCTGACGTTAACGCTGAAACAGCTTTGGAATATTGGGAAAACGACGATGACGTTGAACAAATGCTGCTTTACATGGAATCAATTGCAAATCCTGCTAATTTCAGAAAATTAGCGACAAGAATTTCAAAGAAAAAACCGATTTTGGCATTGAAAGCAGGACGTTCAGCAGCGGGAGCTTCAGCGGCTTCTTCTCACACAGGCTCACTTGCCGGTGCAGACAAAGCGGCAAACGCTTTGCTTATACAGTCAGGTGTCATAAGAGAATATTCTTTGAAAAATCTCTTCTCAACAGCGAAAGTTTTTGCGAATTGCCCTATTCCAAAGGGTGACAGAGTTGCAATTATTACAAACTCAGGCGGCCCCGGAATTATGGCAACTGACGCTGTATCTGAATACGGGCTTCAAATTGCAAAAATTTCCGATAAGACAAAAGAAACTCTGACAAGCTTTTTGCCTGCGGCGGCATCGGTTAAAAACCCGATTGATATGATTGCGTCAGCCCCAATCGAACACTACAAACAGACGCTTGAAACAGTTATCGCAGACGAAAATGTTGATATGATTGCGGTTATTTACTTGCCGTTCTTGGGCTTGAAAGATATTGATGTTGCAAAAGCGTTGGTGGAAATTAAGGCAAAACATCCTGAAAAGCCTGTTATCGGAGTATTTATGACAACAAGCGATTTCTTCCTGAAAATTGCAGAAATGGATGTTAATATGCCGTTCTTTATGTATTCGGAAGAAGCTGCCGACGGGTTTAACAGACTTAATCAACAGAGATTATGGCAGGCAAGACCCGAAGGGAAGGCTCCTTGCTATGATGTTGATAAATCAAAAGCTGAAAAAATTATTAAGCAGTCAATCGCTGAAGGCCGTGACCAATTAACAACATTGGAAAGTATCGACGTTCTTGACGCTTACGGAATAAGAGCCTGCAAATACGGACTTGCAACTGACGAAGAACAAGTTGCAAATTTAGGCAACGAAATAGGTTATCCCGTTGTTATGAAAATGAGCTCAAAAACCACCTCTCACAAAACCGACGTAGGCGGTGTAAGAGTTAACATCCAGTCAGAAGAACAATTAAGGGCGGAATATCAGGACTTGATTGCCAAATTGACAGAAAAGGGACTTATCGAAGGACTTGAAGGCGTAATCATTCAGGAAATGGTTAAAGGCTCAAGAGAAATGGTTTGCGGTATTGCAACCGACCCTCAATATGGCCCTATGATGATGTTTGGCTTAGGCGGTGTGTTCATCGAAGTTCTAAAAGACGTTACGTTCAGAATTGCTCCTTTGACAGACATTGATGCGTTGGAAATGATTAAATCAGTTAAATCCTACAAATTACTGGAAGGTGCAAGAGGCACAAAACCTGCTCAAATCGACCAAATTCAAGAAACTTTGTTGAGATTGTCACAACTGGTTTCTGACTTCAAATTCATCGACGAACTTGACATCAACCCATTGTTGATTTCAGAAAAAACCGGCGAAGGAATTGCGGTTGACGGACGTATCAAAGTAAGAATGGCTGAAGCGAAAGAAGCTTTGGGCGGTTCTTGCTCTTGCGGATGCGGATGCTCTTGCTGCGGTTAAGAACGTAGGTTGATAAAGTAGGTCGGGCTTTTGTTCGGCCCCCTCCCAACTAGAGGGGGAGGGTTAAAATTTGCCCGACAGCATGAAACACAAAACAGAGGGGCAAGTTTTCTGAAAGAAAACTTGCCCCTCTGTTTTATTCGCAGTATAATTATTGTTGTCATTGCGAGGCTTTTTGAAGCCGAAGCAATCCAAAAGGCATCAATTCTTAGATTGCCGCATCGGGCTAAAGCCATCCTCGCAATGATGAAAGAAAATTGTGGGGTGTACCGCAACCGAATAGATCCCGCATCAAGTACGGGATGACAAAAAAGGAACAAAAAATGACAGAAGATATCAGAGTACGCATAGCACCGTCACCCAGCGGGAATTTGCACATAGGAACAGCAAGAACCGCTTTGTTCAATTATTTATTTGCAAAAAAACACGGCGGAAAATTCATTTTGAGAATTGAAGATACTGATTTGGAACGCTCAAGTGATGACTATATCAAAAATATTTTTGACAGCTTAAAAGCCTTGGGGCTTGCATGGGACGAGGGTCCTGACGTGGGCGGACCTTATGGCCCTTACTCTCAATCAGAGCGATTTGACATTTACCCGAAATACGCTCAAATGCTTGTTGAAAAGAGCTATGCATACGAATGTTTCTGTACTCCCGAAGAACTTGAAGCAGAAAAAAAAGAGGCTCAGGATAAAAAAATTGCCCACATCTATTCGGGCAGGTGTAAAAACCTTACAGAATCCGAAAAAGACGCATTAAGGGCTGAAGGCAGAAAACCTGCGATAAGATTTGCGGTTGAAAATAAAGAATTAATCTTCGACGACCTTGTTAAAGGTGAGTTGAAATTTGACACGAGCCTTACCGGCGATTTTGTTATTATGAAGTCAAACGGCACACCGACTTACAATTTTGCGGTTGTAATTGACGATATGCTGATGAAAATTTCTCACATCATAAGGGGCGAGGACCACATTTCAAACACGCCAAAACAGATTTTAATTTACGAAGCCTTGGGGGCGGAAGTCCCGAAATTCGGGCATTTGGGCATGATTTTAGCCCCTGACAGGAGTAAACTTTCAAAACGTCATGGGGCAACGGGCGTAAGTGAATTCGTTGAAAAAGGGTACTTAATCGATGCACTTGTGAACTTCGTTGCACTTTTGGGCTGGTCGCCTTCTGATGGGGTGGAAATTAAGACAGTTGATGAAATCGCTCAGGATTTCAGGATAGCGGAGGTTTCTTCCTCAAATTCAATTTTTGAGTATGACAAATTAAACTGGATGAATTCCCAATATATCAAGAAGCTTTCGGTTGAGGAATTAAAGGAAAAATTACTGCCGTTTTTGACCCGATATGATTTGACGGAGTTGAGTGAAGAAAAATTGTTAAGGATGGTTGAAGTAACCCGTGAGCCTTTGACGATTTTATCCGATATAACCGAGGCTGTGCCTTATTTCTTCGGAGAGGGTGTAAATGTGGAACCGGAAGTACAAGCTGAAGTTTTGAACACCGAAAACTCCCAAACGGTTTTGAAAGAAGTTCAAACGCTTGCGGAAGGTTGGAATTTCAACGATGAAGAAGTTTTGCACCATACTTTGGAAGAACTCAGAAATTCATTCAAAGAACGCGGAATTAAGCCGAAAGAAACAATGTGGGCAATCAGAGCGGCCGTCACAGGCAGAACTAAAGGTGCCGACATTTGTGCAGTACTTTCGATTTTAGGCAAAGAAAAAGTTTTGAAACGGATTAAAACTGCGGTTAAGTATTAAGACGTCAAAATTTACAAAATCGAAGATGGCGGGCTTCCCGCCACCCTTCTTAACACAATTTAACAAAATTGCCACAGGAACGATTTAGAGGTAAAATAATGATAACTGAGTAACAATTAAGGAGGGGCAGTAAATGAGCCAGGAAACAACAAACCAAACAAAAGAACCCGAAACTCTTGTCCCCGTACACACACAATTACTTTTAAATAAAACTGCACGCTTTTACGTCATTGCGAGACAGTGGTTATCGGCCCTGACAAAGGGAATCCACCGAAGCAATCTATCCTGTGGGCGTACATTGGAAAGATTGCCGCGTCGAAACTTTGTTTCTCCTCG
>Ga0172381_10006360_pt1 | contig 11836 bp, 22 predicted proteins | sample Leawel6488metaG_FD_119754 | JGI IMG/M metagenome (GOLD analysis project Ga0172381, IMG submission 119754) | Leachate microbial communities from a municipal landfill in Southern Ontario, Canada - Leachate well 64-88 metaG | ecosystem: Engineered > Solid waste > Landfill > Unclassified | place... | reverse complement strand
CTAAAGAGCTTACCTGACGGCTTCGAAGAGGGTCAGTTCCCCTTCGGGGAACCCGATATGGCAGTCCTCTTCTGGGCTCCCCACGGGCTCGTAGTCGTAATCTAGGTTGCCAAGCATCCAGAACCCTCCTTCAGCCCTCTGGCACCTTATCAGCGAGATGGGGCAGTTGAATCCAGGGTCGTCTGGGTTGTAGAGGTGAAGATGGGCCCAAACGATGAGCCCATCTTTGAGGTCTTTCTCTTTTAGTAACCGTCCGCGCTTGTACCAAATCTTGCCAAGCTTCTCACGATTTGACATACTGACTACCCGGATAGCACCCTTTTAGTGTAAACTTTGGTGAGGATTCGAAACCCCGAGCGTAATACTACTCAATCTGAACTAGGACTTCGAGAGGTAACTTCGCCTCCTTGAGAACCCAGATTGAACCTTCCGTACCGCCAACTTGTCTTTGGTCCTCAAACCAAAGACAAGTAGCTTGCTCTACTCCATTCTCAGCCACTATTTTGGAGACCACCATATCAGGACCCTCATCAGTATTGAGGTTAACTCTGTCCCCAACTTTTATGGGTACCTCTTCATCATTGTCTATGTTTGCCATGGATTCCCATCCTATCTCTTGCCTGATGCTTGTTGAACAACTTGATCAAACGGGGGTAGTGCAGCGGGAGCCTCTCGAGGGGATAGGGAGGGGGCTGAATCGGAGTGTACTATTACCCCTACCTGAGCCTGTACCCCATCACTCTGGGCTGCTGGCTTCCTTACAACAGCATCTTCCCGTTGGACAGAGGAAATCTCTGGAGTCCTCGAGAAGTACCCAGTTTCGGTACCCTTCTTTTTTCGTATCAAGGGTACCAACTGCGGGCCGGCTAAAGGAAGCGGAGTCTCTGGGGGGCTCGCCGTGCTTGCTATGCTTGCTATGCTTTGGGTTACTTCACCTTTTGTGACCCCAATATAGGCTCTGATGAATGCTTGTAGGTCGTTGTGGTTAGTCTCAGTATCCTTCGAAAGTTCGTTGAGCCTAGAGGATAAGACCTCGTATGTAGCTTTAGTGGCCGTCGTATCCGGTGGCTTGAACCAACTCGCTGCTGCAGTTAGAATGGCAGCGGTACCTAAAATGAAACCCCTAGCCGACAGAACCTGGGACAAGATCTTGAAAGCTTTGGATGTTGGGGGCTCAGAAGGATTTTCGTCGGCCATGATGTTTCATGACACCGGTAAACTGAGAAAAGTATTGAGAAAAGGATCTCTTGCACGTAATACTGATTAGGAGTTCTAAATGAGCAGTAGGCCAGGGAAATTTGAAGGAGAACCGGGTTATGTTCCGGAGTTCTGGGCTAGAGCAATGGAAGGCTTTGCGGACAATCATGAAGAAGGAGTACTCAGCTTCACTATCACTGAAGAGGACGCTAGGAAGTACCCTGAGTTGGTTGTGGGTCACAAGTTGCTGTTGACCGAGTCCACTGACGGATTCGTATTCTCTAGGATCGTCAAATGCTGAATCTTAGGATAAGAACATTCAAGATATTCTTCCAACGCAGTGACAATACTAAGTTTTTTCGGGTTGTAAGGGAGATCTACTCCGAAAACGCTTGTCTCTTCGCCGAAAGGGTTGGTCTAGAAGAGGGGGCTATTCCACTATGGCCCTTCGTCGATATCAGTCCTTGGAGGCACAAAAGAGACAGAAGATCGAAAAATAGTTGAGCTTCATCTCTCTCATCCGTAATAGTGAGTGCAGTTACTAGGAACACCCAATGCAATACGAGGATACAATCAAACCAGAGCCTCTAAACGAATGTGAATTTCGTTGTGGGTTTAGTATAGCTCGCATTGTATCCCCAAGTGTTTTCGACCGAATCCCCTCCAAGTCTAACTCACTCCGGATGGGTTTCATTGCTTACCATTCGATCGCAACAGGAACCTTCTCCTCTGTTGAGGAGCTGGCCGCGGCCGACTTTGCCGAAAGTCTCAACCTAACCCCACCTACTACCAAGTCTGGATAATCATGTCTGACCCGAAGTTTGAAGTTGATGAACCTGTAAACGTAATTGGTGATGAGCAAGTGTTCCCAGGAACTGTGCTCGGTATCCAGTTCAACGTACCCGTCTGGTGGTACATTATCGGATTGGATGACCCGATTGAATCAGACTATGGACCTCAAAAAGGTCTGTTCGTTCCAGAATCCTGTTTGGAGGAGTGCCAAGAAGAGGATTCCGAACCCGTCATCATCGAGAGTGAGTGGTCAACAGTTGGGTCCTACGTTTACGTTTGCAATCAAGAGCAGGTAGACCAAGGACACCCCACGGCCATTGACGTCGAAGTACGACTTGTCCACGATGACGAGGGTAGGATCTACATTCAGACCGTTGATGAAATTGACGGAACCTCATTATGGGATGATATCCCATACTTTACCCAAAGTGATGCCCTCATTATGGCTAAAGAGGTAATCTCCGAGAGTCACGAAGCTGAACCAACGGAGAACGCGGCGGCCTACCTAGCACGTGTTATGGCTGAAGAGCAGGCTGAGTCCCACTGACAGCTTCCCAGTCAATCCCGAACTCCTTACGTAACTCCTGAACTCGATGGGCTGGAAACTCCAGCCCTTGATGTGGGTAGAACTCATTGGCCTGACGATGAACCAGACACAAGAAGGTCTGCTTGGTGTAGACAAATCCAGCTAGAGCCATTTCTTCTTTAGTGGCCGAGCGGGAACCCATCCCATAGGGAACTGAACTGAAGAATAGGGCCATTGCGTACTGATCGTCCAGGTCGAGGAGGATTGCAATATGCTCTCCCCGTTCATCTTGGTGGATCACAACGTTTCCAACGAGAACCTCACCACATCCAGCGGGATCCAAATTGACAACTCGAGCTCTAAAGGGGATTGAACCCCCTCGCTTTCTATAAGCGGGTCTTCCTCGGGCCATGACAAACACCTTCTAAGTGATACACTTCTTACAAGTAACTTCAATAGAATTGATTCCGATTAGGTGTCCAGAAACTTTAGTGAGCTTCACGCAGGTGATTCGTAGTACTTGAGGAACCATGCACGCATTGAAAATCAATAGAGATCACTGGATCGGACGACCCCCAGCTGAGGCTCAACGAGTTGAGCGGTGGACTGGGAAGCGGTGGATACCGGACGACGGACGACCAGGTCTGGCTTTCAGTGGGGTTATCTTTGACGGAAACCCTAAATGCGAAATCCCGACCCCGATAGCTTGGACGTCAGGGTGCGAATGCCACCTGATATCTGCAAGCGGGTGCCCTTCAAGTATCGCCGCTCGGTATACGGCCAAGCGATTTGGCTGTAGCAACGGGGATAAAATGATTAGACTTCATCTCCGTTTAGTAGCAAAATCCCAGAAGGTGTCAAGGGGACTTCATGGAAAATAGAACTAGGAACAATCCAGACAAGGATAATCCGTAGAGGGCTGACGCATGATCATCTACTGTATCATTGCTGGTTTGGCCTTAGTTGGACTTGTTATCGGACAGAACAAGCTTGACATCCGGAGGAGATCTGGGGCATTCATTCTAGACGATGGGGGTGAGCGGTGGGTTGTAGACTTCACCATCGGGATGATGTACTATCGATACTTCTACAAGGTTCCACATCCGACTGATAGATACTTAGGTCTGGACTATGAGATTCGACTAACTCATCCACTAATATGGAGAGGATGCGGAGTTACAGTAGAGCCTCCAGAAACCCATCTTTGGGAGATGAGGCTCACGAAAGAATCCCACGACCTAGCTCATAGGGGTGCAGTTGATCGGCTCCTCAATCCATCTGGGTTGTCTGAGAAGTCTCGTAACCGAGTTAGTAAAGAGATTCAAATTGACCTCCTCGAGCTCGGTCCAGAGCCCACTTGGAAACCAGTTCCACCTTGGTTGATTGGGGTCTTAGAGTCTCGCCACAAGGTGTTTCTTCGGTATCCTTTAGCTTACGAAGAAGGAATCTATCAAAACCACCCTGGTAGGGTAGAGGACATCAAACGTTACCTCACCCGAGATGGGAGCCCCACATGTTCCAATGGCTCAAAAGGTGGTTCACAATCCAAGAGGTACCTAAAGATATACGGTACTGCGAGTTCGACTGCAGGAAGACGAGTTGCACCGAAGAGGAGAGACTCACGTGTTCTCGTCGGTTAAACCTGGAAGAGCTGGAAGCTCAGAGTCAAAGGGGATCCCCGGAAGATGAACACGGATAAGGTAGCTCAAAGGATGACCACCACTTGTTTCCACGATGGGGCCGTCTATGTCGAATCGAATGGCCTCACCGTTTGGGTCAACGAACAAGGCAAGTGTGTTGCTAGGTTTGGCCAACACTTCAGGGAATTCCTCATGGATTCAACAACTCCCGAAGTGGTCAAACACGCAAACTCAACCCCTACGTTGACCGACTGGAATGACTTCGTCACCGTTGTCGAGAGTTACTGCAAGGTCAAGATGGGTGCTGAACATCGCCCTCGGTACATCAGGGCTTGGTCCCCATGAAGTGTCCTTATTGCCTTCAGGACCCCGATAAGCATTCCCCAGGATGTCCAAACCTGTGTACCCTAGATGATGCCCACTGGGCCATTTCAATCTACCACCTAGGTCGTGATCGGAGTGTTATGGGACTCCCCTGTCCGGCCGATGCGTCACCCACCTACAAACTAGGATATCACTTTGGAGAGCTCCTAACCGGGAAGTCTCAAAATCTTAGTGAGGATCCTGGCCCTGGTACGTAATACTAGGCATGTACACAAGCCCACTTCATCAAGGTTACCTAGACGCCCTTTACGGGAAAGATCAAGACCCTGAGCAGACTTGTTCTGAATACGAAGAGGGTTACATTGTAGGCCTATGTGACAGGGATGAACTAGCCGCTGGCACGCAACCTCCGAAGTTCCTCGGCTGCTATCGGGAAGATGACTTACCCATTAAGAGAGGTCAGGAAGTGATCATCCCCAAGGGTACGATGGTCAAGGTTGTAGGGAAGCCAGCAAAGCCTGCTGGGAGGACTTACAAGATCACAGTAGCTCACGTGAATAGTGGGAACACCTTCTATGTTAAAGGGAGCGCTTTCCGGAAAGAATACATCCGTCCAACTTCACCTAAGGTTGTATGGCCTGGCACTGGTGGCTACTGGGCAGAAGCCGACCTGAACGACATACTCAAGGCCAACCCATGACAGGGCCCGTTATCTCCGGTGTAAGCCTAATGGATGTCCATTGATCCATTCACCGGTGAATTCGAAAGTCGCCGAGAGGCAAAACTAACCATCTCAAGGGTCATTACGGACAGGGGGCCAGACGTTTGCGTGCATCTCTTATCAGCTGATGGTACTGAAGTTGCTGTACTCTCACTTTTGCATGCATCACACTTTGTATCACCTGGGGGTACTCGAGAGGCCGTAGCAAGATGGTTGGGTGAGATGAACAACACCAAGCCACCAAAGATTCCGGTGGAACCTCCAACGAGATTTGAGCGCGAGGAAGTGATCTAGATCACCGGGTTTCGTTCAAAGCGGGTTGGAGCTATTACTTTCGGTTCTTCCACTGATGCACTCTCGTTGACAATAGGGTCACCCGTCCTGGGTGACCCATCTCTTTGATATTGAACATTATTGACTACTATGTAAGCTGCATCATCTGCCGCAGCTTCAACGGCGTCTTCGGTAGCAAGTTCACCTAGTACTCGTTCCTGTATTAGGGTCAAGTATACAGCCAGAGACCTCTGTGTGACGTCATAGACATCCTCAGGATCAAAACCCTCTTCCAGGAGGGTATCGACCATATCTTCGGCAATGGCTGAGATGTCTCGAGCGGGCACCGGGACAGGTTACACTAAGTTCCGTATCGGTTCAAGTCGTACCTTGAGCTTTTTTACGACCTTAGTCTGCAATTGGCGTACCCTCTCGCGGGAGACCCCGAGTTGAGTACCTAGTTCCTTGAGGCTCACAACCTCTTCCGGATCCTTCATGAGACGATCCGTCACGATTCTAATCTCGCGTGGGGTTAGGGAGGACATAGCTTCTTTCACGGATTCTTGGTAGAGAGCTTGAAGCTCATGGTCCACCACATAATCATCCTGTCTCTGCAGGTCAGAGGACAGACTGTCTCCAATCTCCAAGTGGCTACCATCTTTGCTCCTATGGGAGTCCATCGACAAGGACAAGTCCCTCTTATCGGTAGCCTGCATGAATTGTTGAACCTTCTTCAGAGGGAGATTCATGCTCTTTACTAATGCCTGTTCAACCTCACTTGGAGTCGTGTAAGTGTTCTGAGCTCGGACCTTCTCCTTATGAAACTTGAAGAAGTCCTTTGATCGAAACTTCACTAAAGAGTTGGTCTCGTTTTGGTACTTGACCACATGTTTGAATAGGTAGGCTCGAATCCAATACACGGCAAATGTGACGAATCGGTTACCACTATCTGGATCGTAACGACTGTCAATAGCCATAAGGAGGCCAAGGTTACCCTCGCTGATCAGCTCCTCTATTGGAATTGGGTATCGCTTAAACTGAAGGGCAACCGCGGTCACATATCGTAGAGAAGCGTTAATGATCTTTGCTCGAGCTGCATAGTCTCCTTTGTCCCTCCAAGCCTTGTACAGACGAATCTCCTCTTCTCTTGAGAGTACAGGGATCGACTTCACATAGGTGATGTAGTCAGATATCGTCTTATCAATATGGAACATGGGTGGCTACTAACTATACCTCAATAGAAGATAAGAGGGGGACTATAAGCAGACTATCGATTCCTTGTGTTGAACTCAAGGAGGTCCATCCTCGCTCTTAGTTCTTGATTATCGCTCTCGAGTCTCGCTATTCGACCCAGTAGTTCACTGAGGGTATAGGTCAGCCTCACATTATTTTCATACACGATACTCTGAAGTTGATTGAAATCATTGTTACCTGATATGTCAAGGTGGTGGATGGAATCCCAAGAACCCATACCCCCACTCGAGACAAGTAAGGGTCCACCACCAGATAGACCATTGCCGATGTTTTCTGGTGCAGGGCCGATCTGAACTCCAGTAGGTTCAACTTGAAGAGGCCTTAATGAAGAAGAATCGATGCGTATGGACCCACTATCATCCCCGTAGAATGTTGGATGTAACACCTCGGATGTAGGAGGACCAAGTATTCCAGATGGATAGTTCCTATGAGTCATCAAGTCCCATTCCTCTTCACGAAGTTTGGAAATCTTGAGAAGCTCATCCCGAAGACTGCTGATGGACGGCTTTGGTGCAGGCCTGATAGCCGCCCAGTACTCTTCTAAGTCGTCTTCCATTGAGGTATCGGTTACACCGAAGTTCAATGTCTTGCGTTTTTCAATGGTTCGGTGTAACTGGTAGCCAGTGTTCAAGAAAGACGTTAGGGAGATTGATACCCTGGATGTTGACGAGAGTGGTCACCTGAAGACCGCACTCGAAGCCCTTCGATTACTAATCATTGAAAAGCTTGAGTCAGGTCAAAGAACTCGATTCGCTTCAGTGGCTAGCTTGTGTGATGTAGCTCAATCGCTAATGAGATCTGAAGCGAACCCACGAGTCCCAAAGAGTAGGAAAGTTGCCTATATGGAGGATTATGAGGGTGCTGAGGGTGAGTATACCCCAAACGTTGTTGGAGATGTCCAATTCATGGGTCAACCAGTAATGTACCCGGATCCTAGGTACCAAAAAAGGAACATGGGTATTCAGATGGATGCCCTTTCCCAAGTTAACATAGAGAATCAGCGGTCTCAATGGGCTGCAGCTGAAGCTCAAGAACTTCGAGACTTGCTATCTGTTCGTGAAGTTATAGGGGCATCTAGTAATAAAGATCTACTCGATGCCAGAGTAGCTAAGTTATTCAAGAACATAGGAGAGAGAACTGAAAATGGTAACCTGGTACATTCCGAGCTTTCACGGGGATCTTCAACTGGAGGCTCTAAGTCCAACAGAGACATCCCTTCGAATGTACAGCCTGTCCAATGTGGAACTGAGGGTAATGGAATCCTTCAGGAAGAAGGCTCTGAGAGGCGGGATACTATTCAAGCCTTGGGCGACAGCTGATAGCTTCCCTCCCATTTCGGAGTCCATATGTAGGACGGACCAGGGAATGACAGTTCGACTCCAGGCCTCTATCACCAAGGTAGCCAAGCACATAACTTCCAGACTGAAGCCCAGTCGAAGTCAGATCTCGGTAGTGAAGCTATCCAATGGTAATCTTCAGGAGTATAGGATCGATCCAACTCCTTCTGTAGCGGTAGCCTATCGAAGACCCTCTGTGACAGAGTCCATTGAGGAGTACTGGGAGGCTATCAAGTTGCCGGCGCTTACCGTGGCAGCTACGACAGTTGCCGTACCGGATAGAGGTTGTCCCGTTCCTGAATTTGCCAAGGCTGAGATTCGAGCTACAAGGGTTCTAGAGGCATTCTTGGACCCAGGACAGATGGAGGACTTCCGACGGACAAATCAATTCATTACCATTGGTCAGGATACCGGCCATCGATACCTACTTACCTCACGGATGAAGGTGAATAAGGGAGCCTTGTTTGACCTGGATCTTGATCGGTCCATTTGTGTACATGATTGGGAGGTACCAGCAGCTGAAGAGCTTTTGGGTCTCCACTTGTTCCTATCACTCCCAGGTTGGGAGAGTTGGATGCTCGAACTACCGGAGTGATTATGCTTCCAACATCAGTCACCATTGGGCTACTTCTGTTAGTTACTTTTACTCTTGGCTACTTGATTGGCCATAAGAAGGGGTTGCGCGAAGGAATCAAACTTAGAGAGGCTTTCAATAAGCCCCCTCCGCCCCCACCAAAGGAGGATACAGCTACCGCTTCTTCGGTTCCCTCTCTTGAGGTATCAGACCCAGATCGAATATTCGTTGACAAGTATAGTGTTTACAGAGGGGGAGTGATCTTCCGAGGGGGTCTGGAAATAGCTATCATTGATGAATCATCCCCCTTTGAGTTTGATAAGCTTCATGGTGTGCAGGAACTAAGTAGTGACTTTGAACACTGTCGTAGGTTGAGTCGGCTATGGTTCGAAAAGTTTGGGGTTGATGCTGGGGTAGCTCTCTGTAATAGAGCGTACTTTGTCTCAAAGTCCGGTTTATTCTGGAAAGGTGACTTCATTCTCGGCAGGTTGGGTTCTCAATTTGAATTCGAAAAACTTAGTGGAAGCCCTGAGTTTTATCTGAAACCAGGACCGGAAGACGTAGAGATCTGTGAGAAGTTGTCCCTAGCCTGGAAGGCAGAATTCTTACCACCAACTGCTGCTTAGATCACATCTTCTCTTTCGAACCTTGTCGGATGGGGCTCCTTGAACCACCACGCGGGATTTACACTCTTCTCTGGTTGATGCTCAACTAGAGCAGCAGCGATCTGGGTCTCCATATAGAACATCACCACCTTGGACGGCCAAGCTGGCATTGGTTCAATAGCTCTGAGAATGTGCTCGTTACGAAGTCCAAAGTCAGTCAGTAACCTAGCCGTAGTGGGAACCACTTCAAGCCAGAATTGACTCTTACCCTCGACTTCACGACATAGAAACATGGTGTGCCATCTTCTACCGTCGTAGACATCATCTTGATGTTCTACCCAGACTCTTCTGTCCCAATCGAATAGATGCTTAGGCTTCAACGCCATGAGATCTCTTGATTGGAGCCTAGTGACTGGCATCCAGATGATATCAGATGACATGGCTTCCAATACACCGAGTCACGGGGTATACTAGCTTGAGCAGATGCTAGAGTTCAAAGTAAATACTCCTGATTCTAAACTTTTGGAAGACCTAGTTGAGAGTGAGAAGCTCAGCGAAGAGGAGGGGGAGGCCTTTTCCCGAATGCTAAGCGACCTCAAGGCTAGGAAGTTTCAGAAGCTGACTCCACGTCAGCGTGACTGGGTCGAAGGGGTCCACAAGCGACTTGGGTTAGATCCAGGGGCAGAGAATCTGGTCAGTTCGGGTCAACTTAGGGTTACCGAGGAAGAGCGGGCTAGCCTCAAGGGGTTTCTTGGTACCCTGGGTCCAAAAAGACTAAGGCCACCAGGTCGATAATCTTTATTTCAGGGCTCTGTAATAACTCTTCTGAGGGTGGATCCTTATTTCAATTTTTGCCATCAGATTGAAATAACGGAGGTTGGCCTGTTGTTCAACTGTGAGTAAACATGGGTATAATCGAACCCTTGTAGGTAAATGAGGGCTGCAAACTATTTCGACAAAATAGTTGAGTTTTGCTGCTCCTATGCGTAGTACTGCATCATGCAATCTTGTTATCTCGCGGGGCCAGGGACAGTCGACAGGGTTAACATCCTACGGGAGGGTACTGATGGGGCAGAGATGAAAGTTGTTCCAGCAAATCCAGTAGTTGTAGAGCTGGTCAAAGAGCGCTATTGTTTCGTGGCCAGCAGAGACGTTCTATTTGAAGACCCTGAAGCTGCTGGTTTGGAAGCTGAACGGCTTCGAGTTGCAGATATGGAAGCCAGACGTAGACGACAGAAAGAGATTCAACAGATGATCAACGCAATGGATAACCAAGGTACGGGTGGGGATACTCAGACACAGGCACCGAATCTCGTTCTGGTGGAAGCCCCTCAAGAGGAGGTAACTCTTGAAGTGGAAGAGCAAGAAGTCATAGACATAGAGCCGGAGCTTCCGAAATCTAGTCTTGACTTGAGTGAAGAGGACAACGGATCCAACCCCGCCAGTCCTGTGAACTTCTTGAAGAACATTCAACGGGTGATCGGGAATGAAACCCTATCATTGGAAGAGGTTCACTCAAGGTTGAAGGCTGCTAAGTTGATGCCAGCCGCTAATAACCCGATCCACTATATCAAGTTTGTCATGTCTCAGGATCGAATCTTATTTGAGCGCCCAACTCGAATGAGTGTTTGCTTGACAGCAGAGAGCCCTTACTTGGCAACCACTTGGAACCCGGCGAAGGTTTCTACTAAGAAGTCTTCCAAGTCAAAAATTGAAAGTCAAACGCAAACACTTCCACTTGGAACTGTCAAGAAGAAGCCGGTAAAGAAGCCAGTTGAGCAGAAACCGTTGAAGATCAACCCAGTCTTCTTGACTTGGTTAGGTAATCCGATCACTCAGACGGTTTCGGACAAAGCTAATTTTGATGGGGAGAAGATGCGGTTACTCGAGCAACAGAAGGGTAACTCCTGGACCTGCGAGATCTTCTTGGTTGATCTGAAGCTATCCTTCACTGGGGAATCCAAGATGCGGCACCATGCCCGACACAAGGCAGAGGTAGCTATGAAAGAATCCATCAACGAGCTCAACATTCTAGTTCATAACGCTACTCATCTAGAAGAAGATGCCTAAGTCCCGTTGGGTGGTCATCGGACCCACTCTTGTCAAGGTACTGAGCGGTAGAAAACGTAAGTTCGTTCAATGCCGTTGCAAGTGTGGGACTGTCCGATACGTTCAGGAAGTCTCCATCAACTCAAACCGCAGTAAATCCTGTGGTTGTATCTCAAGGGAGAAGAGCGCCAGTAGACCTGTACGTCATGGATACTCCAGGCGTAATCGGTCCCCAGAGTATAGAATATGGTCTTCGATGTTATCCAGGTGTCGGAATCAAAACGATGCCAACTGGCCTCGGTATGGTGGGGTTGGGATCACTGTCTGTGAGAGGTGGTACCAATTCGAGAACTTCATCAAAGACATGGGAAAAAGGCCCACCGATAAGCGACTGGGACGCAAGAATGTCACCAAGGGGTATACTAAGAAAAATACCCTCTGGGTGACAATGGAAGAGAGCGCAAATAACCGGCGCAAGTCCTGTTTGATTACCTTCAAAGGGGTTCGGATGACGGCAGCAAGGTGGGGGAGGAAGTTTGGCATT
>Ga0172381_10006359_pt1 | contig 11837 bp, 7 predicted proteins | sample Leawel6488metaG_FD_119754 | JGI IMG/M metagenome (GOLD analysis project Ga0172381, IMG submission 119754) | Leachate microbial communities from a municipal landfill in Southern Ontario, Canada - Leachate well 64-88 metaG | ecosystem: Engineered > Solid waste > Landfill > Unclassified | place... | reverse complement strand
TCAGTCGTTTTATATCGGCTAAAAACACTATTAAAACTAGCCAAACCACTACCTAAAATCGGCCGATTAACCAGACTAGCCTTAGCAATCTGCCAAGAAAAACCACGAGATAAACTAACTTCACTAGGTAGATTTAAGCGAAGCCAACCAAAATTACCAATAATTAATAAAACAAAGCTCAGCGCCAAAGCACCAACTGTCAATAATAATTGAGTTGGACTAAACTTAATTAAACGAGATAAAGCAAAGGCTAAGATAATTAAAAGCCCCAGAATAACCATTAGCCATAAAGTAAAAGAACCGAGCACAATCATAGCAACAACAGCGGCAAAAGCTGAAAAGCCTAACCAAATATTCCACAATAAGCGACCACGACTAGACAACGCTCGCCGACTAAACTCATCACCACGATCAATCGACAAAATAAACAAAGGTAAGGCTGCACCTAAAAATAACGCCAAATTAGACAAAGAACCGATTGGATTAAAACCAATGGTTTTAGTAAAACCTAATGGAATAATAAATAAACCAAATAATTGACTAAGCGAATAAATAGTAATAAAACTAAAACTAACCAAAATTGACAACCAGGAGAATTGTCTTAGTTTAGCCGACCAATTATTAACAACTAAATAATAAAACAATAATAATAACAAGAAAAAAACTAAACTACGCATTGGCTGGCCATAACCTCCCAATAGACTATTGCGCCAAGTCGGACTCCAAAAAGTGGCCAAGCCAGCAACTAACATAACCACTAATGCTAACCAGTCTACTTTTCTCCAATGCCAAATCAATGAGCCAGTCAATAAGACCTTGGCCAACCAAGCTGCCCAACCAATAATTACAATTAAAGATAAAACAAATAACCGATCTAAGCTGGCTCCTTGCCAGCTAAAATTAAAGAAAAAGGTCGGTAAAATAAAAAAAGCAGCCGGTATGATAAGATTAATAATCTTATCCGGCCAAGAAGTTCGCGATGCTCGCCCCAAAAAACGCGAGGCCTTACTGGTTGTTGCCATAGTCTTGTTTTTATATAATCTAAAAATTAATGAGTTATTATAAGTTTAACAAAAAATATTATCTAAAGCAATAATCCCCCCACCCAATAATTGATCACCATCGTAGAAGACGGCACTCTGTCCCGGAGTGACTGCCCGTTGAGAACTAGCTAGTTCGACTAACCAACCTCGATTATGACGAGTCAGACGACCACTAACCGCCTGATGATGATAACGAATCGCTACCTGACAATCAATTGGTCGACGAGGTCGATTACCAGACAACCAAAAAAGACGAGGTAGAAAAAATTTATCAACAAAAAGTTGCGGGTCATTAGCCTGATCAGTAACTACTAAGGTATTATTAATTAAATCTAATCTGACAACATAATATGGTCCAGTACCACCGATTTCAACACCACGACGCTGACCAATCGTATAAAAAGGTAGGCCACGATGCTGACCGATTTGACGACCAGTTTGATCACAAATCGGACCAGATTTAAATTTTAAACGACGAGCTAAAAAATCAGCCAAATTATCTGGCACAAAACAAATTTCTTGACTTTCAGCCTTATTAGCCACTGGCAACTTAAATTCAGCTGCCAAATGACGAATAGTCGATTTCTGAAAATCACCTAAAGGAAAATTAAGCATGGCTAAATCATGTTGATCTAGCTGATATAAAAAATAAGATTGATCTTTGGAATGATCAGCTGCCCGCCATAATTGATAACCCTGATCAGTCGATAACCGTTTAACATAATGGCCACTAGCCACCGCATCAAAACCAATCTTTTGAGCATATTTAATCAAACGACCTAGTTTAACCTGTTTATTACACAAAACACAGGGATTTGGGGTTAGACCTGACTGATAAGCAGTTAAAAAATTATTAACTACTCGTCGTTTAAATTCTTGAGCAAAATTTAAAGCATAAAGCGGAATGCCCACTTGTTGACAAACCGCTTGAGCATCAGACCATGATTCTAATGAGCAACAATTATTATCAGCTGAATTAAACCCATCGTCTTTCCAAAACTGCATAAATACCCCAATAACCTCATGGCCCTGATTTTTTAATAATTGAGCGGCCACAGCTGAATCAACCCCGCCAGACACTGCCACTAAAATCTTTTGTTTTTTAATAATTGATTTATTTTTAGGCATACTAATCAATTCGGCCCCCTGGCAAAAAATCTTTATAAAGCGGCTGATAAATATCTTCATCAGCCGATAACCACAATTCAGCTGAACAATCTTGATCAGTAAAATCAAGACCAGCCGCACCACGAATAATCGCTGCTGGAGTTTGTTCAGCACATTCACCCATAGCGTAAACAGCGGCCGCTGCTAAAGAATCAACAATATTGGATTGAGAAATTTTTATAACTCGACCAAATAAATCAGTCTGACCACGATAATCACGCAGTGGATGAAAACCAGCAAAAGCTAAACCAACTCCAACTACCCCCGACCGCAACGGTGTTGAGCGACTATCGGTTAAAATCAAGCCAAGTTGTTTTAAATTATAATGAACGACTAAAGACTGCCGCCATTGTTTAGCTAATTGATTTGGCTGACTCGGTAAAAAAATATAATGATCAGCCGCATTACTTTCATCAATTCCTGAAGATGGAGCAATTAAATTATTCTTAATAGTTAAAATAGCATAACCATGTGGAACAGCTTGACGCGGTAAATAATAATCAGCTTGCTCAATAATTAATTGATCTTTAACCTGATCATCACTAATAGCTACGGCTCGGCCTTGTTGTAAGCTAATAATTTTAGAGGTAACTGCCAAAATATCCCCTTCACGCAAACCGCCCTGACTATCTAAAGCCTCTAATAAAGCGGCTAAGGCTTCATCTTGTGGTGGAATCAATCGCCGAGTGCGAATAGTAATTATTTCCATATTTAAAGTTGGCCGTCAGCAATAGCCTGACGAATTGCCGCCATTAAATCATAATAAAATTCTAAATTATTTAAACTAGCTAAGCGGCGGCCCAAAGCTTCATCGATCTTATATAAATAATGAAGATAGGCTATTGAATAATTACGAAGAATCGCTAATTTAGAATCCGGATTGATTGGTTGATCCAATTCAGCCAATTGGCTATTTTTAATATTTTTCGTCCGATAAAAATCTCTAACCAAGCCTTGTTGATCGACTAAACGGCGATCAGTTTGCCAAATAAAAAGTCGGCCATGACGCCCCTCTCGGGTTGGAATAACACAATCAAACATATCAACCCCGCGACGAACTGCTTCAACAATATTATCAGGATAACCAACTCCCATTAAATAACGAGTTTTATCAGTCGGCAAATCAGGAGTTAGCCAATCTAAAACCTGATACATTTCTGTAGCAGTTTCACCAACCGATAATCCACCAATATTATAACCATCTAGATCAAGCGATAATAAATCATCTAAGCTACGCCGGCGCCAAGCTTGATCTAGACCACCCTGAACCACCCCAAATAATAATGGCTTAGATTCAGCTAACGATAAATGATGCTGTTTAGCCCGCTTAGCCCAAGCTGATGATCGCTCAACCGATAATTGAACATCATCAGGCGTGGCTGGTAAAGCCAAACACTGGTCTAAGCAAACAGCAATATCAACCCCACAGGCCACTTGCAAATCTAAGGATAATTCCGGTGTTAAGTATTGTCGACTCCCATCCCAAGGCGAATTAAATTTGACTCCATCAGCGGTTATCTTAACTAAATTTTGACCACCTGATCGCTGACCAGCTAAAGAAAACACTTGAAAACCACCGCTGTCGGTTAAAATTGGACCAGACCAGTCCATAAATTGATGGAGACCACCGCGTCGCTTAATTGCTTCTAAACCAGGCCGTAATAATAAATGATAGGTATTAGCCAAAACTACTGGAGCAGCCAATTGACGCAATTCTTCGGTAGTTAAGTGCTTGGCAACCCCTTGAGTGGCCACGGTCATAAAAAATGGCGAATCAACTAAACCATGAGCGGTAGATAATTGGCCCAGCCGAGCAGCTGAACGAACTGATGATTGTATTTCTGTAAACATTGCTGATTAATCGCGTTTAATTTTTTTAACCGCCAAATATATAATCTCTGGTTGTTGCGGATCAACCACTAATGACCAACCCGCTCGAGCGGTTGGCAATTTTTTAGCCGACCAATTAACACCACCATCGAGCGACCGATAAAAAGTAGTATCGGTCGCATAATAAATTTCTTGACTATTTTTAGGATTAATAGCCAAAGTATTAATAATTGTTTTCTCACTGGGTGTTAATAAGCTAATCATGGTCCAATTATTGCCATAATCAATTGATTTAAACAGGCCATAATCAGTGGCTAAATAAGTAACCGGCTGATCTTCCAATGAAATAACTAAATCACGAAATTGATTACCAATTTTAAATTCATCTAAAGATTTACTAAGATTCTCCCAATTTGCTCCACCATCGATAGTGCGAAATAAGCCGCGCTTGTCAGTGGCAGCAAACATAACTCGACTATCGCGTGGACTCATTACAATTTTCTTAATAACATCATCAATACGCTGAACTGTCTGCCAACTATTACCACTATCGCCACTACGCAAAACATCACCGCGCGAAGTTCCTAAATAAACAAAACCATTATTATGGTGATCAGTCAGTAAACTAGTAATAAATACTTTAGGCTCATTATCATAATAAGCTTGGCTCCAATTACGGCCACAATCACTAGAGCGTACCAAGCGATTGGCCGAAGCAGCAAAAATAACACATTTATTATAATAATCAACCGCTGCGGCCCGAACATCAATTCGCCCTAAACTATTAGCTACTTGCCAATTCTTACCACCATCATAAGTAAACATTAGCCCATTACCAACACTAGCAAAATAAAGAGCATTATGATCACCAGGATCAATCGACAACATATTGACATCAAGCGAACTAATACTGCTCGGTCGGCCAGTATTAGTGGGAATAAGATTGGCTGCTTGCCAAGATTCACCATGATTGCCGCTCCGAAAAACTCCACCAACATCAGCTGAGCTAGGTTGGTCAGCGTTTCGATTAACACTAATTGAACAGCCACCCAAAAGAGCTACTAATGATAAGCTCAAAATTAAGTGACGATTGATCGATGAAAAATTAGTCATAAAAAATTATGTGCCAACCGCCAAATTATGAAAGACCAAGTTCGGCTGAACATTGGCTGACAAATACTGCTGGGCAGCACCTAAATTAGTAAATATTGTTAATAAATTGAGCCAATTTATCTGGTCAGCAACAACCGACAAACGCTCTCGTAAAAACCAATGTTGAATCAAGGGCAATTGATCCTGTTTAATCAATAATAAATCACGAGTCAAACCTAACCAAATTTGCCATAATCGCCACTCCGTTGATCCAGCTGAAAATGATGCTCGAGGATAAACTAATTTTAAACACTCTAAACGCTCAGCTAAAGATGAGCTTGCAATTAATTTTAATAAAACCTCGGCCGTCTGGCAATAAGCACTAAATAAGTCTGGCTGCTCAAAAAAACGAATAGCTAAATTAGGTCGACCAAGACAAACTTGGGCTAAATTTTTGGCTAAATCACGATTAGCCTGCCAATCATCAACTAAATGATCATAAATCAAATCAGTTGAAACTGGATAAAATCTAAAAACCTGACTACGCGACACAATTGTTCCTGGTAAAGCTGATAAATTCTCAACCAATAAAATAAAAACCATTCGCGGACTAGGCTCTTCTAAGCTTTTTAATAAAGCATTAGCAGCTGATTCACTTAATCGATCGGCCTGCCTAATAATGGCTACCTGATAATTATCAGCAAACGACGATAGTCCAACCTGATCAATCAAATGACGGATTTGATCAATGCCAATTTTTTGCTTATCCGGCAATAAATCAATTTCATAAAAATCAGGATAAATACTACGAGCCGTCTGCCGGCAAGCGGAACATTGTTCACAGGGCCAATCAGAACCAGCCTGATCACGCTGTTGACAAACTAAAGTCCGAGCAAAATGCTTAGCCACAGTGGCTTTACCAATATCAGCCGGACCAGCCAAAACATAGCTCTGCGCCAATTGGTGAGAGGCCAAATGAGCTGCCCAACAACGGACTACCCGCTCATTACCAATATGTAACCAGTGCAGCTGATGACCTTGAATTTCCATACTACTATTAGATTATCACGGCCAGAGCGGATTGGCAACATTCAATTCTTGACTTAAAGTTAATTGTTAAATATAATAACTATATTAAGATGAAAAAGAATCCAAACGGTCTCGTGCCTAAGGAGTCTTTTTTTATACATAATTTTGTCTTTTATATTATTACTGCTTAAATAATCAAAATATTCTGATCCCAATTTTTTATATAAAGAAGAAGCAAAGTGTTTGTTTGGAAAAAGGATTTTTTTAAATTTACCTTCTTTAATTAAAAAATCAACCAACATTTTATAATCTCCATCCCCAGAAATTAAAATTATTTTATCAAAAATCTCTTTCTGATATAACTTTTTCATAATATAAAAAATTATATCAGAATCAACATTACCTTTTTTCACCCCTAACATGGCTAAATTATGTTCTCTAAATTTTAAAATAAAACCAGCAGCTTGTATTTCTCCGTATAACTTACCCTTACCATCAATACAACATCCCAAAAAATAAAAAGCTTTTAATACTTGATACTTATCTCTTAAATAAACTCTAAATCTTTTTAAATCTATACGCCAACTAGGCTTATCTGAGCCTGTACCCATGTATAGATTTTGCCCATCAATAAAGGCTAAGTTTTTTTCTTGAGCCCCTTCTTTTAAATAATTACTCATCCAATTTCGGACAAGCTAATTCATAAATAGTTTCAACTTGTTCGGCTCCAAGCGCTCCTTGCCAAATAGTTAATTCATCCAAATCAATTGGCCAATTATCTTGAGCAGCTGATAATCCAACCATTGACTCAGTCAACCAAATTTCCGAACCTTGCCAACGTAGACGACCATCTAAATATAGAGAAAGTTTATAGGCATAGGAATCATAAACCAAGGCAACATGATGCCAATCATCCCCATCAATTGGCAAACTAAGCGGATACCAACCAATACCATTAAAATAAACCTTAAGGCCATAACTGCCAGCTGCTAGACCAAATGAAGCACCACCAGAAGAATTATAAAGAACTATATTGGCTCGCCCTTCATTAGGGTGCGAAGAATTACGCCACCAAAACGATAAAGACACATCTTGATTAATTATTGGTTGGCTCAGACTAGCCAATAAATCACCAGGGTGTTCTAAGCGAACTCCTAAATTGAACGGACTATAAATCCAGCGCTGAACCGGCCCCAGTGGAGTTGATAATAAATTATCATAAGCCGTAGCCGCATCGCCTTCATCAAACGACCAATGATAAACAGCGATTGGGTCAACCTGTAGTGGCCGCTGGGGTTGTGGAGCAAGTGGTTGAGATAATTGATATAATTGACGAATTTCTGACAAACTTAAGGCTCGCCGCCAAATCGCCAACTGGTCACGAGTAATTGGCCAGTTTTCATCAGCTAGATCTAATCTAGAAATTAACCGAGGCGGATTATATTCAGCCGCTGCTTCAAACTTTAAATGTCCATCAATATAAAACTTGATCTGATTACGCTCCTGAGTAGCAACCAATAGGTGCCAATCAGTATCATTGGGCATGATATCAAATAAATTATAGCTCTGACCATAATGCCAAAACTGTAATGAACCAAGCGATGATGGCGTCAAACCTAAAATAATCTGACCATCGGCTGAAGTTAAATATTCGTGACCACGACCTTCATTAGGATAAGAAGCATTACGCCACCAATAGGCTAAAGTAACCCCAGCCGGATCAATTGACGTGGACAATTCTAAATTAACTGCTGGATTCTCCCAGGTCTGATAACCGGCACAATCATAGCGCCCAACCAACCAAGTAAACGGCTGATTATTAATATGAGCTAAGCCAACAAAATCATAAACAGTCGAACCTAAACATTCATTAAAATGCCAAAGATGATTAAGCCCTGAACTTAGTGAAGCTTGATCAAAAGTCTGTTGATTACTAGATCGAGCAAAAACAACCGGCTGCTCGACAAAATCCTGTTGATTATTATCAGTATCCCAGCCATTACCCAAACTAAACTCATAACCACCAGACGATAAACTAGCTGCAGTCGATTGAGCCGAGGCTTTACGCTGCAAACTATAATTAGCCGACAAATCAGCTATCGCCGGTTGACCTTCAGGATCATCAGCCTGATTATAGCCAACCTGATCAGCAATACCTTGTTGATGATTAACTAAACGAACATGCCCACCATCATCAGATAATCCCCAATTACCACTATGCCGATAATCCGGCCAAGTCAGACCAGAATAATCAGCACTGGCCAATAAAAAATAACCACCGGCTTCGATTTGACTACCAACGGGCAAACCATCGGTCCCTAGCCGATTAATCCAAACCGTGCCAGCCGCTGACTTACTCTGTAATCGCCAATTACTAAGGTCAACCACTTGATTATTTGGATTATATAATTCCACAAATTCATCACTAGCTCCATCAACTCCACGAGTAGCTAATTGACTAATAACGATTTTAAGGGCTGGTTCGGCTGGTGGTTCAGCTAGTCTAGTAAAAGTATCGGCCGCTGAATTAGCTGGCCAATTCTCCCAATTACCAGCCCGATCTCGAGCTCGACAACGAAAAGAAATTTTTTGACCAACTTCGGCCGCTTGATTAAAAATAGCGCTAGTATAATCAACCGCACTCAGCCAAGGTTGCCATGATTCACTACCCAAACGATATTGAACATCAAAAACCAAGTGACCACTGGCTGATTCACCCAAATCTTGACCAAACCAAGACACAACAAAGTCAAGTTCATCAACTGTCTCCGGCAAAGCTGTTAAACTAGAGCTAGGCTTAATATTGTCTAAAATAATCGACAAACTAGTTGTCGGACCAGCTTGATCAAGCTCATTTTCCGACCAAATTAATAAATTATTAAGACCAGCCACCAGCTTAACGGCTGATCGCCAATGATTATCAGCTAGCAATTGAGCAGATTGACCATTGACTAAAACCGGCCCAGCTGAACTAGATCGACCAGTAATCGTAATTGATGTAGAGCTACTAAACCACGGATCATCCGGTGGAAAATCAATAAATACTTGACCCGGTGGAACAATAACAATAATCGTCCATTTATAAGATAATTGCGCCGAATAATTACCAGCTAAATCACGGGCTCGAATAATTAATTGATGTTGCCCGGCCGATAAATCATCATAGCGCAAATCAGTCGGACAAGGTTGTTCAGCTTGACCGTCTAATTGACAAAACAAATCAGCTGGCTCATTAACTTGTACGGCAAAAATTGATTCATCACTAGTCAGAGTACTAGATGGTTTGGTTAACCAACTAATGGTCGGTCGTTGCTTGTCAATAATCCATTGATGAACAGCTGGAGTCGGATCAATATTGCCAGATAGATCAATCGCCCGAGCCGCTAAAGAATATTGACCACTAACCAGATTTTTTAATTGATAATCAGCGGAACAAGTTTTCCATTTTTGATCATTAAGGCGACATTCAAAACTAGCTGGTTCAGTCGCAGTTAATAAAAATCTAGCTGTGCCAGTATTGATTGCTGGTGGTAAATCAGTCGTAATAATTGTATCCGGCGGTTGTAAATCAGTCTTAATTGCTAAACTAGTAGTGGTGGTAATAGTTGAAGAAGACTTGGAAGATGAACTAATTGGTGGTGTAATAATTGAACTAACCGCGGTACTAGGCTTGGTTGAAGAGGCTTGACTGATGACAATAGCCGAAGCTGTGGTTTGAACCAAGCATTGCTGACTATAAACACCGCTTTTATTTTGTTGAGCTGCTTGACCGGCCAAACTAATTTGCTGGCGTCTGGCTTGATCGTGAGCTGGTGGACAATTGGCCTGATTAGCAGCACAAAAAAAGACTCTAGCCAGCCCATCAGCTGCTAATTGCTCATTAACAAAAACATCGCCAGCATAAACATAGCGCAATAATCGACCATAATTATCTTGTTCACCCCCACTATCGGCCACTAGCCGCAAAGTCTGATTAGCCAATAATTGCTGGTTGCGTAACTTGGCTTGTTCAGCTAAACATTGACTAGCTTGACCAGACGATTGAGCTAATTCTGGCGCATCAATTCCAATATAACGGACCTGGCGACCATCAACTAATTCAATAGTATCACCATCAATAACTCGTTTTAATAATACTGTTGCCGGAATGGCTTCAATTAAAGAAGTAGTTGTCACGGCCGTTGACGAAATAATTGCCATAGAACTACTAACCGATGAAGTTGCCATTGATAAAGGCTCAGGATAATCACTCAATTGATTACCGTCAGCAATAATTTCAACTGCCTGATTAGCTGATCGACCAGTCCAAGTTGCCCATAACCGTTGCCACCAAGCTGGATTAGCAATAACTTCAGATTGATCATTAACAGCGATAAAAAATAATCTAATCAATTCAGCACCAAAACCAACTGCCAAAGGAGCAATCTGTGACCAATAATCACGATGAACCTGATCATCTAAAATAAATCGACGACGAGCTGATTGATAATAAGCTAGTCGATAACCACGATGAATGATATAACCATCAACAGCTGGCCACTGCTTAATTTGCGGTTGATCAGGCCAATCACCAACTCCGTCGGGACCGCTAATTGTGTCTTGGCTAAAAAAATTCTGATTAATTGTCTGGGCTAATTGAGTAAAACAATCATAATAATCACTACAACGCGGTCGAATAATCGCAGTTAAAGTAGTCAATTCTTGCTGATGTTGCCAAAGCCAATTTTCCAAAGAATCACCCAACTCATGAGGATCATTACGAACATGAGCTGGAACACTATTATCATGCAATAAATGTAAGACATGCCCTAGATGAATAAAGGCTGATTGATAACGACCACGCCGATATTCAGCAACGGCTTGTTGCCAACTAAAAGCTGGTCCATAAATTAAATCAGACTGAGCTTGAGCTGACCAACCCCAATTTGGTGACGAGCTCAATGGTAATAAGCTATAAGCACCAACACTAAGCGGTCGATCAGCTTGTGGCCACCAAAAATGATTCATTGTTCGTAAAATTGGTTGATCTTCAGCCACCGCACCAGCAGCTATCCAGCTTAATTCAGTCGGCCCCAATGATGGTTGATAAGCTAGATTATAAGCTTGAACTGACCAGCTAACCAATCGCGGATGAGTAACAGTATGATCATAAGCACGAACAATCGGCCGACCAATCAGCAATAAAAATAATAACCAAATAATGGTAATCCCCCTCCTCATAAACTAATAAATATCGCCAATTTGCCAGCGACCAGCTAAGTTTTGATACAACTCCAGCCAGCCACTAGTCTTGGCAACTGAATAAGTTAAAATTGCTCGCTGACGACAAGCTATTGCCTCAGGTAAACAATCAGCTTGAAAAAACAAAACCGTCTCTAATGGTAAGGCCTGATCAATCGCCCAACGAGATGAATCTTGCCAAACCTGTTGATAATAAGGACGACGCAAACCAATAATATAAGCTAAAGCTGTCTCGCGCTGATCAGCCTGTAGAGCCTGCCAAAACTGCTGGTAAGCGGCTTGTGGACTATCCGCCCCTAAACTATTATCAGCATCATCTAAAAATGGCTTTAACCATTGATGATAACGAACTGAACGCTGAATCAGCGGCCAAGTAAAAATACTGATTATTATCAAAATAACAACCAAAGCCGCCACCAACCACCAGTAGGGCTT